>Ga0209121_10005122_pt1 | contig 11991 bp, 11 predicted proteins | sample Cruoilmetagenom3_FD_187292 | JGI IMG/M metagenome (GOLD analysis project Ga0209121, IMG submission 187292) | Oil polluted marine microbial communities from Coal Oil Point, Santa Barbara, California, USA - Sample 3 (SPAdes) (version 2) | ecosystem: Environmental > Aquatic > Marine > Oil seeps ...
GAATCTAAAGGAGTACTCGGGACTAAACGCAATTTGGTCCCGCCCTTGCGGGCTTTACAGTCTGCTCAGGCAAGCCTGGCAGCCTTCGCCCTCAGTGCGGAATTTCGTTTAGCGCGGCGTTATGTGCAAAAAGCTATAGATTATAAATCCAAATAAACATATAGGAGAAAAAATGCAAAAAGTCGTATCAGTAATCCATATTGTGGTAGCGGTATTGATTGTTGCTCTAACAATTAACTCATCGGCGAACGGTCAGGATGTTCAGCTTGCGCCCAAGTTGTTTATTGGCGGCGGAGCATTATCAGAAGCCATGTATAAGGAATTCAGCAAGCTGACAGGTCCGGAAACGAAACTTGTCGTAATTCCGACCGCTTCGAAGGATGATCCTGAAGTGGAAAAGATTCAGGAACTTTGGCAATTACGCGGAATCCGGGAGGTTATTGTCCTGCACACTAAAGATAGGGAAGTAGCCTTGTCCCCAGGTTTCACAGAGCCCCTGATAACAGCAACAGCAGTTTGGTTCAGCGGAGGCTCGCAACAGAGAATTGCCGATGCTTATATCGGCACACCAGTGGAAAAGGAATTGTATAGGCTACTGGAGCGCGGAGGAATCATCGGCGGAAGCTCAGCCGGTGCCGCAATACAGTCAAGGGTTATGATCAAGGGAGGAAAGAGCCAGCCTGAAATCTCGACTGGACTGGAATTGATGCCGGGTGCCATCATAGATCAGCACTTTCTAAAAAGAAACCGGTTATCCAGGTTGATAGCTGCAGTTCGAACTCATCCAGGACTGATTGGATACGGTATTGATGAGGGAACTGCTATCGTTGTTTACGACAACGAATACAGAATTGTTGGAGAATCGTATGTATTACGTGTTGAGCTGGTCGAAGGAACGATCAAAATTGATGCATTTGAAGATGGAGATATAATACAGATGACTAATCACTAAGAGCTAACCCGAAGAACCAAGCTATTATAGCAGTTTGAACTTTGTAACACATAACGAAGTTTTCAACCTGTCCTGCTATTCTTGGATGACTTCTTTAATAGAAAAATGAATAATAAAGCACATAACATGGTATATATTTTAAGGCTTTAAAATAGCTAAATACGAGCACTTCTCATTAAATTAGCACATTCGAAACTCGGAAAAAAATTACTCTGAAAGTCGCCACAAAACATATACCCATCCGTTAGCCACAATAATAAATGAAAGAGCATCACATAATAAGTTGAATTAAGAATATAAGAATATGTCAGAATACATTAACAACTCAGAAAAACGATTGAAAGACCTTATGGCTTTTACATTAGGCATGATGAATGGTGAGGATGGTAAAATTTTAATTGAAACATACAAAGATGCCATTGAAAATATCACACCTGATGATATGCTGAAATTAGAGGACAAACAGATGCAAATGGGAATAACACCAGAACAAATTAAAGGTGATATAGAAAAAATAATCAATGTCTTTTTTAAAAGCCTGGATAGTTATCAATGGGAAAAACCTTCTGATGGAACTTTCCTGTTTTATCTAATGTTAGAAAATGATGCTTTTACTTTTAAATTGAATCAGGTAAAAAAAATAATTAAAAGCTATAAAGGTCGTGAAGAATCCGAATTTGAAAAGTTAAAAGCAGAGCTGCTTCCTCATTTTCAAGAGTTTCAAAAATTTGATTATCATTACATTAAGAAAGAGAATATTTTATTTCCCTATTTGGAAAAATATTGGGAAAGTTATCGTCCTTTAAAAGTAATGTGGTCTTTGCACGACGATATCAGGAAATCATTAAAAGAATTAATTTCCATGTTTGAATCTGACAAAACAGAATGGCAAAACTTCAACAAACTTTTAGGGGAATATTTCTCTTTGGTTTTCAGAATGATTCAAAAGGAAAATATAATCATATTTCCGGTAGCAAGCGAAACAGTGAGCGAGGAAGCATGGCATCAAATGCACATCCAAAGTTTTGAGTATCCGTTCCCTTTTATAGAAACGCCTAAAAAACCTAAAGATACTGAAGTAAAAAATATAACCAGGCAAAAAATTGTAGACACAGGAAATATCGTTTCTAAAACAGGGAATTTAAGCGTAGAACAGGTTCTGTTGGCATTTAATCATCTGCCGGTAGATATAACCATAGTTGATGAGAACGATAAAGTTGTGTTTTTTAACAAGCCCAAGGACCGCTTTTTCCCACGTTCTCCTGCTATAGTGGGAAGGTCTGTACAAAATTGTCATCCCCCTGAAAGCGTGTATATTGTCGAAAAAATTATTGAGGCATTTAAAACAGGAAAAAAGGACAAAGCTGACTTTTGGATTCAAATGAAGGGTAAATTTATTTTAATTCAGTATTTCGCATTACGCGACGAGTCCGGAAAATATAAAGGAGTTATTGAAGTAAGCCAGGATGTTACAGAAATACGCAATCTACAAGGAGAAAAACGTTTATTAAATTGGGAGTAATATGAAAGAATGGTTGAAAAACAAAGACGCATTTGAAGAGTTTGACGTCAGAACTCTAAAAGGCAATTTTTTGCAAGCAATTGTTTTTAAAGCAAAACAAACCCCAAAGGGCAAAGGTTTGCTTATAATTCAAAATTTTGAGCCGATTCCGCTGTATCGTACAATGAAAAACCTGGGGTTCGATTATCATATCGAAAAAGATGCGGAGGGTAATTATTACTGCTACTTTTTCCGGGAGAATGAAATTGAGGAAGAAGACAAAGAGTTGCCGCTTAAACCCATTGTAATGCCACGATATGCCGATATTGACCCTAAAATAGCCAATTTAACGGTTAACTTCTGGGATAATATATGGAATAAAGACAATCCGGCAATCGAACTTAAAATCAAATTACTAATATCCTTGGCAAATGCTGTAGGAGCTGGCAGGATAAGACAATCAACCCGAGAACTGATAAAAGCATACTATTTAGGAGTTACAGTTGAGCAGTTTGAGGAGCTGTTTGCTTTGATTGTTTGGAATCAGGGTATCGGACATTTTTCCTCTGAAATAGCTCAATCATCATTTTTCAAAGCATTTCTTATGATTAAAGAATTAGAAAAAAAAGGTAAAAAACGTGATGAAATCATGACTGTTATAGATAAAAAATTTGGCGAAAAAAATCCTGAAACGGGATTTAATAATTAAAAAATTGAAGTTATATGTTTTGTAATCAATGTCAAGAGACAGCCAAAAATACAGGCTGTACAGTAAAAGGAGTTTGCGGGAAAACCGAAGAAACTTCTAATATTCAGGATTTGCTAATGTTTGCTTGTCAAGGACTTTCGTATTTGACAATCGAAGCCCGGAAACAAGGAATTGACACAAATGCTGAGAGTAAACACATTACCAATTGCTTGTTTATGACTATCACCAATGCAAATTTTGATGATAAGTCAATCATTCAGGCGATTAAAGATTGTATTAGCTATCGGGATAGCTTAAAATCAAAAGTTAAAGTTTCAGACAATCATTCTTCTATCAGTTGGAATGCCAATTCTGATGCAGGGTATTATGACAAAGCAAAAGAAGTTGGAACATTAACCTATGATACTAACGAAGACATTCGAGGTCTGAAACAATATGTTTTGTTCGGTATAAAAGGAATGGCAGCCTATGCAGAACATGCATTTAATCTTGGTTTTGAAGAACAGGAAGTTTACAACTTCATGGAAGAAAGTTTGGTAATGATAACCAAACCTATTTCATTAAACGATGCATTTAGCTGGGTTGTAAAAACAGGTGAATACGGAGTAAAAGCTATGGCTTTATTGGACAAAGCAAATACAACAGCATTCGGAAATCCTGAAATAACAAAGGTAAATATCGGAGTTGGTAAAAATCCCGGTATTTTAATAAGTGGACATGACCTGAAAGATTTGGAGCAATTGCTAATTCAAACCGAAGGCAAAGGAATTGACATATACACGCACTCTGAGATGTTACCTGCAAATGCTTATCCAAATTTAAAAAAGTATAAACATTTAGTTGGTAATTATGGTAATGCCTGGCACCGTCAATTAGAAGAATTTGAGAGTTTTAATGGTCCGGTTTTATTTACAACCAACTGTTTGGTTCCGCCACGTAAAACAACAACTTACAATGATAGAGTTTTCACAACCGGAGCAACAGGTATGCCTGAATGGAAAAGAATTGAGAAGAAACTCCCAAACGGGCATAAAGATTTTTCTGAAATTATTGAATTAGCTAAAACTTGTGCACCACCCAAAGAAATAGAATCAGGCGAAATTACAATTGGTTTTGCACATAATCAGGTACTTGCCCTTGCTGATAAAATTCTTGAAGCAGTAAATTCCGGTGCAATCAAAAAATTAGTTGTAATGTCTGGGTGTGATGCAAGACATAAAACCCGTGAATATTATACTGAATTTGCAAAACAACTGCCAAAAGATACCGTAATTCTCACTTCGGGTTGTGCAAAATTTCGCTATAACAAACTGAACTTAGGAGATATAAATGGCATTCCAAGAGTTTTGGACGCAGGACAATGCAACGATAGCTACTCATGGGTATTTGTGGCATTGAAGCTAAAAGAAGTTTTAAATTTGGATGACATAAACAAACTTCCAATTGTATTTAATATTGCATGGTATGAGCAAAAAGCAATTATCATACATCTTGCATTATTGTTTCTGGGAATAAAAAATACTCATATTGGTCCAACACTTCCTGCATGGTTAACTCCAAATCTATTAGAAGCAGTACAAAAAGAATTTGGTGTTCAAACCATAAAAACAGTAGAAGAGGATATGAAAATTTTTGAACTTGCATAAATCCTTATAATATAGAAGAAGATATATTAATATGCACTTGTATGGATGTTTATAAAAGCACCATAATCCATAAAAGAGAAGAGTTTAAAAACCGTTGAAGAAGTCGGTGAAGAAACAGAAGCAGGGACAGTTCAAAAAGAACACTATAGTTCAAATATAAGAATTCAGGTGTGATAAATTTCAAATTTTGGATGAAAAGGAAAACTAAACATATTGCCCAATTGATCAGGAAAAATATCAACTTGATTGATCCTAAAGCTGAGATTATTCTATATGGTTCACGGTTAAGAGGTGATGACAGGCCTGATTCTGATTGGGATATTTTAGTATTAACAAACTAGCCTGTAGATTTAGAAAAAGAGAGGGATTTTAGAAATAACCTGTATGATTTAGAATTAGAAACCGGAGAATCTTTCTCACTTTTTATCTATTCTAACTCTGACTGGACTACAAAACAAAGAATAACCCCGTTTTACCAAAATGTGATCCGGGAAGGAGTCGCATTATGACACCAGAAGAAAGAAAGCAATATGTAAAGTATAGAGTTGATTCAGCATATAAAACGGTTGAAGCCGCTAAGCTGCTTGCTGATAGAGGATTCTGGAATTCAGCAGTTAACAGATTATATTATGCCATATTTTTTATCAATCTTACCTGTTTTAATGAAATGTTGAGAAAAATTACTTTTTGTAGCAGAGTGTGTCTTCCGAAAATGCATCATAACTTTTACCTGAGAGGTATTGTTCTATCTTGCCAATGCTTACCTGAATATGTTCGAGGCAAATCCTGTCGTCCTTCATTCAAAGAGGCTGTTTCATACGTGCACCAACTCCCCTCTGACGATCGCTTTCCGCTCATCACTCACCGCTCACCTCTTCATAAAAATATGATTCTTTCTTTTCTGCATCATCCCATGTGATAATCTTTTTACCGCGGTTTAGCCAGTAAAAATTTATAAGGGCAAAATCCCCGGCACACATTGTTGTGTGCATAAACAATGTGCATAAGAGGCTCCAGCTCCAAAGAGGTGAATCTATAATCACAATAAGATAAATCAATAAAGCACTTATAACAAGGAAGGGAGTAAGTGCGACAGTGATAAAAACAGCCGGACCAACGGGATGAAGATGGGAAGTAACATAAAAATAATATTGCGACCAGTTGGCACCAATACGTATATTTCTCGCTCCGGCCAGGAAATAGGGAATTATATGTAGGAATTCATGGGGAATAGCAATAACCAGAGGGAGAATGATAAGTCCTATAGAGCTGTGCATCAAGATGTTTAGAAACCTGTAACTGTCTGATAAAGCAAATCGAAGATCTATCATCCATATCACTGTTACCAGGAGGAATGACCAGCCGGCTATGATGGGAAAGGTATGCTTTTTGAGGTATTTGAAAATAAAGGGTATAATATCATCATATGATAAAGTGAACAATAGTTTGAAACGTTCATTGTTTAATATATTATCGACACTGTTAGTCATAACCGGACAAATTTATTTATACTCTCGAATAATAACAATATGTATGGGGAATAATTAATTTTGCAGTAGGTATGAAGAGATGGATATTAAATATGGTGTTGTTATGTGCAGCAGGTCTGGCTCTTTATGGTCAGGATACTGTGAAACATAAAATTGACTCACTGCCCGACAGGTTTTATATACTCGAAAATGTAACCCGTGATGGTGAGACTATGCCTGAAATAGAGCTTGATGAAATACGTGTTGTCAAACGCCGGGGATTAAAGCAGCGATTCCAGTGGTGGAGATACAGAAGACTCGTATATAACGTAAAAAAGGTTTATCCTTATTCGCTGGTTGTAAGGGGAAAATTCATTGAAATAAATGATACACTGAATAAAATTGAGGGCGAGAAAGCAAGGGAAAAATTTCTTAAGGACTTTGAAACTCGTCTTTTTGGTGAGTATGAAGATGATATCAAGCATATGACATTAACCCAGGGTAAAATACTTATCAAGTTGATAGACAGGGAAACACAAAATACATCCTATAAACTAATACATGATTACAGGGGCTCATTTTCTGCATTCTTCTGGCAGGGCATAGCTCGTATTTTCGGTTCAAATCTTAAAGCTGAATACGATCCTGAAGGCGATGATTACCTGATAGAGAAAGTGATATACGAGATAGAGCATGGGAGACTCTAATTATTAACCATATCCATTATTGCATTCACAACATTGGCAGCACCATCATATATGTCGGCAATTGTTGAGTCAAGCATATAACATGGATTGGTAACTATCCTGTTAGCATTATCCACGACTATTTCGCCCTTGCCTGATTCAATATGTATACACCCAAGCTTTTCTATATCGTTGGCAGTGCTCTGATCATTACCTATTGTTAGATTAAGATTTTTAAAGACACCGGCAAGAAGGACGGGTGAGATACACAGAGCACCAATTGGTTTCTTTAATTCATAAGTTTTCCTGAGTGCCTCCTCCACGACCTTATCTACCTTAAAACCGGGGCCTTCAAAAGCATAGGTAGAAAGATTCTTTGCTACTCCAAAACCTCCCGGTAGTATTAATGCATCATAATCTTCAGCTCTGTAATCAGTCAATGGTTGAATATTGCCCCTGGCTATACGGGCCGCCTCAATAAGAACATTTCTTTTTTCATCCATCTCTTCACCGTTGAGATGGTTTATAACATGGTGCTGTGTAACATCAGGAGCAAAAATATCATAACTGCCCCCATTCTTTACAATTGCCAGCATGGTCATGGTTGATTCATGGATCTCTGCTCCGTCAAAGACCCCGCATCCTGATAATAATATTGCAAATTTCATATAACTTTAAGGGTTTTGATTAAAGATAAAGATAAAAAGATAAAAGATAAAAGGAAAAAGACAAAAGGAAAAGGATAAAAGATAAAAGACAAAAGGCAAAAGGCAAAAGGTAAAAGTAGAGACGCAATATTTTGCACCTTACCAGGAAAACCCCGGCCGAATGGAATGAGAACCGGGGGAAACACCTGGAATAATAAACATATATTAAAGGATCATGCTAAAGAAAAAGCCAGACTTAAGTATTGAAGAGGTAAGTGAAATTATAAAAGATAAATATGAATTTTCAGCTATATGTAAAGAACTGGACGGGGAACGTGATCAGAACTTCCTGGTTCAAGGTGATGATGATAGCTGGTATGTATTGAAAATAATTAACCCTGATGAGGATAATATTTTTATTGAGGCACAGGCTGATGTACTTAATTACCTGGCAAAAAAAATTAAATTATGCCCGGTAATAGTTAAGACCAAAACCGGTTCTGATATTTCTGAGATTATTGCCAAATCCGGAAATAAGTATTCAATACGCATGGTATCCTATCTTAATGGCAAGACTATGGGATTACTGAAGCAGCACTCACCTGATCTTTTGCACAGGCTGGGTAATAAGCTGGGAATTATTGATGATGCACTGGCCGGATATGAGAATGTTGCTTTCAGAAGGAAATTCAACTGGGACCTTAACAACTTCGAAGAGATTGTATATGATTACAGAGATCTTGTTAGTGAAGTACATATAAAGACATTTATTGATAATACACTAAGTGAGTTTCATGATATAGTTAAACCCATATGGGGTAAACTGCGGAAAAGTGTAATACATAATGATGCCAATGATTATAATATTATTGTTAATTGCGAAGGACTGGAAGAATGTGATATGGCTGGATTAATTGATTTTGGCGATATGGTTTACAGCTATACAGTTGCTGACCCTGCCGTTGCGATGGCATATATTATGACTGGTAATGATGAACCGCTAAGAGCAGCTGCGATATTTCTGCGAGGATATAATAAATCATTTGAACTTGAAGAGGATGAGATCAAGGTGCTTTTTACAATGGCAAAAATGAGACTGGTCCTCAGCTTATGTATTGCAGCTTATCAGCAAAGGGAAAGGCCTGATGATAAATATCTTACTATCAGTCAGGAACCTATCAGTAAAATTATTCCTGTAATTGAAAATATACATCCCCTGTATGCTGAAACAGTATTCAGAATAGAATGTGATAAACCACCCATCCAAAGATTAATATCACTGCATGAAGAAATAAAGGAATATGGTAAAAATGCTTTTCCTGTCATGGGCGAAGTGTTTACAAAAGAAAACACTATGGTGCTGGATCTAGGCCTTGAAAGTAAATTAATTGAAGGTGATACAGAGCTTAATTCAGCATCCAGGCTGGGAGAAAGAATAGAAAATGTACTGAAAGAAAATAACAGCAACTATGGAATAGGCAGATTTGCTGAACCACGGTTATTATATTCATCGAGTGTTTTCCAGGGGGAGAGATTTACAAATAGTGAGGACAGGACAATACATCTTGGGATGGATATTTTTGCCCCGGAAGGTTCACCTGTATATGCTCCTCTTGACGGATATATTCATCTTTTTGCTTATAATCCTGGCAAACTGGATTATGGTCATATACTTATTATAAAGCATAAGACACATACAGGGATTGAGTTTTACACCCTGTATGGACACCTGGCCAGGATGACATTTAACAACATGGAGACAGGTAAAAAGGTAAGCAGGGGAGAGGTAATAGCCTGGTTGGGCAATACAGCAGAAAATGGTGGATGGAGCTCACATCTTCATTTTCAGATAATAACAGACCTTTTATACTTTGGTACTGGTTACCCGGGTGTGTGCAAACCATGGGATAGCAATGCCTGGCAACTGTTATCACCTGATCCTGATTTAATCCTGAACATACCGGAGGGATCATTAGGGGTTAAAGGAACAGGGTTCAAAGAAACACACAGGAAACGTAAACAATATTTTTCAGACAGCCTAAGCCTGAGCTATAAGAAACCTTTAAAGATCGTAAGGGGCTGGAAGCAATATCTCTACGATGAGAATGGACAGCAATACATTGACGCATATAATAATGTCCCACATATAGGACATTGCCACCCGGAAGTGATTGAAGCGGCGTATGAACAGATGAGATTGCTGAATACAAATACAAGATATCTAAATGACCACCTTAATGAATTTGCAGAGATATTGCTCGGCACTTTTCAGAAACCCCTGGAAGTATGTTTCTTCCTTAATTCGGCCAGTGAAGCAAATGAGCTGGCCCTCCGTCTGGCATTCACCTATACCCGCAGGAGAGATGTGATAGTGCTGGAAGGGGCTTACCACGGTAATACCAACACCCTGATTGATATATCACCTTATAAACATGGCGGACCCGGTGGCAGAGGTGCTCCACCATGGGTCCACACTGCACCTGTACCCGATTTGTACAGGGGCGAATTTAGATATGGTGATGATAAAGCAGGGATAAAATATGCTCATTATATTGAACATTTAATTGAGGATATGAAAAAGAAAGACAGATATCCTGCTGCATTTATTGCAGAAACATGCCCTAGTGTTGGTGGACAGATAATATTCCCCGGTGGATATCTTTCCGAGGTGTACAGGATAATGAGAAACTGTGGAGCTCTTTGTATTGCGGATGAAGTACAAACGGCATATGGAAGAATGGGATCATCATTTTATGCTTATGAGGACCAGGGAGTGGTACCCGACATTGTTGTTCTTGGCAAACCTATAGGTAACGGCCATCCCCTGGCTGCAGTGGTTACAACCAGAGAGATAGCCGCAGCTTTTAATACCGGGATGGAATTTTTCAGTACCTTCGGAGGGAATACTGTTTCTGCTATAGTTGGCAAGAAGGTATTAGAGATTGTGTTACGCGACGGGTATATGAAACATGCTCATGAAACAGGTACTTATCTTCTCAAAATGTTAAAACCATTAAGTGAAATACATCCCCTTATAGGTGATATAAGGGGATCAGGTTTATTCCTGGGTATGGAACTGGTAAGGAATCATGAAACACTTGAGCCGGCAGGACGGGAAGCATCATATATAAAGGAAAGATTAAGGGATATGAAAATATTAATTGGAACAGATGGTCCCTATGATAATGTTTTGAAAATTCGACCTCCCATGCCTTTTAATGAAGAAAATGCTGAGATCTTAGCCGACAGACTTTCAAAGGTGTTTGAAATGACTCTCTGAACAGGTAATATGGTTTTTATGAAAAGAGTTTTTATAGCTATTGAAATCAATAATAATGATGCCCTGGTAAAACTGACAGAATCTTTTAAGATCCGGCTAAAGGATGAAAAGATCAGATGGGTAAAACAGGTTAATATGCATTTAACACTGGCTTTCCTGGGAGAAAAGCAGGAAGATCAGGTCCGCAGAGCTGGTGAAATAATGTACAATGTTGCCGGTAATTACAATTGTTTTGAAATAGGCTTTGGAGGTACAGGAATATTCAGTGACATAAACCATCCCAGGGTAATATGGCTTGGTTTAAAGGCCCCGGATACACTCTATGATATGCAAAATATGCTGTGCAGTAAACTTATAAGAGATGATCTATATAAGGAAAAGAACCCTTTCAGCCCGCATATTACGCTGGGCAGAATGAAGTATATAAATAACAGAAAATTACTCGCTGATATACTTCAATCATCACGACATGATAAGCTTACGTCACAGATTGTTCATGAGCTGGTATTATTTGAGAGTATACTTAAACCCGAGGGCCCGGTGTATCATCCTTTGAAGAAAGCACCTCTAATATGTCATTGATCATGTTATACCCATAAACCTGTTGCGAACCATTAACTGAAGGATTATTATTGATGTTAAAATGACTGGTTTTATTATTTTTGTCTGAATTTAAAAAATGTAATGATATCAGATTTCGATTCGTTCCTTGCCAGGGGGAAAAGGCAGAAATTAATAGATAGCCTCAGGGTCAAAGGCATAAAGGATGAAAATATACTGGAAGTAATGAACAGGGTTCCCAGGCATATCTTTATGGATAATGCTTTCCTTCATCATGCTTACCAGGATAAGGCTTTCCCAATTTCATCAGGCCAGACAATATCACAACCCTATACGGTAGCCATACAGACAGAGTTATTAAAGGTAAAGAAACGTGATAAGATACTGGAAATTGGTACAGGCTCAGGCTACCAGGCTGCTATTCTTGTTGAAATGGGAGCCAGGGTATATACGATTGAAAGACATAAGGAACTGTACAACAAAGCACAGAAAACACTCTCAAAACTTGGGTATAATGCCCATTTCTTTTTTGGTGATGGT
>Ga0209121_10005124_pt1 | contig 11987 bp, 8 predicted proteins | sample Cruoilmetagenom3_FD_187292 | JGI IMG/M metagenome (GOLD analysis project Ga0209121, IMG submission 187292) | Oil polluted marine microbial communities from Coal Oil Point, Santa Barbara, California, USA - Sample 3 (SPAdes) (version 2) | ecosystem: Environmental > Aquatic > Marine > Oil seeps ...
ATAGATGCCGATGATGTCCCCGTCTGGCCCGATCAGTATGGCCGAGTTGTAGATCACCCCGCGCTCCGGCCCGCGCCGGTACGACGGCCAGACCACGTGAACGTCCAGCGACTTGGCGGCGGCCTGCACATCGCGCGTGATGCGGCCTGGGGCGTCATCTACCAGATCCCACAGCTCTTCCGCATCCAGGCCGGTCACGAAGCTGGTGGTTGCCGTCTCCGGGAATACCACCAGTTCGGCCTCGTACTCGGCCACGGCCTTTTCCAGCCAGGCGATTCCCTTGTCCACGTTGGCCTGCACGTCGTTGGGCGTGACGGCGATTTGTACACAAGCAGCAGTGAATTCTTTCATTAAATGCCTCCCCTCAGCATTTTCGCCAGCATTAGGTCCTGATGATCTCACCCTTTATGTGCCAGTTTATGTGCCACTAGCGACGATTATGTGCCATCAGCCGGCCACATAGCGTGTACCTTTATGCGTGCCCCTCTGATGCACCCACTCCGTCTTGATCAGCGCTTTCAGATCACGGACCGCTGTTCGGCGTGAAACTCCAAACAGTTCTTGGTACATGGTGTTTGTCAGTTCCCGCCCCTCATTCACCATCAATTTCAGCGCCTCGATCTGCCGCGCGTTCAGCCCCAACTCCCTGAGGTCCACCACTCCTTCCTCAGGGATCAGGTCCAGGATCCTTTCCCCAGGGCCGTGGAAAGTCACGGCAAAGAAGTTGCCCAGGTCCTCGAAGAATGGCTTCGCCAGACCGTGTTCTTGCATCAGCCGCCGCATCTTGGCGATGCCCGTACCCCACTTCTCGATATAGTAGATGTCGTACAGGTAGCCGGCGATGACCTCGTTGCGGAGCACGTGCTTGTGATCAATGTTCTTCACCGTCACCCCAGGCGGTAGAGCGCCAGGGCTGTTGACCTCGATGCGGTCATCGAAGATCATGATGCGCACCGTCGAGCCGGTCATGAGGTAGTCTCGGTGACAGACGGCGTTACAGATAGCCTCCCGCACAGCCTCGTAGGGATACTCGGTCACCTCACGCCGCCTGAAGCCTACCACCTTGGCTGCCCGTCGTGTGTTGCGCCGGATGAACCGCTCTGCCTCGTCAATCACCTCCGGCAACGTGCCCCGGCAGTCCAGCCGGTCAATAAAGTTGAGGGGGGACGTGCCCTGGAAGCGGGCCAACCGCACCACGCTCTGGGGCACAAATCGTTGGGGAGTACGCCCAAAAAGCAGCAAGCCTGCCACCCGAGGCACCAGTCGCTCCCCATCCCGGATGACGGCCCCCAGGCGGATCAGGTTCTGCTCCAGTGGCAGCGACGTGTCCACGGGGAGGCCCCGCTCCTCGGCTGCCCGCCGCAGGTACCAGTCCACTCGCCCTGGGTCCAGGTCGTCGAGAGTGGCGTCCCACACCGGCCGGTCGTCGAAACTGGGATGTTCACGCTCCAGCAGAGCCTGGCGCAGTCCATCGCCCAGCAGCGCCACGTTCTCAGAGCCGCGCCGGATGAGGATGCGGCCGTTGCGATGCTGGTGCAAGTCGCCTGTGCGAGGGACGACGATAGCCAGGATTATCCCTCCTTGCACCTCGACTTCGTGAGCAGTCACCCCCACCACCGGTGGCACCAGCAGGTCTCGCGCTGCCCGGTGGATGTTGTCGTAGTCCGCCTTGGTCGCCCGCTGGATCTTGCCGCTGAGATGGGGTTTGGGTCGGTCGGCGATGCCCAGGTAGATGGTGCCGCCTTCGGCATTGGCGAAGGCCATGATCTGCTCAGCCAATTCGCCTGTCTTGATGAACCCCTCTTTGAATTCGACCTGCTGCCGCTCGTCGTGGTGCATATCATCGAGAATCTGTTGCTCCGTGATCATTTCTTCCATTGGCCCCTCATCCTCTCTCCAATTCCCCCACCAACCCCTCCAACAATCCCCTCGCCCCATCCCGATCCACCAACTCCCGCTCAATCGCACTCTCCAGTAGACTGCGGATGGTGACGACCAGCGCCTCCCGGTCCTTTGGGAAGACGAACTTGTACTCCGGCTCCAGGAGTTTCTGTTGGCTGAACGGATGCACCTCGTACTTGCGATCCTCGTTGACGAAGGAGAGGGTGAGTACCTGACCGTAGGTGCCGTCCTCTTTCTGGCTGACCAGTTTCACGTTCGGGCTGCGCCGCACGCTGAGTTCGTATTCGTCTTCGATCCGCTGCCGTTGAACACTGGCATCGCGCGGGTCGGCCCCGGTGTTGGTCAGGTAGACGACTACGCCTGGCTCCGGCACCTCGACGGTCAGTTTGGCCCAATTCCGATACACAATCTGCGCGCCATCCTGGGTGGGTTGTTTTTTCGCCCCTATGCCTTTCACCTTCCACTTCGGCGCTGGCACTTTGATCCGGTTGGCCTCGATGTGCGCCAGGCCATCCTTGAACAAACGCACGTAGTCTCCGCTGCGATCGCGGTGCCAGTCGTCCACCCGCCCCAGGCCGAAGCCCGCGTGGGCTGGCAGTCGCTCGAAGAAGGTAGTCTCGACGTTGGTGATGGCCTTCAAGTGCTGGATGACGGCCTGCGACTGGTTGTTCTGCCAATCGGAGTAGGGGTCCTGTTGCCCGGCGTCCAGATTCTTGTACCAGGCGACGACGGCTGCCTGGTAGTCACCGTACAAGTCGCCCTCCGGCGCGAAGGGTGCCATCAGTTGAGTCAGCAGCGCGGCTTTCACCCGCTGCGGGCTGCCCTCAATGGTCGCCTTGTCGGCCTTGAGGACCTCCAGGATTTGGGCCTGGTTTTGGTCGGTGAGCGCCTCCTGCGCGTCGTAGCCGTAGACGGTCTGGAGGTCCTCGAGTATGAAGGCGTAGGGGTTGTGCGTCTCGATCTGGGCCAGCAACTCCACCAGGGTGTGGGCTGTGGGGGTAGTGTCGGCGGGATAGATGTCGGCCGTGCGGGCCAGGTTGGGAAGTCCGGTCCACCAGTCGCGGACGGCGGCATAAGCCTCCCCCACGGTGTGTTGCTGGCCCACCGCGCCCGGCTCTGTGGCGAAGAGGTTGTAAAGGTCGTTGATGAGCGCGCGGGCAGGTTCGCTGATCGTCTGCCGCTCGAAGACCGCGTTGGGGTGCTGTCCCTGGATCAGTTCGTAGATCAGGTCAGCGTTTTGGACAGCCACCCAGCCGACAGCACCGGGCTGGAGTTGCAACCGCAGTTCGTCGCCGAAGGCGCGGACGGCGCAGGCCAGGTAGAGGGAGAGCGCTACCGGCCCCTGCCCATACGGGTCGCGGACGTAGGTCTCGACCAACTCCCGCACCGGCACCTTCTCGCCCTGCCCCAGTCCCCGCAACCGATCCATCATCGCCGCCAACGCTGGCAGTTTGACCCGGAACTTGTCGGGATTGGCCTCAACCTGGTACTCGGCAATCGTGCCGCGATAGAGCCCCTGCTGCACCAGCGCCCCGTTCTCGGCCAGGCATTTTCTCAGGAAGCGGGTCTCGCCGCGATTGGCAGCCGCGTTGTGGTCAATCTCCACGGGACGGTGGGCGCGCAGCAGGGCCTCGACTGCATCGCTCAGGGCCACGTCCTTGCCCGGCCCGAACCTGGTCACGTGGACGGAGTTCAGGTAGGGATGTGGGAAGGAGTTACGTTGCTCGAACAGATGCCCCATCAGTTCGTCGGCTGGCTCGTACTCGCTGCTGGGCTGCGCAACCAGGATCTGCCCCCTGGCCGCGTACCAGGTCAGCGGTTTGCCCACCAGGTATTGTCTCCGCGCCTTGAGAAAGGCTCCCTTGTAGCCATCCTGTTCGTCGCCGATGAGGTCCTGCTGGAGACGCGAACGATCCTGGAGCGACATCGCGTCCAGATCCTCGGTCTGCTGGATGTGCAATACCGCGCGCAGGTTCATCACTGCCTCGCGGATGGGGATGGGCTGACGGGGGATGCCGACGACCAGGTACTTGCTCTCGTTCCCCTCGGCCAGGCGGCGGGCGCGCTGGATCTCTTCGTCAGTCTCACATAAAACGTAGACGGCTACGCCCTCGTAACGCTGCTTCCAAGCCTGCGTGGCCTGCATCTGTCGTTCCTGGTGGGTGAAAAAGTCCACTATTTTACCCTCGTGCGGGAACTCTGCTTCCATATCACCGGGGCGGATGAAGAGACGCAGCAACCGCTTGTCCTCGTCGTAGGGCAGGTTGTGGTTCTTGGCCTCCAGCCACTGCCCGCCCTTACCCAGAGGCACCAGTTCCGCCACCTCCTGGGCCAGATCGGCCGGCTGGTTGTCTGGGTTGGCCTTGTACTCCTCGATCAGTACCTCGAAGTCGGTGGCCTCGCTGCGCCGGAACTCGTAGACGCCGGTCGTGGCCCGGAAGAGGGTCTTGTCCTTGACCAGCGCGACCAGCCGGTTGTCCAGTCGTGCACGTTCCTGCTCCTCAGGATCCTCGCAGCAGAGGCCGAAGGCCAGGTTTTCGGCGGTGTTGGCGACGCCGGCGATCTCATACACCAGCATCAGGTCGAGCACCCGCCGCACGAGGGGTTCCACCATCCCGTCGAGCCGGGCGGCGGCCTGCTTCTGCACCTCGCGCAGCGAGGCGCGGTAGTTACGGATGTGCTGGCGGACCGCTTCGCGGGCGTCGGTGTTGTCGGGCTTGAGTTCGTTCTGGAAGTAGGTCGTCAGCAGGTCGGCCGTGTAGAGGTTCAGGCGGCCTGTGCCTGTCAGGGTATCGCCGGTGACGACGTCGGTCTCGGCGACGTACCAGGGGTAGGAGCCATCGCCAGGGCTGAAGGCACCGGAGAAGAAGGTGAAGACAGAGCGGGCGTTGGAGCCGATCTCTTTGGAGAGTTGGATGACGCAGTAGGTGGCTACGGGATGCATCGGGTAGATGTTCTCGATGATGCGCTCCCGCAGTTCTGGCCCTTTGAGGTGCTGGAAGAGACCGGCGCGGCTGCTGGTCAGCGCGAAGCGGTTGAACAAACCAGCCCGACTGGCCACCTCGGCCTGCCAGAGCGGGTGGGTCTTGTCCGGGATGACGACGGCGGCGATGATGTCCTCCAGCCCCTCAGATTGCAGGGGGACCTCGGTCACCCGGTCGGCGGCGACGCGAAAGTCCACCGCCGACAGTCCACCGCCGCTGTAGGCCTGGAAGGGTTTATGGGCCGTGCCGACGAAGATCAGGCGTGAGCCAGAGCCCCCGATGTCCAGGGCGCACATTTCAGCGAAACGCTGGAAGGTGCTGACGCGAATCGCCCCCTTGTCCAAAATGTCGCCGAACTCGTCGGCGATGATGGCCAGTCCCTTGTAGCGGGCCTTGAAGCCAGAGTTCCCCAGGAAGTCGGTCAGGATCTGGACCAGGTTGTCCTTGCTGTAGGTGAAGTCGTTGCCGACGACGGCCCGGTACAATTCTTTGAAGACTCCCCGCGCTTCCTGGCTGTACTCGGCCAGGTCGGTTTTCAGCGCCTCCAACGTCCATTCGGGATACAGGCGCTGCAACTCGTCCTGGAAGGCGCGGAAGACGGCGCTGGTGGCCGCGCCAGCCTGGGCCTGGGCTTGCCAGCGCTCAATCTGGCGGATCGCCTCGTGGTATTCGGTGTCCAACCAGACCTCTTCCACTTCCTCGCGCTCGCAGGCGCGACTGATGGCCCGCAGCACCATGCTGTCGAAATCGTCGCCGACGCCGTACTCGCCCAGCGCGACCAGGTAGCGGCCCTCGCCGCGCAGGTTACGCACCTTCTCCGCCCCGGCCGCGTCCCGCCGCGCCCAGTTGTCGAAGAAAACGACCATCTCCGGGTCGGCCGGCTTGAGGGAGAGGTAGTTGGCCAGCATCAGGCAGAGATGCGACTTGCCGGTGCCGTAACTGCCGGTCAGCAGGTAGACCCGGTCGTCCTTGGGGTAGAGGGCGCGGGTCAGTCGCTCAAAGGCCAGCCGGTGGGACGTGACCAGCATATACTGCTCCATACGCGCTCGGTTCTCCGTCTCGTCGTTGAAGGTCTGTACCAGGTTGACGTAGCGGGCGTAGCCGGTTTTGATGTCAATCAGTTCTTTGATTTTGGTCATAGCATCGTTCCTCTGCGGTAGACAGTAGGCGGTAGACGGTAGACGGGGAACAGTGCATCCCTGTCTACTTCCTGCCGACTACCGTCTGCTTTCTATTGACTGAATCAGGCGGTAAAGCATGCGGCTGACGATCTCAGCATTGGTCATCAATGGTTCACAATCTGTGATGTATTCTAAATCGCAAGCCAAGATCAGGTAGTACTTGACTTCCTCTTCTCCCCCCCTGTCTACCGCCTGCCGTCTACCGTCTACTTACAAGGCATAGAAAGCACCAATCGGCAAGATGCGGGGTTGCCCCAGCGTGTTGGTCAAGTCGTGACGGACGATCACCGGGTCGGTCTGGATGAGAAAGACAAAGGTCTTGTCGGTGTCCATGGGGGAACGCAGGCGACGATCCACCAGCGCCACGAACTCTCGCCTGTGGCGGGGTGTCCAGGTGTTGAGCAGGAAATCCAGGTTGTCCACGACGACCAGTGACTCGGGCACGTCTAGCGCCAGCAGCAACCGCTCCAGGTCGCGCGGACGATAGCAGTCAATGCGGGCGCACAGGTCGGGATGGGCGACGAAGTGGGCCTGGAGATCCAGGACGTACGCGCCTAGCACGTCCTGCATACGCCGCGCCAGGCGAGTCTTGCCGCTCATCGCCGGGCCGTGGATGATGAAGGCGCGGTAACTCTCGGTGAACTGGGTGGCGACGTAGACGGGGAGTTTCAGGCGGGTCACGTTAGCGTTCCTCGTAATAGGCTTGCATGGCATCCAGCCAGGTCTGGCCGGGACGGAAACGCACCTGGTCCAGGTTGGCCTTGGCCTCAATGGTCAGACGGCCGGCCTCATGCAGTTGGTTCAGTAGCGCCCGCACCCGCGCTTCGCCCAGGTGCAGGAGTCGGCCGGGGCTGTGATCGGAGGTACAGATATCTGGTACCTGTACCCCCGATGCGCCGGGATGGAAACGATCGCGGTAAAGAAGGAGGACAGTCAGGAACACGCCCGGCGGAACCAGGGCCGGTGAGTCGGTGAGGGCGAATGTACCATCATCAGCCTGGCGCAGATAATGGAGCCGGCGGAAGGATTGCTCGGTATAGGTGTTGAAGAAGGCGCGCAGTTCCTCCAGTAACTTCTTGTTGGCGCTTCGTGCCGTGAAGTCCACCAGCAGGGGTTGGAATGCATCCCGCGCCTCTGGTGCGGTCACTGGTCGGCCGGAAGGCAAGACGCAGTTGGTCATGTGATTCCAGACGATGACTTGAGTGTCCGACGCCAGGTGATAGTAGCACAGCCAGAGTGTGCCGATGTCATCGAAGAAGGCGTCGTGCTTGAGCACCAGCGTGCCCATATCAGTCAGGCGGTAGGTAACCGGTCGGAGCAGGCCCATGCGGGTCGTGACGCTCCCCAGGCTGTCCACCTGGCGCTTGGTCAGGCCAGTACCTGCGGCCAAGTCGGCCTGAGTGAAGCGCCTCGTCTCAGGATGTTGCTGCACGTAGTGCAGCAGGCGCGTCATCTGGTCGAAATGCACGTAGTAGCCGTTGGTGAGTTGGAGTTTGGCTTGTTGCGCCTGATCTGATGTGTGAATGTATGCTGCACTCGGATTGCTCACAACCTCCCTCCTATCCAACTATCTGGTCACTCGGTTGGTTATGTCTTTCCGTTTCCGAGACGATTTGGGCTGACCATGTGGTAATTGCCCGACGTGTTCGTTAGGCGTTGCCGTCCACAGAATCTCTGCCTGGCTCAAAGTCTTTGCCCTCATTTTCACTCTCACTAGCGTCCGACCTTGGCGATTCTACTATTCGTTGGGTCGCGCGGGCTATCTGCTCTTGTAGTCTCTGGTACGGTTCCAAGGCACGAGCCATCTGCTCTTGCAGCCCTCGGGTTGGTTCCAGTACACGTGCCCACTCTTGCTGCTGCCTTCGGATTGGTTCCAGTACACGTGCCCACTCTTGTTGCTGCCTTCGGATTGGTTCCAGTACACGTGCCCACTCTTGTTGCTGCCTTTGGATTGGTTCCAGCATTGCATGTGCCGACTCTTGCTGCCATCTCTGGATTGATTCCAGTGCACGTGCCCATTCTTCCTGCTGTCTTCGAATCACGTCAATGAAGTCTATGCTAATTCGGCGCGCCTCAATACGCTCTTTCTGTGACAATTCCGTCTTGGCAGAGATTAGCAAAACGCGAATACTTTCTTCTATGCGTGATAGTTCTCGTAGCTCATAGAGCCGCATTGGTCGGTGGTGCATCACCTTGTTGCGCGCTGGAATCACAAATCCAGTGATATCCTTTTCAAGCTCACTCCACCGATCTGCTTGCTCAAAGTAGCGGGCGAAAACTGTATCCCATAACGAAATCCTACGTATCTTCCCCGCCAGTTTCACCCGGACTTCCTCTATCGAACGACCATCGGAAAGGATTTCCAGAAGATCAGCCACAGAGAGCGGTCTATCTTCTGTCCATTCCTGAACTGAACCGGTGATTATCCGCACCAAATGGTCGAAATCTGTAAACTCCAAGGGGTGGTGAATTGCGGAGAGATTCCCACTCTTTTTCTCGACCTCCAGCACCCTTGTTCGAATACTTGGTGGCGTCATAGAGTCCCACCAATCAAATCCTTTAACTTCAGTCATGGCTCGATTGATGAATTCCCGCAGCAATTGTTCAATTCGGGCAAGGATGGGATATGCCTGCTGGCGGATTTTATACCCGGCCTCATCGTGCAGTCGGACGCAGGAGTGCCGATCAAAAAGCTCTCTATTGATCTTGTCGTGACAAGCATCCACATCCTCGAGCGAACCTACGATAGAGAGCTGCAAGCGTCCAGGATCTATCGAGCCCACTTGCAGGTCGACGTCTGATAGGTGCTTTTCTATTGCTGTAGAAGCTTTCCGCCTCAGGTCATCCAGACTGATCTGTGACCCATCGAATAAGAATACGAGTGAATAGCGAGTAGCTTTAGCCATTTTCATCTCGCCCTGAGCTGGCAACGCACTCTGCGCCCTCTGCGGCGAGCCCCGGTCGCTCTCCTTACTGGCAGGCGCGTCGGTGTCCATGCTACGCCCCCTCTCCACAAATACGCTCTCCTCTCCGGTCAAACCATACAGTTTGCACAGGATTTGTCAAACCATCGACTCATGTTAACTCTAAGGTATGTTACCTAATGTGCGCAAAAGACTACATATCTCAATCACGCCGAGTCAACATAGCTTTTAGACGGCAGTCGGATAGTACCTCGTCCCGCTTTTCTCCCCCTCCTGCCGCAAAAAGCCCTCTCCGACAAGCTTCTTCGCTCGTTTCCAGGCGACGAAACGGGATACGCCCCAGGCTGCACGCAAGTCTTTGTTGACCACATATCCCTGGCTGGAGAGTATGTCGGCGATGCTCGTCAACTCCTCAGGAATAGGCAGCGGAGCCGAAGGCTCCACGACGAAATACGTTCGACTATACCGCCCCGACGGCCGAGCCACGATGCCCATCCTGATCATCTCCTGGATCTCGCGGTAGGCCAGGTCGCGGTCCACCTCGCTCACCTTCTGATAAACACGGTTGGTGAAGGCGTTGCCATGCTGGCGAGCATAGGCCAGGATGCGCCGCTGCCGCTGATGCAATGGATAGTCGGCAAACTGTCCCAGCCACTTTTGGGTTTGCAGGTCGTAGATCGGTGCGTTGCGCAGCGTGACCTGGAACATAAATCCATCTTGGACGAACTCCGGCGGACGCAGGTAGCTCTTCTCCATCACCTCGAACATGCGGGGGATGCCCTCGCCCAGGTCCCGCATGTACCCCAGGTCGGTCAGGACGCGCACCAGGAGTGGATTGCGGGAGAAGTGCGTGCGCTCACGGCGCAACAACCGCTCAAGGGTGACCGGACCGGGCAGTTCGCCTGGGCTGCGCACCTCCAACCGGTCGTCGAACATCCAGACCTCTATTGAGGCTCCGGTCAGGCTGTAGTCCCGATGGGCGATGGCATTGATGATCGCCTCCTGCCAGGCGAAGGCCGGATACTCGAACCGCTCGACAAAGAACAGGTCATGGAGCACGGTGCGCTCGCGCACGTGTTCTCTGATCAGCACAAACGCCTCGTCAATCAACCTGAACAGCGGATGCTCAATCCGCGCCCGGCGCACGACGTTGAGGTCAGGACCGTACCTGCGCTCTGTGCCCTCGAACTTGACGAAGTCAATGCCGCAACGCGGGTGGTACCGCAGAGGATCTCTGGCGAATAGCAACAACGCCGCCAACGTCAGGCGCGGCCGGCCGTTGTGGAAGTCTATCAGGCGATAGTCACGGTAGAGGATTTCCTCGACCGGGCGGGTGTCGTTCAGACGTTGGGCAAACTTGGTCAGCAGGCCCGGGTCCAGGTCCTCGAAATGGGCCTCGTGGACAGACTGCCGTTCATACTGCCCGCTGGCTTTGGTGCTCTTGAGGGCGGCAATCTGATCGGCCGGAAAGGGCATGTTCTGATCCCGCGCGCGCAGCAGGTAACGACCGTCGCTGAGTTGATGGGGCACCGGGCTGGGGTATACTTCAAAGGCCAGCACACGTCGTCCCTCGTGGTCCAATTCGGTCAGGCGGGCTTTCAGCGGTGGGCGGAGCAGGTTCTGCGTCGCCTGGCGGAACAGCGCCAGTTTGTCGTCGGGATAGTCCACGCCGGTAACTGCCTTGTCGTCCTCGACACCCAGCAGGAGCGTGCCGCCATCGGCGTTGGCCATGGCACTCAACGTCTCGGCGATGTCCCGGGCCACCTCGGCCGCTTTGCGGCGCTTGAAGCCAACACCGCCAGGCCGCTGGTAGGCGCTCTTGAATTCGAGGAACTGGCCCTCGTCGCGGGCCAGCAGCCGGTTCAGTAGTTCGGTGTCCATGCTATGCCCGCCCCTCCACAGTCGCGATCTCCTCCTCCGTCAGCCCATACAGTTTGTAGACGATCTGGCCAATCAAGTCGTCGGTGAGGTGGATCTTGTGCCGCACCTCGGCCAGTTCGGCCTCCAACGCGGCCAGCAGGCCGGGTCGACCGATATGCACTTGCTCTTTCATCGCCTCGAGTTTCTCCAGCATGATGCAGATTTAACCGTCGGCGACCCGCCGGCGCCAACAAAGCCATCCAGATGGGCGAGAGTATGAAGACTTTGGTTTCTTTCACCGAATGCCATATTTCTCCTTGCGAATCCGGAAGGCTACTTCTCCCCCTTCAAGAATGCGCCCGACAGACTGTTTGATCGGCTCAGAATCTATTGAACCAACACCATCGTCGTCTACCCAGCCACGTCTTTCGTCGGCCTGGAGCACGATGATCAACTCCGCGTCGCCTGAAACCGGGATATTGGCGTTGTGAGTCGCGATCAAGAACTGTCGCCGCTCTTTCTCGCGGCGAAGGGTGGCAACGATCTGGTCAAATATGAACTGGTTGTCAAGATCGTCCTCTGGCTGGTCAATAAGAAGTGGTGCTGGACTTTCCAACAGGACCAGACATAATAGAGCTGTGCATCTTTGGCCCACGGACAATTTGGAAAGAGGGCGATACCCTAGCTCCCCGCTAGCAACGTGCAGCTCGATGACCGGCAAGTCAGGTACGCAAAAGGTCTCCAACTCGAAGAGTTGCTGACGACTTATTCCAGTCATGTTCCGTCTCATCGCATCCGAATCAACGCTAAAGCGACTTTCTAGCAAGCTTTCTTCCTCGTCGGTCCGTGTCTTCTTAAACCAGATCGCTTCGGCCAGATCAATCGGATCGAGGTAGCGAGGGATGCGTGGTATCAAGTATCGTGTCTCACCTCTATATTGCATTGGACGCTGATCTTCCCGTTCGGGCTCATCAGCCTCAACTTCGGACAGCCGATCACGGTGAGGGTTGCGCACGTTTAGTCCTGAAAATAGTTCATAGCACCCCAAAGCGGGGGGATGGATCATCCCGCGAGAACGCACAGGCAGGTGAGGTCAGTGTTCCAATAGGCATTCCACTGATCGTTGAACCACAATG
>Ga0209121_10005125_pt1 | contig 11987 bp, 10 predicted proteins | sample Cruoilmetagenom3_FD_187292 | JGI IMG/M metagenome (GOLD analysis project Ga0209121, IMG submission 187292) | Oil polluted marine microbial communities from Coal Oil Point, Santa Barbara, California, USA - Sample 3 (SPAdes) (version 2) | ecosystem: Environmental > Aquatic > Marine > Oil seeps ...
TAGTCGATCGGATAATCCTCAATCGGCTGCATCACGCCATAGGTTTCGGCATGCGGGGTGTGATCCAAGTCGGGAAATGCGATTTCGGGCGGATTAACTTGCGTGTCCGGCAACCGGTCTAGCAGGTTACGAATAAGGGTCAGCCGACCACGTTTTTGATCGTTGAAATCCACCAAAGTCCATGGCGCATGATCGCTATGTGTGGCGCTGAGCATAGCTTCACGAGCTTGCGTATAATCGTCATACTTTTCGCGCGCCGCCAAATCGATGGGTGACAGCTTCCAGCGTTTTAGGGGATCTTCCAACCGTTCTTTCAAGCGTTCCTCTTGCTGTTCCTGATCCGTGGTCAGCCAATATTTGAACAACAAGATGCCATCATCGGTCAGCATTTTTTCAAACGCAGGCACCTGATCAAGGAACAGATCAATCTGGGCATCATCAGCATAGCCCATAACCTTTTCCACCCCGGCACGATTGTACCAACTGCGGTCAAACAGAACGATCTCGCCCGCGCTGGGAAGGTGGGCAACATAGCGTTGGAAATACCACTGGGTTTGTTCTGCATCGGTGGGCTTAGCCAGCGCCACAATTTGGCATTGGCGCGGGTTTAGCCGCGCGCCCACCGCGCGGATTGCCCCGCCTTTTCCCGCAGTATCGCGCCCTTCAAACAATACGCAAATCCGCTGCCTGGTCGCGCGCGCCCACCGCGCCATGGCAACCAGCTCCTCCTCAAGCGGCTCGAGCAGCTTGCCATATTCCTTACCCTTTAACTTGCCCAAACCATCCTCCGCATTTGTAAGTTCGTGCCACCGATGGTATAAATTGAAACCAATTATGGCATCGTCAGCAGCAACCGAAACCGACTTTAGCGTACTCCCCGAACTTGCGGGAGATATTTATACAGCGCCGCTGCAAAAGCCCGCCCATATAGGTGATGATTGGGTCGAGCCAAAACAGGCCGATTACAGCCAGGCCGATCATAGCATTTGGGACGAGCTGTTTGAACGCCAAATGGGCGTATTGCCCGGACGCGCTGCCACCGCTTTCTTGCGCGGGATGGACAAGCTGGATCTGGCCCGCGGAGGCGTACCTGAATTTGATCGGCTTTCAGCAGAACTGGACGTGCTTACCGGCTGGAGCGTCATTCCTGTACCCATGCTGATCCCCGATCACGTATTCTTCTGGCATCTGGCCAATCGCCGTTTCCCTGCTGGCAATTTCATCCGCTCGCGCGAGACATTGGGCTACATTCAGGAACCCGACGTGTTTCACGATGTGTTTGGCCATGTTCCGATGCTGACCGATCCGGTGTTCGCCGATTACATGGAGGAATATGGCCGCGCGGGATGGAAGGCGATGCGGTACAACCGGCTTAAGGCCTTAGGCGCGCTCTATTGGTATACGGTTGAATTTGGTCTGATCGAGGAACCCGACGGGATCAAAGCCTATGGCGCGGGTATTTTATCTGGCCCAACCGAAGCCCGTTTCGCTGTCGAAGCGCAAAGCCCCAACCGCATCATGTTGAATGTCGACCGGGTTATGCGCACCGATTACGTCATCAGCGATCTGCAACCGACCTATTTCGTTGTCGAAAGCTTTGATGATCTGTTCCGGCAGACTGTGGAGCGGGATTTCGACCGCCTCTATCGCAGCCTTGATCCGGCCTTCACCTATGCCAATTCAGCGGTGATTGATGTAGACAATGTGGTGCATCGCGGGACGCAGGAATATCTATTGCGCGGGGGGCGCGGATCGGGAGCGGATCCGGTCTAACTTCGCCGATTGTCTGGCCCGATTGTCTGGCGTGAATGCGTGCCTAACTACGCAAATTGGGCCGGATGATCAGATTGTAAATGGCAAGCACCGCAAGCGCTGCGGCCAGTGCAATCAGCAGCGCATAGGCAGATAATCCGCCCAGCACCGATCCATGGTTGGCCAAAATGCCGCCGCCCAGCGCCCCGGCGGCGCCCAAACCCATATCGGTCAGAATGCCAGATCGGGTCTCACTGCGCGCGAAGATAGAGGCGAGCCAACCTAACAATGCTCCGAGAAAAATGAGCAGGATTAGGGCCATGCGGGTGTTTCCATATGCATCACCCATTCAACCAATACCCCTGCAAAAAAGTTCCGAATTTTTGCAGCTTCGCCGGTTCAAAAAGCCCACAACAATGCAATACCCAGCGCCACACGATAGACCACAAAAACCATCATCGAGGCCCGCTGCAGGAATTTCATCAAAAACGCCATGGTCGCAAAGGCAGAGATGAAAGTCAGCACGCCTGCAATCAGCGCATCCAGCGCCAGACCAGCGCCGGCTTCCAGAATTTCCGGCACGATCAACACGCCAGCGCCTGCCACGGCGGGAATCGAAAGCAGGAAGGAAAAGCGCGCTGCCTCAACCCGTTTATAACCCAATGCGCGTGCTGCGGTCATCGTCACCCCTGATCGGCTGGTGCCCGGTATGATCGCCAGCGCTTGGGCCAGGCCAACGATCAAACCGTCTTTCCAGCTCATATCTTCAAAGGATTTTACTTCCTTGCCCAGCCAATCCGCCAATCCCAGCAGCAAGCCATACATAATCAAATTGACCGCAATCAAATCGGTAAAGCGGATAGATGACATCAAATCATCATCCACCACCGTGATGCCAAACCAGCTTTGCGCCACTCCGTTGAACACGCCCATCTTGATCGACAGGCCAAACATGACCGCCGGGATAGTTCCCAGCACAATCCACCAGAACAGCCTGCGTTCCGCCGGAGCATTGGCATTGCTGGCGCCGATCCCGATGCTGGCAAAGCCGCCGCGCGCCAACACCACCACATCCTTGAAAAAATATACGATGATCGCGAGCAATGATCCGACATGAACCGCAACATCAATTTGCGGTCCTTGATCGGGCCAATCGGTCAGATAGGGGATCAGGATGAGGTGGCCCGAAGAAGATATCGGGAGAAATTCCGATATCCCCTGCACCACTGCAATCAGCAAAAGTTGCAACAATGTCATCTGCGCCTGGCCCTCAGCAAAGTGATCATGGCGCTACCCATAAGACAGCAGCGCCTTGCCGATGCCTTTGCATGGCCACGCGTCAAGTCAAGCGCCCAGCGCTCCAACGCACCGGCATTGGGTCAGTTATTCCCAAATCTTGATCCGGTCTTCGGGTGCCAGATACATCGCATTGTCCGGTCCCACATCGAACGCATCATACCATGCATCCAAATGTCGAACGGCATTGTTGAGCCGGAATTCGGAAGGTGGATGGTTCGCGGTCAGCAGACGATTGCGCAGATTTTCTTCCCGCAGCTTGGCCCGCCAAACCTGTCCAAAGCCCAGCAAAAACCGTTGGTCGCCGGTCAGCCCGTCAATAACGGGCGCATCTTCCCCGCCCAACGACATGCGATAGGCACGATACGCCATTTGCAGGCCGACCACATCGCCCAGCGTTTCACCCATGGACAGATCGCCCTTCAGGCACAGCTTGCCATCTTCGCCATCATCAATCGGGCAATAGGCCTCGATCAAACTGGCCATCGCTGCGGTCTTGTCTTCAAAACCCTCGCGGTCTTCGGCTTGCCACCAGTTCCGCAACGCTCCGTCGCCATCAAATTGTGACCCTTGATCATCAAACCCGTGGCCAATTTCATGGCCAATAACTGCACCGATACCGCCATAATTCACTGCCGGATCGGCTGTCATATCAAAGAAGGGGGGCTGCAAAATCGCTGCGGGGAAAACGATCTGATTAAAATTGGGTGCGTAATAAGCATTCACTGTCTGAGGCAGCAAAAACCATTCGTTCTTGTCCACTGGCGTACCCAGCTGAGACAGCGAATCTTCCTGCACCCACTTGGTCGCGCTGATGGCATTGGCAAACGGATTATCGCCAGAGATTTCCAAGCCTTCATAGGCTTCAAATTCGTCAGGATAGCCGACCTGAACCGACATCGTGCCCAGCTTAGCCACCGCTTGCTCCACGGTTCCCTTGCTCATCCATTCCGCTTCGCTCAGGCCTTGGCCCATCGACAGCTTCAGATTGGCCACCAGATCGCTCATCTCGGCCTTGGCCTCTGGCGGGAAATAGCGCGCCACATACAGCGCAGCCAATTGCTCGCCCAGCTGGCTGCCAACAACACCAATCGAACGCTTCCAGCGCGGGCGCTGTTCTTCTTGCCCGTTCAGAACCTTGCCGGTAAAGTTGAAGCTGGCGTCATCCAGATCGCTGTGCAGATAGGCGGAATAGCCCGAAAGAAAACGCACAGCCATCCATGCCTTCAACGTCGCCAGATCGGTTGTGTTGATCAGGTCCATCATCGCCGGCAGACCGCCACCAATCATAGCCACTTGTTCTTCGGTCAGCTCCAGCTCTTCAACCTCCTCCTCGGTAGGGGGAAGCTGATTGACCAGGAATTGTGGCTGATCACCATAGCCGCCGGTTTCCAGCAGCTTTTGCAACGGAAAGTCAGGCGACAGCGCCAGCGCCTCTTCAACGCTCAGCGAGTTATATACCAGTTCTGGGTTGCGCATGATTTGGCGCGCCCATTCGAGTTCGGCAACCTTATGCTCAAACGCATAAATTGCATCAGCGGCGCTGGCCGCATCAGCATACCCAGCCTGTTCCAACAAGAATGTCAGATAGTTTTTATATTCAGCCCGAACCTCAAGGTGGCGTTCGCTATCGACCAGATAATAATCGCGGTCGGGCAAGCCCATGCCGCCAAATCCGATGCTCGGAATATAGGAATTGGGGTTCTTGCTATCGACCGTAACCCCTACGCTGATCAACGCTGGATAGCCCGGCCTCTCGAACAGTTCGGCCAAACGCGCAACATCGGGCGCGGTGAAAATCTGGGTCAGATAGGGATAGGCCGGGGCAAGGCCCGATGCATCGATCGCACCGGTGTTGTAGAACGCAGTATAGGCATCAACGATGCGGCGCTCTGTGGTGCCAGCTGCAGGTTTGCCAGCGACCAGATCCGCTATCAAGCGCTCGACATCTTTAGTCGATTTTTCGGCGAGGACCTGAAATCCGCCATAGGATGACCGGTCTGCCGGAATCTCTGTTTCGGCAATCCATTTTCCGTTGACGTAGGCGTTGAAGTCATCGCCGGGATCAACCTCTGGATTGAGCAGGTCGAGGCCGACACCCCATTCACCATAATCAATCTCTGCAACTGGCGCAGCCTCTTCCTCAGCAGCCTCCTGCGCGATCGCTGGCGAAGTGATGGCCAGAGCAAAAATGCTGGCTCCGAATAGGGCTTTGGTCTTCATGGACTGCTCCTGCAAATTTCGGTCAACGGCAGTGTGTACGCCTCTGTGATCGGTCGTCTATAGTGTATCGCGCATTAGCTGCGCTGCAACTGGTCGGTTTCACTTGTGGCTTTGTCGATAAAGTTCAAGTGGTGACAGTCTGGTGTCGGCCTGCACATTTTGCGGATTAAGCCGCCTGGCCAACCGCGAATTGCAGCTTAGCCAGCTTGGCATAAAGCCCGCCTGCCTCGGACAATTTGGTATGCGTGCCCTGCTCAACGATCTGTCCGTTTTCCATCACAACGATGCGATCGGCCCCGCGCACAGTGGCCAAACGGTGCGCAATCACCAAGGTCGTGCGTTGCGCCATCAGTCGGTCGAGCGCCTGTTGGACCAATTGCTCGCTTTCAGCATCCAGCGCGCTGGTCGCCTCGTCCAGCAGCAAGATCGGCGCATCCCGCACAACCGCACGGGCTATGGCCAGGCGCTGTTGCTGACCGCCCGACAAACGCGTTCCGTTTTCGCCCAGATAAGTGTCGAGCCCTTCAGGCAGATCGCGCAGGAACGTCTCTGCATTGGCAGTGCGCGCCGCATCCCAAATCTCTTCGTCAGTGGCGTCCCAGCGGCCATAACGCAGATTGTCGCGCGCATTGGCGCTGAATAAGACACCGTCTTGTGGGACAAAGGCAATGCGCTGTCGCACCTCGGCCGGATCAGCCTTGGTCAAAGGAATACCATCCAGCCGGATTGTGCCTGCTTGCGGGTCGTAAAACCGTTCCACCAGCTGAAATATGGTCGATTTGCCCGCGCCCGACGGACCAACAATGGCCACTGTCTCGCCCGGTTCTATCTCCAGCGTAAAGTCCTTGATCGCGGGGGTTTCCAGCCGGGTCGGATACCGGAAGGAGACATTGCGAAAAGACAGACTGCCCCGCGCTGGATCGGGCAGTTTTTCAGGCCGCGCGGGCGGTGCGATAATGGCCTTTGCCTCCAACAATTCGGCCAAGCGGCTGGCAGCGCCTGCCCCGCGCAGCAAATCGCCATACACTTCGGTCAGCGCGCCAAAGGCACCCGCCACCAAGCCGCCGGTGATGACAAAGGCTGCGATGGTACCGCCCGAAATTTCGCCCTGAGAGACACCGATGGCCCCGCGCCACATCAGCAAGGTGATCGAGCCAAAGATCAGCAGAATAATGACCGAAGTCATGATTGCGCGGATCAAAATGCGACGTTTGGCAATGGTGAAGGTGCGCTCTACCGCCTCGCCAAAGCGTTCTTCTTCGCGGCTTTCCTGATTGAAAGCCTGGACAATCTTCATCCCAGAAAGAACTTCAGAGATCATCGCGCCAACATCGGCCACGCGGTCTTGGCTGGTGCGCGAGACATTGCGCAGTCGCCTGCCAAAAACCGTGATTGGAATAACGACTGCCGGGATAACCAACGCCAATCCCATGGTCATGCCGGGCGCCAGGTAAAACAGATAGATCGTGCCGCCGATAGCCATCAACAAATTGCGCAGGGCGACCGATACGGTTGTCCCAACCACTTGTTCGATGATGGCCGTGTCCGATGTCATCCGGCTGGAAATTTCCTTGGGGCTGTTTTCCTCGTAAAAACCGGGCGCCATGCGCAACAAATTGGTCTGCACATTGCGGCGAATATCCGCGACCACCCGCTCGCCAATCCAACTGACGAAGTAAAACCGCAAAGCCGTTCCCAAGGCCAAGACGCCAACTATGGCCAGCAAATATCTGAACCACCGGGCGATATCGGCCGGATCTCCGCCAGCGGAAAAGCCCCGGTCAATGATCATCTTGAAGCCAGCCGGAATGGCCAGCATCGCGCCTGCTGTGATCATCAATGCAATCAGTGCCAGAGCAATCTGAGCGGGATATTTCAGCGCAGTGCGAAAGACCATCTTCAACGGCCCCAAAGAACGTGCTGGCTTGGGCTCGTCTGCGGATTTCTTGCGCCGAAACAGCCCGCGCCGGCTGGTCTGTTCGTCCTGCTGCTCTGATTTATCGTCCATCAAGTGACCAAGTAGCGATCCTTACCCCGAATTTCACCTGCAAATCGTCTCCACGTCAGGAATTCATCACCGCTCCCACAAAATTGTGCATTGCACAATAATAAAAAAGGGGCCATTTCCGCCTGTGTGGAGATCATGCGCATCCATCGCAAAGCTCGACCAATGAAGGAATTACCGTGCTCTATCAGGCTTATGAAATCCAACGCTCGTGGATGAACAGCGCCAGTTCGCTGGCCTCAATCAGCGTCCAAATGCTGTCCAATCCCGCCAATCCGCTGGGATATACGCCATTTGGTCCCACCGCAGCCTCTGCCTTGGAAGTCTTTGCCCACGCCACCGCTGTTTATGGCAAGCCTGCCTTCGGGATCGAGAAAATCGAGCTGGATGGCCATCTGTATCCGGTGATCGAATCAACTGTTATCAATCGCCCTTTCGGCGATCTGAAACGCTTTCGATTGGACGGCGTGGATTTGATTGACGGCACCCCCACCAATGCGCGGCCCAAGCTGCTGCTGGTGGCGCCGATGAGCGGTCACTATGCAACGCTGCTGCGCGGCACGGTCGAGCGGATGCTGGAATCGTGCGAGGTGTACATCACCGATTGGGCCGATGCGAAGCTGGTTCCTCTGCACGAGGGCGACTTCGATCTCGACACCTATATCGATTATCTGATCGAATTTCTGGAATATATCGCCAAGCAAGGCGAAGGTGCGCGGCCGCACATGATGGCGGTGTGCCAGCCTTCTGTACCCGCCTTTGCTGCCACTGCGATCCTGAACGGCCACAACTCGCCAGCAGCGCCTGCAACGCTGACCATGATGGGTGGTCCGATTGATACACGCGAATGCCCCACATCAGTCAATGACCACGCAATGAATCGACCAATCGAATGGTTCCGCCAATCGGCCATCACCTCTGTCCCGATGAATTATCGCGGCGCTGGACGGCGGGTGTACCCCGGCTTTATGCAGCTTTCTGCCTTTATGAGCATGAATTTGCGCAGTCACATTATGAGCCATTTCGAGATGTTCAAACATCTGACGGTAGGCGATGATGACAGCGCGCAGGCGACCAAGGATTTCTACGACGAATATCGCAGCGTGTGCGATATGACGGCAGAATTCTATCTCCAAACCGTAGAAGAAGTGTTCCAGAAACACTCGATCCCCAAGGGTGAATTCCGCCACAAGGGCGAGATCGTCGATATCGGCAAGATCAAATCCACTGCCCTGCTGGCGGTTGAAGGCGAGCGCGACGATATTTCAGGCATTGGCCAGACCAAAGCCGCTTTAAAGTTGGCAACCGGCCTGTCAGAGAAGAAAAAGCAGTATTACATGGCCGAAGGCGCTGGCCATTACGGCATTTTCAACGGCAGCCGCTGGCGAGACAAGGTCGCCCCGACCGTCGAAGAATTTATCGCCGCGCATAGCTGATATTCTAAGGAATACGCGAGGCCCCTTTGCAGCCAATACGGAAAAGTGCGCGCGGCCTAACCCTCTGGCTTGGGCGTTCGGAAAAACAGTCGCTTGATCACGCGGCGCGCCCATAGCAGCAGCAAGATCACCAGCACCAGCAACACCGCTGCAATCCCGCCAGCGGCCAGCGGATATTCATAGGCGAGATACAGCAGCCCCACGGTCGCAACGTCCTCTATGCTGGAAACCGCAACATTGCTGATCGGTTCGGGCGAGGTGTTGACCACAGCGCACGCGCTGGCTTTGCCGCCATGCGCCAAAAAGCTGGCTCCTCCGCCCAATAGGAAAGCGATGACCTGCATCGATGGGTCCGACGGATCGACAATCGCCAGCGACAGCAACGCCCCACCCACTGGCCGCACAAGGGTGTGAACCGTGTCCCATGCGCTATCCAGCCACATGATTTTGTCTGCGAAAAATTCGGCCAACGCCCCGACAAAGGCAATCCCGATCACCCACGGATTGCCCAGCACCGCCAGGCTTTCCAAATGTTCAGGCAAGGGGATCACATTGGACCGCATCGCAATCCCGGTGGCAAACACGCACAGATACAGCCGCCAACCGCTGAGAAGGCTGACGCTGCCCGCAATCCCGATGATTTCCATAATGGACATATATGTCTCGCCTCAAGCGCCGGCGGATGCATCCGCATCCTTGGCTATCCTCGCATAAGCTCGGGCGGCCGGTCGGCCTTGCGAAACCGTGCGGTCTGGCAACAACGCCTATGACCAACATTGAAGAGGCGGCGCAGGATCGCTCCCACACCGCCAAAACTTTGTTCTGATTGCGTGCCAGCCCACGCCCTCCACCCTTCCACCCGGATCGTACTCCGGAGTGATAATCCGGGTGGAAGGGTGGAGGGCGTGGGCGGCTAAGCAGCAGGGAGGCCGGACGGCTTCCCTGCTTCACAATCCATCAAAAGACTTCGAACAGTCCTGCTGCGCCCATGCCGCCACCAACACACATGGTGACAACCACATATTTCGCACCGCGACGCTTGCCTTCGATCAACGCGTGGCCAGTGCAACGCGCGCCGGTCATGCCGTATGGGTGGCCGATAGAAATCGAGCCGCCATTGACGTTGAGAATGTCGTTATCAATACCCAGCTTATCACGGCAATACAGCACTTGCACGGCAAAGGCTTCGTTCAATTCCCACAGGCCGATGTCATCCATCTTCAGGCCAGTTTGCTTGAGCAATTTGGGGATCGCAAAAACCGGACCAATGCCCATTTCGTCAGGTTCTGTGCCAGCAACCGCCATACCAACATAACGGCCCAGTGGTTGCAGACCCTTTTGCTCGGCCAGCTTGGCCTCCATCAGCACGCTGGCGGATGAACCATCGGACAATTGCGATGCATTACCAGCGGTGATGACCTTGTCTGGTCCCATTACTGGTTTGAGCGACTGCAAGCCTTCCAACGTGGTCGAAGGGCGGTTGCCTTCATCCTTGGTAATGGTGACTTCCTGCTGGGAAACTTCCTTTGTTTCCTTGTTCATCACATTCATAATGGTGGTGACAGGAACAATCTCGTCATCAAACTTGCCTGCTTCTTGACCAGCAGCGGTGCGCATTTGTGATTGCAGCGCATATTCATCCTGCGCCTCGCGGCTGATGCCGTAACGCGCCGCAACCGTCTCTGCTGTGCTGAGCATCGGCATATAGACGTCTTTGTGCATCGCCATCAGCGAAGGATCGGGCGCAACCCGCATTTCAGGCGTTTGAACCATAGAGATCGAATCCTGACCGCCGCCAACAACGATATCCATATTGTCGACCACGATCTGCTTGGCAGCCGTGGCGATGGCCATCAGGCCCGAAGAACACTGACGATCAATCGTTTGGGCAGCGACCGATACAGGCGCTCCGCCGCGCAAAGCAACCTGACGCGCAATGTTGCCTGCCTGTGTGCCCTGCGTCAGGACTGCGCCCCACACAACATCGTCAATCTCGCCAGCATCAATGCCGGCACGTTCAACCGCAGGCGTGAAGGAATGCGCGCCCAATGTTGCGCCTGGCGTTGCGTTAAAGCCGCCTTTGTAAGCGCGGCCAATCGGAGTGCGTGCGGTGGATACAATCACTGCTTCACGTGTCATGAGGGGTGTCCTTTTTAATGGAAAGCACCGCATTGCTCAGCGTGGACCAAGCAAGCGGATGCCAAAATTCTGGTAAGTCACCACTGTGCATCCAACCGACAGGGCGGACGCACAGCGATGGTGCTACAAAATTTATGTGAAGTAGAGGGTCATCCATTCACAGATCAGCGCAGGCTTATCTTCGCCTTCGATCTCCATCGTGATCTCTACCGTTTGCTGCCATTGACCAGGACGTTTCTCGATCATTTCAAGAAGTTTCCAATGGCCGCGAATGCGCTTGCCTGAACGCACTGGAGCGAGGAAGCGCGTTTTATTGCCGCCGTAATTTATGGCCATCTTGATCTCGTCGATCCGTGGCACGTCGCTATTTGCGGTCAGGTACGGGATCATCGACAAGGTCAAATAACCATGCGCGATGGTGCCGCCGAATGGCGTCATCTTAGCGGCAGCTTCATCGACATGGATAAATTGGTGGTCGCCGGTCGCATCAGCAAATTTATTGATACGTTCCTGGCTCATTTCGACCCATTGGGACGTTCCAATGACTTCACCGGTTTTTTCGGCCAATTCCTGCGGGGTCATATGTCTCTCCTTATTCGGCTGAATACGCGCGCCGCCAGAAAGCGGCTCGATTGATACCCTTCATGAAGGAAATCACGGCCAAGCGCAATGAGGTTTCCGTAAACGTCAACTTGCCGCTACGGCATTGCCGCCAGCGCAGCTTTGGCAATTATGTCTGCGCATTCATGATGCCGCCAGCACGTGGGGCGAATCGCGGTTTTTTGCGTGTTTCCAGTGCTTCGTTATCGGCTCGTTTACCGTCCCTTGTTACCGCGTTGGTCTGAACACAAATGCACAGCCGTTAATGCATGAAGCCTTGCGGCATCACAGCACGGGAGCGCCAGTTTCGATGGCCAGTTTTAATGGATAGCCAAATCGCGCCAGAAGGCGCCATTGCGATGCCGAATAAGCGCGCCCTAAACCAGCGCCCCGTTAGCCAGCATGCCGCCTATGTTCCTATTGTAAGCGTGTGGGCAGCGGCGCTGCTGTCATTGCCTTTGCAAGTGATGCCACCCGCCATGGCCACTGGCCTTGGTGCAGACGTGGGCCTGGCGGGCCTGTCGGCAGCCATCCTG
>Ga0209121_10005126_pt1 | contig 11986 bp, 10 predicted proteins | sample Cruoilmetagenom3_FD_187292 | JGI IMG/M metagenome (GOLD analysis project Ga0209121, IMG submission 187292) | Oil polluted marine microbial communities from Coal Oil Point, Santa Barbara, California, USA - Sample 3 (SPAdes) (version 2) | ecosystem: Environmental > Aquatic > Marine > Oil seeps ...
TGTCCAACGGGAGGAAGAGTGATTTTGGCTCCTTAATTCTGACTTCTGGATTCTGCCTTATACTTCATTTTTATTTTTTTCTCTTAAAAAAGTAGGTATTTCCAAATCGTTATAATCAATCTTCTCCTGATTAATTTTTTCTCCAACGATCTCCTGAACTTCTTTTTTCCCCTCTGTTGTATCAAATCCTGCAGCAATTACGGTAATTTTTATGCCATCTTCCATTTCTTTATCAATAACTGCACCAAAAATAATATCCGCCTCAGGATTAGCAGCTTGAGAAATAATTTCCGCAGCTTTATTTACTTCGTGTAAAGTTAAGTTTGTTCCTCCGCTGATATTAAATAAAATTCCTTTTGCACCGTTGATATTTGTTTCTAACAAAGGACTGTTAATCGCACTCTGGGCTGCTTTTCTTGCCCTATCCTCTCCGCTAGCTCTTCCTATTCCCATAATTGCTGTTCCGGCATTTTCAATAATCATTTTTACATCAGCAAAATCGACATTTATCAATCCGGATTCCACAACAATATCTGAAATTCCGTGAATTCCATCTAATAAAACTTCGTCGGCAACTTTAAAAGCCTCCAATACTGAAGTGTTTTCATCCACTATTTTTAATAATCTATCATTTGGAATAACAATCAAAGTGTCAACATTTTCTTTTAATAATTTGATGCCTTCTTCAGCCTGTCTCATTCTTTTATGACCTTCAAATGAAAAAGGTTTGGTAACTACTCCTACTGTAAGAGCACCAATATCTTTAGACAATTGAGCGATAATCGGGGCACCGCCGGTACCGGTTCCGCCTCCCATTCCGGCAGTAATAAACACCATATCTGCTCCGTCTAATATTTTGGCAATCTTTTCTTTATCTTCTTCCACTGCCCTACGGCCAATATCCGGATTTGATCCACTACCTAATCCTTTAGTAATACTACTTCCAATTTGTATTTTTTGTTCTGCATTGGAAAATGCCAATACTTGTGCGTCTGTATTAGTTGATATATATTTAACGCCCTGTAATTTTGCTTCAATCATTCTATTTACTGCATTTCCACCGCCCCCACCTATACCAATTACTCTTATATTAACTAATTGTCCCACTCTATTATTCGGGTTAAACAATTTACGTCCTCCTTATGATTGCCTTTACTCTTTTCAATATTAAATACTATTAGAAAAAATCTTTTAACCATGAAATAATTTTTCCAAAAATATTTCCAACTCTTGCTTTTTTATTTGAAAGCTTATATGCAGTTCCTGTTGAATTCTTTTCAGTAGCAAAATTTAGTAATCCGATTACTGTCGAATAAGAAGGATCATTAACCATGTCTGCCAATTCTCCTTCATAATGAGGAAAGCCTAAGTGAACAGGTAAATTTAATATTTTTTTAGAAACTTCTATCATTCCTGGTAATAATGAACTTCCACCGGTTAAAACTACCCCGCCGGGTATCATGTTGGAATAGCCTGATTTTATTAATTCATTTTGTATCAAGCTGAATATTTCACTTACCCGGGGTTCAATGATTTCTATTAGATATTCTTGTGATACTTTATGTTTTTCTTTATTTTCGGTACTTGATATCTCTATATTTTTTTTTGGTAATACTTTTCCTTCTACCGCACTACCATAATTTATTTTAATTTTTTCTGCTTCTTCAATTGAAGTTCTTAAACCAATTGCCAAATCATTAGTAATCTGATTACCACCTAATGGTAATACCGTTGAATAGACCAATCCTCCTTCTATAAAAATAGCAATTTCAGTAGTCCCGGCACCAATATCAATCAACATGGCACCTAATTCTTTCTCTGCATTACTTAAAACAATATTACTTGCTGCCAGAGTAGCAAAAACAACTTCATCTATCTCTAACGAAGAACCTTCAATGGATTTAATTAAATTTTGTGCAGCAGTAGTAGAATCAGTGATGATATGCACCTTGCATTCCAACCTTGCTCCGGACATTCCAAGAGGGTCGGCTATCCCGCTTTGTCCATCAACTATAAATTCCTGGCTTAGTGCATGAATTAATTCTCTGTCTGAAGAGACTACTCCAGCTTTAGCCGCTTCAATAACCTTTTTAATATCATTTTCAGAAATTTCAGGGGAATCATTTGAAATAGCAATAACTCCTTTGCTATTTAATGAAGAGATATGATTCCCGGCAATTGATACAAAGGCAGAATTAATTCGAATTCCAGACATTCGTTCAGCACTTTCTACTGATTGTTTTATAGATTGTATAGCCTGATCCAAATCTATAATTACCCCCTTCTTTATTCCTGAAGAAGGATATTTTCCTATTCCCACAATTTCTATCTGATCATCTTCATTTAATTCAGCAACAACTGTGCAAATTTTACTTGTACCAATATCCAGACCAACCACTAACTCGTCTTTCCCCATATTTTCTCCCTCCTGCATTCTTTTCAAATCCATATAGTTTTTTGAATATATTTAAATAAAATATCTATTTAAATATATCACTTTTTTACTTTTATTACCAAACTATCTTTAAAACGAAGATCAATATAATCAACCAGTAATTTTTCTTCCATTATTTTTTCCAGGGTTTCTCTAAGTAAATTTTCTTTTTTTACAATTTCTTCAGCTTTGTTAACTCTAACTTTTACCGACCTATCTTTATTGTATATTAAAAAATCATCGGAATCTATTATATCTACTCCGTAAAACTTTCTTGGCATTATAACTTCCATGCAATGAATAATTTCCAAAGCTTCTCTATATTCCGGTTCTACTATCTTTTCTCCAACTTTTACATATTTACTATTTAATCCAGCAATCAGAGGTAAATTCGAGGTACTCTCTTCACTATCCGATAAACGCAAAATGATACCATTTTTACTGGATTCCCAATATTCATCTCCGATTTTTACAAACGCAGATGCTTTTCTTTCTTTTATAATAATTTTTATTTTATCCGGAATAATTTTTTTTATTTCTGCTTCTCTTATCCATGGATCGTTCTTTAAATGAGCAATGTGTCTTATCGAATTTAATAAAAAAATATTTTCTCCGATTTTTATTTCGGATTCTTGCAATATTTCAATCTGTTTCAAGTAATCATTTCCATCAACAACGACATTTTTGATATTAAAAAAATCATGATGAAATAAAAAATTAAACAAGCACCAACCCAGCATACCCAATAGACAATAACTAATAATAATTTTATATATTTTTATTCTGCTCGGTGGATGATTTTCGCTTTCTTCTATAATTTCCTCTATTATCTCCTCCGTTTCTGATTCCTTTTCTTCTCCATAATCATCATTTAATTCCATATTTCTGCTCCTGGATTTCTGCGGCTTCTTACTTTCGATTTATAACAAATTACTCTTCCCCTAAAATTTCAATTTCTTGTTCTAATTTTATTCCAAATCTATTCCGAACTCTTGTTTCTATCTCTTTGATTAAATATAATACATCACTCGCCAAAGCGTTTCCTTTATTTACAATAAAATTAGCGTGAACTTTAGATACTTCGGCATTTCCCTTTGAAAGCCCCTTTGCCCCTACCTGTTCAATTAATGCCCCGGCAAAATAACCTTCCGGATTTTTAAAAATACTACCCGCGCTGAAATAATTTAATGGCTGCTTATTTATTCTGATTCCGATATTCTCTTCTATCTTCGATTTTATTTTTTCTTTTATTCCATATTTTAATTTTAATTCTGCTTCTATAATGATTATAGAAAGTTCTTTTAAATCACATTTCCTGTAATTAAAATTCAAATCCGATCGCGGTATTTTTTTTATTTTATTCTCTTTAGTCAATATAGTAACACTGTGAACTATATCTGCTATAGAATTTCCTTTAAAGCTGGCATTGTTAATGATTGCTCCACCAAGAGTGCCGGGTACATTGCAAGCAAATTCTAAACCACTTAAATTATGGTTAAAAGCAAATTTACTTAAATATATTAAACTAATTCCTGCGCCGGTTTTCAATATTCTATCAAAAATACAAACTTTTTTAAAATCTTTTCCTAAATTTATTACCATTCCTCTAATTCCTTTATCACGGATTAATAAATTCGTCCCGTTACCGATTAAAGAGTAGGGAATTTTTTCGTGAACAGCGATTGAAAGGAGGGATTTTAATTCATTTATATTCCCGGGAGAACAATAAAAATCAGCTGGCCCGCCAATTTTATAAGAAGTGTGATTAATTAATGGTTCATTAATTTTAATTACATGTTTAAGTCCTTTGTTTATAAATTGATGATAGATATATTCTTTTGACACAATACTTACCAATAAAAACACCTTTTTTTAATATTTCTTAGCTAATTCTTTACCAACAGTCCAAATATCTCCGGCTCCCATGGTGATAACAATATCTCCGTCCTGAACCATTTTTTTCAAATGCTCTAAAATAGCATCCTTATGAGGAATATATTCTACATGGTTATGTTCTGCTTTTTTAATCTCGTTAAAGATGGTTTTTCCGCTAATCCCTGCAATTGGCAGCTCGTTTGCCGAATAAATGTCATCAATAATAACCTGGTCGGCATTAAAGAATGCCGATCCAAATTTTTTTGCTAATAGTTTGGTTCTGGTAAATCTATGAGGTTGGAAAACTGCAATAATTCTTCTATCTTTCCAACTATTCTTCAAAGCATTCAAGGTAGTTATTATTTCTGTAGGGTGGTGGGCATAATCATCTATAATCAATATTTCATTATCATTATCAGATACAATTTCCATTCTTCTTTTCACACCATTAAATTTTTCCAATATTTTTGCAATTTTATCAAATTCTATTCCCAGCTCAATTCCTACAGCAATTGTTCCTAAAGCGTTCAGAATATTATGGTAACCCGAAATCTTTAAAGACAACTCGCCCATTTCCTTACCTTTATAATAAATTTTAGATTTAGAACATAATTTGCCAAAGGATATTGCCTTTGCCATAAAATCAGCTTGATTTTTAATTCCATAAGTTATACTGTTATTTTCATTATTTTTTTGTAGTTTTTGAACATTGTTACAATCCGTACATAAAATAATTTTTCCTTTAGTATCAATTTTATCAATAAATTTATTAAAATCCAGTAAGATATTATCCATATTTTTGTAATATTCCATATGATCATCTTCAATATTAGTAATGACTGCGATTTTTGGATTTAATTTTAAAAAAGTACCATCACTTTCGTCTGCTTCAGCAACTACGTAATCTCCGGAACCAAATTTTGCATTTCCTTTAAAATTATTCCCCTCTCCGCCTACGATGACAGTAGGATCGAAACCGCTCTGCTCAAGTAAAAAACCTATCATGGAGGTTGTTGTTGTTTTTCCATGAGTACCTGCAATGGCTATCCCTGATTTATGATTCATAATTCGGGCCAACATTTCAGCTCTTTTTATTATCTTAATATGTTTCTTTTTGGATTCCTGAATTTCCGGATTAGTTTCAGGTATTGCAGATGAAATTACAACTAAATCTGCATCTTTTACATTTTTTTCATAATGTCCCTCGTAGAAAGTAGCTCCCCTACTCACCAGTTTATCTGTAATATTTGAAGACTTAAGATCCGATCCGCTTATTTTATATCCCAAATTAAGAAGAATAAAAGCAATACCGCTCATTCCTACTCCGCCAATTCCAATAAAATGTATATGTAATTTTTCTTTATTCACCAATAATAACTCCAATCTTTATTTATATTTTGTTTTTTTATTTACTGAAATAACAATTTTATTTTTTCAATTACTAACAGAATTATTTTTTATTTTACTTATAATAACATCAATGATTTTTTTCGCGGAATCAACATTCCCTAAAACTTTGCTTTTTTCAGCCATGGCTTCCAGTTGAGTCCGGTTAGCAAATAAAGCAGATAATATCTTTGACAGGCTTTTCCCCGATAAATCCTTTTCTAAAATAACTATTGCAGCACCTTCTTCTTCTAAAACCCGCGCATTCAATTCCTGATGATTGTCAGTAGCAAAGGGATAGGGAATTAATACAGATGGTATTCCATACGCATTTATCTCAGCTAAAGTTGTAGCACCTGCCCGGCAAATAATTAAATCTGCTAAATTATAAGCTTTCTCTATATCATATAGATAAGATTCGACAAAAAAAGTATTTCTATCATTACCTATTATTGAACTTATATTTTCATAATCATCGACTCCGCTTATTAACAGAACCTGCCAGTCTTTTTTGACGGTATGCTTTATTAACCCAACTCCTGTAATCACCGAATTATTAATTGATGCGGCTCCCTTGCTTCCTCCAAGAACCAAAATTGTTCTCTTTAAAGGATTTAAATTAAATTGTTTGTAATTTTTATCTTTAAACCCACCTATATTTTTTACGTGTATCGGATTTCCGGAAAAAAATAATCTATCTTTATGTTTAAAGTATTTTTTTGATTGCTTAAAACTTAGAAAAGTTGTATATGCAAAGTGAGATAAAAATTTATTGGTAATTCCAGGAATTACATTCTGTTCATGAATAAAATTTGGAATATTTAAAATTGACGCCATTAAAACAATTGATCCGCTTACATAACCACCAGTACCTATCACTATATCCGGTCTATATTTTTTTAATATTTTATAGGATTGTATTAAGGAAATAAAAAATATAATAATTGCATTAAAGCTATCAAAACATAATTGTCTCTTTATTCCTTTGGCAATGATTGTATTAAATTTAAATCCTTCCCGGGGAATTATTTTTGCCTCCATTCCTCTTTTCGTACCCACAAAAAGTATATCATTTTTCTTATCTCTAGTTTTTAATTCATTTGCTAAACTGATCCCGGGATATATGTGACCCCCTGTTCCACCTCCTGAAATCAATATTTTTAAAGCCATTTACTCTACTCCGATTCCATTTTCTGTATTTTCTCTTACTCTGAATCTGGAAATATTTAATAGAATTCCGATACAAAACATATTTACAATTAAAGAAGTGCCACCAAAGCTGATAAAAGGAAGTGTAATCCCGGTAGTTGGCAACATTTTAGTTACCACTCCGATATTTATCATACTTTGGAAAGCGATAACAAAGGTAATGCCGGCTGCTAATAAACAACCAAAGTGATCTGTTGAGCGAATTGCAATTCTATACCCTCTCCACAATAATAAGGTAAATAATATAATAATTGATAATGTGCCTATAAGTCCTAATTCTTCACCTATGATTGAAAATATGAAATCAGTATGCTGATCAGGAAGATAAAAATATTTTTGTCTGCTTTCAGCTAAACCAACCCCGGTTATTCCTCCGCTTCCCAGAGCCAGTAAAGATTGTATAACGTGAAATCCGCTGTCTAAGGGATCTTTCCATGGATCTAAAAAAGCAAGCAATCTTATTTTTCGATATTCCTCTTTCAATAAAATTAAAATCCCAATGGGGATTGCGGCTGCAATCAAAGTAAATAACTGAGTAATTCTTGTTCCACCGATAAACAACATAACAAAAGAGATACCTAACACAATCAAAGCAGTGCTAAAATCAGGTTCTTTTAAAATTAATATAAATATTGTGCTAATAACTACTAATGAAGGTAATATCCCCTTAGCAAATGTTTTTAAATCTTTCATATCTTTTCTGGACATTGATTCTGCCATGTATAAAATTAAAGCGAATTTGGCGATCTCAGAAGGTTGAAACGAAAATAAACCTAAATTAATCCACCTGATTGCTCCCCCGGCAGACCTTCCAATACCCGGAATAAATACCATAGACAAAAGTATTATGGATAAAATTAAGAGAGGTATGCTAATTTTTTTGTAATGGTGATAATCAATATTGATGCTGAATAGCAAAACTATCAAAGCTATTATAGCATAGATAATTTGTTTTTTTAAAAAATAATAACTATCTCCATACCATTTATCCGCCATGATAAAACTTGAACTAAAAACCATGCATATGCCAATAGTTAACAGAATGATTATAATCGCAAACAAATAATAATCGGGAAATTTTTTTTCTAATATCATAAAATTATAACCTCTTTTATATCCTCTATCCCTTCCGCACTTCTATTTAACACCTAAATACTCTCGCTAATAATATATAATTACACCAATGATTCCCAGAAATAATCCTGCAATCCAAAAAGTAATAACAATTGTAGGTTCCTTCCAACCGGACATTTCAAAATGATGATGAATGGGACTCATTTTAAAAACTGTTTTTCTTCTAATCTTTACAGAACTTACCTGAATAATAACTGATAAAGTTTCAATGGCAAATATCCCGCCAATAATAATCAACAATAATTCTGTTTTGGTAAATATTGCTGCAGATGCAAGCGCTCCGCCCAAGGCGAATGAACCGACATCTCCTAAAAATATTTTTGCGGGAAAAATATTAAAAATTAAAAAACCTAATGAAATCGATGCAACTATCAATGAAAAAATGCCAACCGGCCATAAATTTTGAAAAATTGCAATTATAGAAAAACTTATCATGGCAACAAATATCAATCCGGTTGCCAGACCATCCAGACCATCAGTTAAATTGACTGCATTGACTGTACTGATTAGTACCAAAGCAATTATTGGAATAAATAAACTCCCTGAATTCAAGCTGTTTTTTGTAAACGGAATGTATATGTTCCCATCAATACCGCTATTCTTTTGAATATAATATGCAATAATTAAGGAAAAGATAATTTGAAAAAATATTTTAGCTGAAGTTGTGAGACCCATTGATCTTTTTTTTTGTATTTTTATTGAATCATCCAATAAACCGATAAATCCAAAACCTAGAGTTATAATCAGTGAACAAGTTATATATTGATGATGAGGAACAAACAATATAACTACCAGGGTTAAAGCTATCATGATAATAACCCCGCCCATAGTGGGAGTGCCCATTTTATGCTGATGAAGATCTGGTCCTTCCTGACGAATTCTTTGTCCCATTTTATATTTTTTAACAAAGCGTATAAAAAAAGGTAAAGTAACCACTGGAATTAAAAAAGATATAATAATGATAAATTGCCAATTAGCCATCTTTTCTCCTCTATTTCATTCTATTTCTAAATTTTTCTTGAAGATATCTTTGAATTTTTTCCATTTCCATTTCACGTGAAGCTTTTAGCAATAAAAAATCCAAAGGATTGAGAATACTTAATAATTTTTGAGATAACTTTTCTCTATTCTCTTTTCTAAAAGAAAAAACACAATCATCCTGCATTCCATTTTTTAAAGCAGCCTGAGCTATCAGTTTTCCCCCATCTCCAAGGGTTATTAAAATATCTATGGATGAATTAGCAATTTCCCGACCAATTTGTTTATGGTAAAAATCAGTCATTTCTCCCAATTCCAGCATGTCTCCCAAAATTACAATTTTTCTATTCTTCCCGGCAATCCCGGTAAAAGTAAGCAATGCACTTTTTACTGACGATGGACTTGCATTGTAAGAGTCATTTACTATTTTAATACCATTATAAAGATCGATCAGGTGCATATGCATAGGTATAGATTTAAAAGATTCTAATCCTTTTATGATGAGATCTCTATCCATACCTAGGGCAAAGGCAACCGCAGAAGCGGCAAGCGCATTATAGATATTATGGATTCCCAATAAAGGAAAATATAATCCTTTTTCTTGATTATTTCCTATTTTAAGATTAAATTCCATCCCTTTTCCGTTTCTTAACTTGATATCAGAAGCCATGATATCACTTATGTTTTTAATTCCAAAAGTAATAATTCTTTTATCTTTGACCAATTCCCGCATTTTATAGTAATAGGAATCATCTCTATTTAATACAGCAATTCCATCTGCATTTAATGATGTTAATATTTCTGATTTTGCTTTAAATATATTCTCTTTTGAACCCAGTAAACCGATATGAGATTCACCTATATTCGTTACTACCGCTAAATCAGGCTTGACAAGATCGGTTAAATCTTTAATTTCTCCCAATCCTCTCATTCCCATTTCTGTAATCAATATTTTATGATTATCTTTAAGCTTAAATAGCGTAAGAGGAATTCCTATCTCATTATTATAATTTCCGGCAGTTTTTAAAAGAGAATATTTTAAGCGTAGTATGGAAGCAGTTAATTCCTTGGTTGTTGTTTTTCCTGTACTTCCTGTCACACAAATATTATAAGTTTTATATTCTTTCTTAAAAAATTTAGCCCAATCCTGTAAAGCTTTCAGGGTATCTTCTACTTCTATTATTATTTTATCTTTATACTTTATTTTTTCTTTTTCAAGGAAATTTATTTTTTTACTGATAACAATACCACTTGCCTCTTTGCAAAAAGCATCTAAAATAAAATTATGCCCATCAAAATTAGGACCAGCTAATGCAAAAAATAAATCCTCCGGATTTAATGTTCTGCTATCTATCGACACAGGATTGACCAAAGCATTAATATCTCCTTGAATCATTTTTCCGGAGACAGCTTCGATTAAATCCTTTATCTTAAAAACTTTCAATTTTTTATCTCCCCAGTAATTTTTTTCTTACTACTTCTTCATCATTATGATGAACCACTTTATGGTGGTAAATTTGTTCGGTTTCAGGTCCTTTACCGGCAATTAATACTATATCTCCCTCTTCAGCTGTTTCCAAGGTATAATTAATGGCTTCCGCTCTATCCGGGATAATTTTATAATTTTGATTATATCTTTTTACACCACTTTCAATCTCATGGGCAATGTTTAAAGGATTTTCACTTTTAGGATTATCAGCCGTAATAACGACATAATCACTAAACCTGCCTAAGACTTCCCCAATAATGCTCCTGACTTGGTGATATTTTCCTCCACCATGTCCAAATACTGTAATAATTCGTTTTTTAGCAAAAAGTCGTAAATTCTGTAATATATTCCCCAATCCATGATAATTATGTGCAAAATCAATAATAACAGTAAATTTTTGACCATACTTTAATAATTTATATCTGCCCGGAGCTCCATGAAATTTCTCTAATGATTTTGAAATAGTATCCAGAGGAATATCTTGTGTAACTGCAACTGCAATTGCAGCCAAAGCATTATATATATTATATCTTCCACTGGTATTTAAATTTATCTTTATTCCACCTTTTGGAGTTTTTGCAGTAAAAGATAATTTTTCCAGCTCAATATTAATATTAATTGCTCTGACATCAGCTTCTTCTTCTCTTATTCCGTAGGTGATTAAATTTGTTTTATTAGTTGCGATAAATATATCACTGTACTCTTCGTCAATATTAATGACTGCAAATTTATCCGCAGAATTTTTTTTGCTTTTATTCAATCTTGTAAAAAGTTTTTTCTTTGCATTTAAATAATTATCAAAATTCTCATGAAGTTCAAAATGTTCATTGCTGATATTGGTAAAAATAGCGGTTTCAAAATCACAACCCTCAACCCGGGAAAGTTGCAAGGCATGGGAAGAAGCCTCCATTACAACATAACTATTTTTCTGCTTGACCATTTCCCGGAGAGTCCTCTGTAAATCAATTGATTCCATAGTTGTCATACCGGAAGAATTAACATGTTTGCCAATAATATTTTCTGCAGTCCCCAAAAGACCAGTTTTGTATCTAGCTCCCTCTAAAATGCACTTTAACATATAAGTAATCGTAGTTTTGCCATTAGTACCTGTAACGCCAATCAGCTTTAACTGACGTGAAGGGTAATGATAAAAATTATTTGCCATGATGGCCAACGCCAGTCGTGAATCCTTTACTCTTATTACAGTAACACCTTCAATAGGATTTACTTTTTTTTCGACGACTATAGCAATTGCACCGTTACTGATTGAATTTTCAATAAAATTATGTCCATCGGTAACAAAACCTTTTACACAAACAAATAAAAAATCTTTCTTTATTTTTCGAGAGTCATGATAAATCCCTTTTATTTCAATATCCAAGTTTCCCGTTACTTCTTTAATTTTTATATTCTTTATTAATTCACTTAGTTTCATTATTATTACTCCATATGATCTACTAATTAACCGATTAACTAATTAA
>Ga0209121_10005128_pt1 | contig 11984 bp, 10 predicted proteins | sample Cruoilmetagenom3_FD_187292 | JGI IMG/M metagenome (GOLD analysis project Ga0209121, IMG submission 187292) | Oil polluted marine microbial communities from Coal Oil Point, Santa Barbara, California, USA - Sample 3 (SPAdes) (version 2) | ecosystem: Environmental > Aquatic > Marine > Oil seeps ...
GACATTGCCACTTAACTCTAAAGCAGTTGCTGCACTTGAAGCGACCAATAAGCCAGCGACGGCCGTTGTTTTTAATAATTTCATTTTATTTCCTCATTTGTTGTTAAACTTAGTAATACTGATCATATCGACTTACCTTAAAGTTGCTACGAGATAAGGCTAATGTTCATGCCGATAGGTTAGCATAAAGTACTTGTTTCAACCTTTTTTTATTTGAAAAAAAACAACAAAAACGCACTAGAAACAACCTAATTTAGTTTTATTGCACCAAATTAGAGCAACAAAGCCCTCCATTAACTAGCCTTGAATACCCCATGATTAATCCAAATTTTATTGAAAACCTTGCAAAGTCGCTCAGTGAACACTTACCCAGCGATCTTTCCGCCCTTAAAGAAGAGACAGAGAAGAACTTTAAATCTATCTTGCAGCAACAATTTACTAAATTTGACTTAGTTACACGTGAAGAATTTGATACACAAAATGCCGTACTGCTTCGAACACGTGAAAAGCTCGAAGAGCTTGAAAAATTACTCCATGAGCTAAGCGCCAAACAATAAAACAACCTCCTTTAACACTATTACGACAAAGGAAAGGATTCCACCATGTCACTTGCTACTATCTATACACGCTCTTCTTCTGGCATAAACGCACCACTGGTTACCGTTGAGGCGCACCTTGCTAACGGTTTACCGAGCCTAAGTATTGTTGGTCTTCCTGAGGCTGCCGTTAAAGAAAGTAAAGACCGTGTCCGCAGCGCTATTATTAATTGCCAATTTGATTTCCCTGCAAAACGAATTACCATCAATTTAGCACCTGCAGACTTACCTAAAGAAGGCGGGCGACTTGACCTCCCGATAGCACTGAGTATTTTAGCCGCCTCAGGCCAAATCCCCACTAACGACATTGCGCAGTACGAGTTCCTTGGCGAGTTATCACTCGGCGGTGAACTACGGCCCATTCAAGGCGCCTTACCCTCTGCCATTGCTTGCGGGGCTAACCAGCGCACTCTGTGTTTACCCGTGCCGAATCAGCATGAAGCCTCGCTCGTTTCTAGTGTTAACATTTTAGCCGCTCCACACCTACTCTCCGTGTGCGCGCATCTACGCGGCCAGCAAGCTCTTCCTACTGTCGCCCCAACAACTACGCTGAATAAAACGATTGATACTCAGCCTGATTTTTCAGATGTACACGGGCAGCAGCATACAAAGCGCGCATTAGAAATAGCCGCAACTGGCCGGCATAGCTTGTTGATGCTCGGCCCTCCCGGAACGGGTAAATCTATGCTTGCGGCACGCTTGCCCAGTATTTTACCCACACTTAATGAACAAGAGGCCATTGAAACCGCCTCTATTTATTCAATAAGCCAGCACAGTATTAATATTCAACAATGGCAAGTACCGCCGTTTAGATCTCCACATCACACCGCCTCTGCGGTCGCGTTGGTCGGTGGTGGTAATCCACCAAAACCTGGGGAGGTATCGCTCGCCCATCACGGGGTCTTGTTTCTTGATGAACTACCTGAGTTCGACCGCAAAGTGTTAGAGGTCCTCCGTGAACCGATTGAAAACGGAAAAATCTCCATATCCCGCGCCAATCATCAAACAGATTTTCCTGCTCAATTTCAGCTTATCGCCGCGATGAACCCCTGCCCCTGTGGGTACTTAGGTGACGCCTCCCAGAGATGTCGATGCACACCACCGCAAATTGCGCGCTACCGAGATAAAATCTCCGGCCCATTGCTCGATAGAATTGATATGCATGTAGAAGTCCCTCGGGTATCAACTGAAATGCTGCGAAAAGGCTCTACTGGAGGCGAAGAAAGCAGCCCCAACATTGCAAAAAGAGTATTGCAATCCCAGCAGCGAGCCCTTGTGCGACAAGGTCAAGCAAACCACCTTTTATCGACCTCACAAATCAAACAACATTGTGATATTAGCGATGAAGATCATCACCTATTAGAACAAGCTATCGAAAAGTTGGGGCTATCGCACCGTGCTTACCATCGTATTTTACGTGTCTCGCGGACTATCGCAGATATGGATAATCAAACCAACATCCAGCGTCACCACCTAACGGAGGCGCTTAGTTATCGTCGCATGGATAAACGCATCGCATAAACCGCTAAAAGCACTGAAAATATCCTCAAGAACGAGTAAAATTCGCTACCAATTCCACCTTTCGAGTCGCTGTGCCCAAATTAAACCCTGAGCAACACAAAGCTGTTATAACAACTGACACGCCACTGCTAGTCATCGCCGGCGCAGGCAGCGGTAAAACCCGCGTCATTACCGAAAAAATATCACATCTTATTAGCAACGGTGTTGAGGCTAAACATATTACCGCCGTCACCTTCACTAATAAGGCCGCCAGAGAAATGCGCTCGCGTGTTGACCAACTCTGTTCGTCAAAAAAGACTAAAGGCATTCGCATATCAACCTTTCACTCCCTTGGCCTAGATATTATTCGTAAAGAATATCAAACACTTGGCTTTAAAAAGAACATCAGCATTTTAGATGAGCAAGACAAATACAAGGTACTACAAGATATTTTAGAAAACAGCCAACATCAGCTGGACAAGGCTCAAATATCACCCCTTTCATGGCAAATATCCGACTGGAAAAACCAAGCTGTTTTACCAGCTCAAGCCATGTCTTTAGCTGAAGATGCTCAACAGCAATTTGCCGCTGCATTATATGAACAGTATCAACAATATAACCGCGTCTGTAATGCGGTTGATTTTGATGACTTAATCCTTACACCGCTTATTCTTTTCAATGAACATCCATCGGTATTAGAAAAATGGCAAAACAGTACCCGTTACCTATTACTCGATGAGTATCAAGACACTAACACCACACAATACGAGTTTTTTAAGCATTTAGTCGGCTCGGTTGGGCAATTTACCGTCGTGGGTGATGATGATCAATCCATTTATGCTTGGCGAGGCGCTAATCCAGAAAATCTATTTACCCTAAAAAAGGATTTTCCGCGGCTAGACATCATTAAGCTAGAGCAAAACTATCGCTCTAATCAGCGTATTTTAAAGGCCGCCAACCAACTTATTAGCAACAACCCGCACTTGTATGAAAAGAACCTGTGGAGCAACATTAAAAGTGACGAGAAAATTAACGTTATCAAATGCAAAGATGAGTTTTCAGAGTCACAACAAATTGCCGCTGAAATTTCCCGCATAAAGTTTAAACACCGCGCTAATAACGCCGACTTTGCTATCCTCTACCGAAGCAACCACCAAGCAAGACTGTTAGAAAAAAGCTTACGTGAACTGTCCTTGCCGTATACCATCAGTGGCGGCACTTCGTTTTTCTCACATGCTGAAGTAAAAGACACCCTCTGTTACATCAAGCTCCTTATTAACCCAGATGACAACAGCGCCTTTCTAAGGGTCATTAATACACCTCGTCGCGAAATTGGCACCAGCACGGTTGAAAAACTGGCCCTTTATGCCAATAGCCGCCACATTAGTTTGTTTGATGCTTGTTTTGAAATAGGGCTTGAGCAACAGCTAAACGAACGCACCTATCACAAGCTGCGTTCATTCTGCGACTGGATCGTTAGCCTATCGGACAGAACACAACAAGAAGACCCTATAGCGATACTTCACGAGATGATGCAACACATTGAGTATTACGACTGGATTAAAGCCCACGCCAATAGCGACAAGCAGGCCGAGCGGAAAATAAACAACGTGCTAGAGTTGATTAAATGGATTGAAAATAGCGCTAAAAAGTCACAAGAAGAACGTAGTTTAGGCGACATTGTGTCTCGCATGATGCTGCTCGATAGCTTGGAACGCAACGAGGAAGCAGAAAAAACCGATCAAATAAAACTCATGACCTTACACGCTGCAAAAGGCCTTGAGTTCCCTTACGTTTATTTAATTGGCATGGAAGAAGGCATTTTACCCCACCAAAACAGTATTGATACTGAACAAATTGAAGAAGAACGACGACTTGCTTATGTTGGCATCACAAGGGCTCAACAGCAACTCACCTTTAGTTATTGCGCTCAACGAAAGAAATATGGAGACGTCACCTCAACCGAACCCAGTCGCTTCTTAACCGAACTACCGCTTGACGATTTGGATTGGGCCGCCGTCAATAAGAAAAACCCAGAAGAACAAAAGAAAAAGGGCCAAGAAAGCTTGGCCCTGATGAAAAGCTTACTAAACTAGTTTATTCGCTACTCTCAAGCATAGAGCTAATGGCACCACGCACTTCATCATCAGACAAGCGAGAAGAACCACCTCTGGCAAGCATGCCTTTAAAACCCTCAACTGCATGCTTAAACAGCACCTCTTCACCTTGAGCAAGGCGCACGCCCCAATTTGCACTATCATTCAGTTTTGGCGCACTTGCAACACCCGACGCATGATAAACAAAGCAAGCTGAACTATAAACCTGATCCCCAGACATAGGATCGGTAGACGCAGCAGCAACTTCTTCAATAACAGGGTTAGCCAACAGTGCTTCTTCCGTAGATGTCGTCACCGTTCTTACGGGGTTAACCCTGCTTAAAAGGTCATTCATGCTTGCGTCTGATGCTTAACTTTTACAGTCCGAAAAACAAAAAGCCCTCCAAAAAAGGAGGGCTTTTCGATTAAGCTTAAATCACACCGCTAAGAGTGTTTATTCCTCACGTTTTTGACGACGCAAGCCTAAGTAACCCAATGCTAACAGTAACAATGCAGGTAATGTTGGATCAAATTTAGCGTCAGGATTATAAGTGCAACCACCACCGCCGCCACCGCCGCTACTCACTACTGGCTCTACTGGCTCTACTGGCGCTACTGGAGGAGCTGGAGCCGCTATTGTTGTACCAATACTAAACATCGCATTGGTACCAGAAGCAGATTCTTGATTCCAAGCAGCATAAAGTGTTTCAGCATCTTGTGAAGGTCGTAACTGTGACTCAAAACGAGCATCACTCGTTGGATTAGCTACCGTCACTACTGGTTCAAAAGTCACACCTTTGTCAAAAGTACGGGTATAGTAAATCTCCAAGTCCTCAGCACCACCTAGATGTTCAGGCACATTAGTCTGTGTTCCCCAAGCTACAATAAAAGCGCTTGCATTTTGACCTGCACCCGATGGAGTACCAACTAATCGTGGTTCACGTGCATTAATAGTTGTATCGCTGATATTTGTCAGATTAACAGGATTCGTCCATGTATTAGTTGTGCCATCATAATGACGCAACCAGAAATTATAATTCCCTAGCGTGGTGTAGGTTGTTAAACCCCAGTCAGGGGTATAACTATAACCAACATAGAGATCATCACCACGTAATAAAGCACGATGCGCTAAGGCGTTTTCAATATTATTCGCCTCAGTCGTATCCGTTAAATTAGCGGCAGTTGCTGTTGGTGTTTCACTACTTAAGTTAACAGCGGGTGCATTAAGCAAATCGGTGGCATCAGCAAAAACAGATGTTTCACAATTATCAGCATCTACTGCAGGAACCATATTGGCCGTTTTAAAATCAAACGTACCTCGGCGTACCATAATATCTGATGGCCCACCTTGATCATAGTTACCTTCTTTCCAGAAAATCCCCATTGTAGTATTACTTCCAGCTCCACCTGGCGGTATCTGCGTTACAAAGCGAACTCGGCGCGCATTTTCAACAGGGTTACTGATAATACAACCCACATTATCCGTGCCGCCTACGTTATATTCGAAGCTGTGGTAACGTATATATTTACCTTCATCAAGACCATCTGAATTTTTAGTTTCTTCATAAGCCACAACCGCTGTTGTACCAATTAAACCAACATTAGCACGCGAGGCCCCTACCAAACCACCATCAATATCAGTATCAAGAACAAGAGCTCCTTCAGCATCTTTGATGTCATCATGATTACCAGTAGCGGTACCCGTTGTTTGGTTATCCGTTAGTGCTACTGGAGTAGCCCAAGTAGGACTCCCACCAGCTTCCCACAGATCAGTAGTCGTATGCCAGATTTCAGTCGCATGACTCACTTTTGCACCTGATGCGCCATCTCCTGGCCCATCACCATCACCTCTAAGTAAACCTAGAGGATCTTCTTGCCAAGTGATGATAGCGTGACCATCAGAAGCAGTCTTGCTGGCATCTTGTTTGGCATCGCGTGAGCCATCCGTTAATTGTTTTTCCGTACTCCAAGTAAGACCATTATCATCCGAATTGGCAACATAAACACAGCTAAATGGAATTTCACGGCTTTCTAGTGTTAAATAAGTGACAGTACGCTGTGCAGTTGGGTTTACAGTAAGAGTAGGGCAATATTTATCCACCCAAGTGAGTTGCACTCGCGTGCCCGCATTAACGATATTTGGTTTGTCTGAATCACCCCAGAAATCTGTGCGAGTAGTAAAGCCATCCGATGTGCCAGTCCAATCAGTTTGTATGCTCGTTAATGCGGCTGTATTTGAGATATTTGTTTCAGCACTCCAATTAGCCTCATCACTACAATCAACAGTGTTAGCATCACAGCTACGCACAAAAATATCACGAGCAGGACGTTCAACTTGCCCTTTAACATCATAGACAACTTTTGCCGCATCACGAGCATCACCATAAGCGGTGATCAACATGCCACTTGCTGTTCTAACTAGCTTGGTTTTAAAGGCAGAATTTAATGATGTCGCATCGTTGGATGTTACAATCGGTGCAGTAAAATCTAGCTGAGTTGCAGCATAAGCTGCTGTGGATATGACTGCAATACCAGACGCAGCTAATATCGCTATTTTCCGTTTATTCATAATCGAGCTCCTAAATAATCTAAATTTAAATCAAATGTGATTCACTTCACAGTTTTAAGTTTAGGCTTAACGTCATTAGTTTGGAAGTGATACACATCACTTTTTCGCTAAATAAATCTGGCTGCTACTAAAATCAGTTAATTCAATTTTTATAAAGGAAGATTGAATCTTATTACTTTGTATTATTAATGACAAAGTAGATTGTTTTCCATGGTCTGTCTTTTATTTTTGCCTGTTTTTAAACTTCAGTTGCTGGTGTTTGAATCAATAATGGCAGTATTACTAAGTTATAAGCAGGAGAGCACGTCTGATCGTAGTCTGTAGCTTTCAATTAATCTTTATGTGTTATAAATAATAACAAATGGATGCTTAAAAAAAACAGGCTAAACAGTGATGAATCGCCAAAATAATTCTTTAAATACCCCTCCCTGTCGCCTAGGAAATACAGATTGCAAACATTGTGCCATCAGAGATGCCATGCTATTTTGTTCTGTTAATTCAGAAAGTTTCGATCATATTTTTGAACCCATCGATAACTTGAAGTATCCAGCAAAATCCCAGATATACACGCAAGGTGAACAGGGGCATGATATCTTTTCTATCCGTCATGGCTTGATCAAGTTGGTGCAGCATCAGCCTGATGGCAATCAGCGCATAGTTCGATTACTAGGCGCTAAGGATACGTTTGGTATTGAGGCATTATTGTCTAAACCTTATCACCATACGGCGATAGTTTTGCAAGAGCTAAGTGTTTGTCGCATCCCATTAGTCAGTTTTATTCAACTAGAAGCTGAAAATCCGTCACTTAATAACCGCGTGATGCTGTCCTTGGATAGTCATTTAAACCTTTGTGACCAGTGGCTCACAACTATGGCCTCAGGCTCAACCAAGGTGAGGTTGATTAATTTTTTGTTGGCATTCAAAAAAATCAATAAAAATAATGCCGGTGCTCTGCAGTTAATCAGTTATAAAGATATTGCTTCGATTATAGGGACATCAAGAGAAACCGTGACTCGAATAATGACTGAATTTAAACTTAGTGGCGTCATCCAAAAGGGAGTGGCAGCGAAAGAAATTAATTTTAATAGTGACACCCTAAAAGACCTGCGCAAAAAAAAGGGTTCAGCTTAATGATTAAGCTGAACCCTTTCACTCCTCGGCAATATTAGCGCTCTAAAATAGCATCTACTTCTTCCTGACTCAGCACTTGAGCCTCGTAATTTCCTTCACCAATAAACTTCTCAATATTTTTCACATACGCTTTTAAGTGGCTATCTGAGCCGTCTAACAAGGACATATAAAGCTGCTTAATATCTGGATTGTCTGTATACACTTTACCGCAAGCCAACAGATCATTTATCCCATTATCTTGATGAATAATTTCATCTGGACATTGGTTAATATCACGCATATCCAACTCTTCTATATAAGCCCCAACATAAAAGGCTTCTAGTTCACTGATGCCTCCCCTGGAGATCAAACTAACGTATTTTTCAGTGAAATATTCACCAAATTCTTCGCCAGTAAAAACACCGACATTGTCGTTAGTACTAGGGTCTTCAATCCCATACTGTTTAAGCTTATCTCTAACGGCATCAGTATGACGCTGTTCTGAGTCATCTATCTTGCCAAAAACAATCGACTCTGGATAAATCATACTGAGTTTAATATAGACATCCCTAGCCAACTTTTCTTCTTCACGTACATAAACAAGGTGGAGCTGTTCATTAAAATCAACCGTTTGACTACTATCACTATCAATAACATTACTAGCAGCTTTGCCTCGCTGTTTTGAATCACCTTTATTAGCTGTAGCAAAACTAACTGATGTGACCAAAGACAGCGCGAGCGTTAAACTTAAAATGTTTTTTAATTTCATATCGTTATGACCTTTTTAGATGATGGTCAAGTCATCAATGCGATTTAGCACCCTGACTTGACCACGTGTCGTTAATAAAATGTAAAGGAAGAACAATCCTACTTAGCGTTTACCACCGCCACCACTACCACTATGACTACCACCACCATTACGACTACCGCCACCACCACTGTTACGGCTACCTACAGACTGACCACCTTGCCGTGACTCATAACCTTGCCCATAACTACCCGCTTTTTGTCCATTACTCTGCCCGTTTCCACTGCCATTGCCGTTTCCACTGCCATTTCCACTGCCATTTCCACTGCCATTTCCAGTGCCATTGCCGTTTCCATTGCCGTTTCCAGTGCCGTTTCCAGTGCCGTTTCCAGTGCCGTTTTCACCACTTTTTTCATATTTATATTGGTATTGGTAGTTGTGTTGCTTACCCTCACCCGTACCGCTGCCATCCTTTAACTGAGACTGCGTTTGAATTCTTTCTTGTGTTATCACTTGCGTTCCAGATGTATCAACATCCTCAGCAAAAACCACAGCAGAATTTGCTGCTAAAAGCGTTGATGCGCCTACCACTAAAATTTTAACTTTTTTCATCATTATTTCTCCAAAATCATTAGTAAAGAATATAAATCCTACACTTAAAATATACATAAAAAATATTTCTAAAGAATGTCATTTAAGTATCATTTTGTAACAAAACCGTTCAATGCCAACACGGTCCATCATCACGACTAAACAAGGGCCCGAGTACTTTGAGCCGGTCACATAACTACTTGTCGCGGCTCGATTCTTTACCGCCTGCAGCTCCGAATCCTGATCTTTTACGGTCTGCAGCCCCGAATCCTGCGCCCTGACCTTTGTTAATATAGTCTTTTTTACCACCTTGTTTAGGCACTTCATCCGCTAAAGTGACTCCGCGTTCTTTAGCGCGTATTTTCATCCGTTCATGCTGCTCAGAACGAATTTTTTCACGCTCTTCCATCGTTTTAGCGGCATGAATTTTGGCCCTATGTTCTGCACGTTCCTGAACAGTCATAAGCTGACTACCGTACAATTGGTCTCCTTTCTCTGTTCTTGTTTGCACTTCTGTTTGCGTTGCCAACCCATCATTATCATCAGCAATAACCCACCCAGAACCAACCGCCAACAAAACTGATGCACCTACCACTAAACCTTTAACTGTATTCATGACTGTTTCTCCAAAGTTTATTTCAAAACTACCTCTTACAAATGAAAGCTTATCCAAAAAGTATTTCTAAAAAATGTCATTTCCCCCTGTATTTGTAACAAGGTGTTTCAATTCCAATACCTAGTTGTTTGTCGATCCTTCATTCTGCTAGTCTAGAGGCATGAATACTAAAACTACTGATATTCTTGTTGTCGATGATGATGCTGCCATTGGTGAGCTATTAGGCCGTTATCTCGAAGGAGAAGGATTTAACGTCGCCAGCGTGTTAGATGGCATAGCGATGGATAGCTACCTACAAAATAACGAGGCTGACTTGATCATTCTTGACATTATGTTACCGGGTGAAGATGGGCTCAGTATTGCTCTCCGATTACGTACCGATCAAAACACACCTATTCTTATGCTCTCAGCGCGAGGTGATGATATTGACCGCATTATTGGCTTAGAAGTGGGGGCTGATGACTATCTTGCCAAACCATTTAACCCACGAGAATTATTAGCTCGGATTAGAGCCATTTTAAGACGTCAACACCCAGCAATTGTCGATCATGAACAGGCAGATGAGGACACCTATACTTTTGGTGACTTTAGTTTAAATATTACTAGCCAAACACTGACTCGTTTGGGTGAAATCATCTCGCTCACCACCGGTGAATTTGCGTTACTACAAGTATTTGTTGAACACCCAAACCGCGTCCTTAGTCGAGATAACTTAATTGATAGGTTGAAAGGGCATGACCGTTCGCCATTTGATCGGAGCATTGATATTCGCATAACGCGCTTACGTCGTAAAATCGAAACAAATATCAAATCCCCCCTGTTTATTCAAACAATTTGGGGCAAAGGTTATCGCTTTTCTCCGCATCATAAAAAGGTCGATTAAGCGATGCCCCGCCCCCAAACACTGTTTGCAAAAACTAGCCTCACACTCACGATCGCCTTTTTGATATTTTTAGTCTTCTCAAGCTTAGTCGTGACTTATTACATTCTGATACCCGTGTCGAAAAGAGCGGCGAATGACTTCGCATCATTAACCGTCATCTCAGCGCAAACCTGGGTCGAGCTGCCGCCCAGCACCCGACCTGACTTTGAGCACGAACTATTTGATAAACATGGACTGACCATTACATCCGTTTTAAAACCTTTAGAAACCCACCGCAGTCCACAGCCCTATATAAAGTTTCTTGAAGAGGCTTTATTAAGACTCACCGGCAAACCCATCTATGTGCAAACCCAACAAAGTGCTGATGGCAGCTGTTTTTGCTTCGACATCCCTATTGCTAACAACTTTATCCGCGTCAGTTTCTTAAGTGATCGTATCGCTGCAAAACCACCGATAGCCTCGCTTTATATTATTCTCGGCGGCACACTGTTGATTATTTTAACGACATTACCCTTAGTTCGGCGAATCACCATTCCCATCACAAAATTATCGGATGCAACCTCATTGGTTGGTCGAGGGGAAACACCCGTTTTACTAGCAGAAACAGGGCCCCGAGAATTAGTTGTGCTCACCCAGCACTTTAATTTAATGGCTAAAGAAATAGCCGCCTTACTGACCAACAGAACCACTTTATTTGCCGGTATCTCTCACGATTTACGCAGCCCCATTACAAGAATGCAACTCGCCGTAGAAATGCTTAATGAACAACAAGACCCTGAGCTAATTGCACGATTACGTCATGATCTAGAAGAAATGACACAACTAATAAGCGACACCTTAGCGCTAGCCCGTGGCTTAGCACCACACAATATAGAAGAAGTCGATCTACATGAATTTATTGTAGAGCTTATCTCCAATTTTCAATCGAAAAACATCCAAGCTCGCTTTCCATCTAAAAATAAATGTATGTGCCATGTCGACAGCCATGCCTTACAACGGGTTTTAACGAACCTAATTGATAACGCGCTTCGCTATAGTGACTATCAGCTTGTTGAAATACAATGTAGCCATACTGCGAGTGAAATAACGCTACAAATATTAGATCGCGGCAAAGGCATTCCGGCTGAACAACGTGAAGCCGTCTTTCGGCCCTTTTATCGCTTAGAACAATCACGTAACCGAGCCACAGGCGGGAGTGGGTTAGGGCTGACCATTGTTCAACAACTTTGCGAAGCAAGTGGCTGGACACTACAACTGCAACCTAGACTAGGGGGT
>Ga0209121_10005129_pt1 | contig 11982 bp, 9 predicted proteins | sample Cruoilmetagenom3_FD_187292 | JGI IMG/M metagenome (GOLD analysis project Ga0209121, IMG submission 187292) | Oil polluted marine microbial communities from Coal Oil Point, Santa Barbara, California, USA - Sample 3 (SPAdes) (version 2) | ecosystem: Environmental > Aquatic > Marine > Oil seeps ...
TTAAACAGTCAATAGGAGTAGGAGAAGAGAATATCAACTACATAAGAGACATCGATCGATTAGTCAAGAGACAGAATCAAATAATTAAAGATTTAAATGATAGGACCAAAACACTTAGAGAATCAATGGAAAGATTAAAATCAATAGTGGATGAGTTTAGACTAACTCATATAGAAGACTCCAGGGAAGCTGAATCTTTAGCCTGAATCAGTTGAATCTGACCTTTCTATTTAAGACGGAACTGGCCAGGGCACATTCTCAAAACCTCCCGAAGCCAACTTTCAGGATATCCTTTAGCTCGCGGTCTACCATCTTCATCCTTTACATAACCGTCGTTATATTTTGTAATTAGATGCTCACCCAGTTCTCGCCATTTCAATACTACCATTTCAGCTTGCATAATTGAATAATCGGTTAGATATCGAATCATAAGTTCAGGGTCAGTTTTATGGAGGGCGAGCGCCGTTTTTTCGACCACTGGTTGCAGTTTGAAAAATGTACCTTCAATATCACTTTGAACCGCCTGGATTTCCGGCATCATATAACAGTATCTCAGATTGGCATAATTGGAAACAAAATTAAAAACCCACCAGGCTGAGTCCCAGGAAAACTTATCCAGAGTACCGGTCGCAAACGATTTTGGAACTTCATTGATACCGCAGTAAATGGGAACGTAACAAGTAGCGTAGGTGTCATCAACGCCATACCAAAAAACGCCACCGACAGCATCAGGAAGCCATGACCTTGACTGTGAAACAAAGGAAAAACCGGTCTGCTGCGTCGAGATCGCCCGCTCCCAGCCGTACGGAACACTATCGATTGTCCACGTCACAGGTCGCCAGCGATAAGGCATGTTATGCGGACCGGCATCAACACCTTCTGTCATATCGTAATCGGTCCCTTCATAGTGGTCACGCATAAGAGCGAATACGTCAGCGGTTGACAATTTTTTATCAGGTTTAATCCATAAAGGGTATGGTTCTGCTCCCTCAACCCCACGGTAATAATTCGGTGAAAAGTTCTTTGACGGCGCTGCCCGGCGGAAAATGCTCCAAACACGACCCTCGCAAAACCTCTTTTTTGTCAGGGTAGCTGGACAATAAGCTTCACAGAATCGGAATGGTTCGCCAGATTCCGGATCGTAATATCCTTTCAGAACTGCAAAGGAAATTACGTTATCAGAATATATACAATTTTTGGGGTCATTTAGCGGAAACTCACCTATTCTGGCCTTATTGGCATGACACGATATATATCCATCAGGAATCCTAACTGCTACCCATTCGGCTCCCTGCCCACCCGAATCAGGCCCTATCATTTCCAGTATCCAGGTTTCCTTAGTATCAGCTATTGAAAATGATTCTCCAGAGGACCGGTATCCATACAGAGCAACCAGGTTTGTCATAACTGCAATTGCTTCCCGTGCCGTTTTGGCCCTTCTTAGGGCCAGTTCTATCAAGTCCCAGTAGTGTAAGAGCCCTTCAGGATTACGCAGTTCTTCCCGTCCTTCGAAAGTCGTTTCGCCTATGGCAAGTTGGTGCTCATTCATCAGACCAATGACGGCGTATGTATGAGGGACTTGCGCTATCATACCTCTTACATTCCCGAACCAGTCGGTTATGGGAAGTGAATCTCCTTGTTCGTAATCAGCTGCAGGTGCATACTCAAGATGAGGGTGAAACTCCCCATCACAGGTATAGGTTATCATAACTGAGCCGTCCCTGGAAGCTCCTTTGGTCACCAACAGGCTGGTGCAGGCCTCAAGTTGCATAGTGCTTACAAAAATAAAAATACACACAGTGATAGCATATGTGAACAATCTATCTTTCATTGTCTTCCTCCCGGTTTCCTACCATTTTATTAAAAACTTCAGGTATTGTAAAATTTCCATGAGATTTTTTAGATACTTCATTTATATTATTCAACTTTTTCATAGCTATTTATAGAAAAGTTTTATTCCAATGTCAATGATTGTATCAACTGAAACTGTGAAGCCCAGGACACATAGTTTTCACTCCAAGGGAAAATTCAGGTTAAAGTGCGAGTTGGAAGGTCTTTTAAAACTTATTTTCCTAAGCACCAGAGAACCGCCTTTCTCATCAAATCCCAATCCGAACCTCTATCATCCCATACATCACTTACGGGGAATCCATCACGTTCACTGTCTTCCTCAAATTCAGGATGAGTGCCAATAATGAATACCCTGCCATTACCATAATCAAAGGATATCATCATAGGGTGATTTTCTATGTCATACCTGCCTAAAATTGATATATCAGCACCATAGTTTGGCAAGAACATTGGGCCATAACAATAAAGAATCCATGCAGAGTCTGGCTCTGATTGTGTGATAGGATGTGTTGAATCAGTAATATTCACTTTGCACATAACACATTGAGGGTAAGGAGCAATTTTATCTACTGGACCCCAGGCCGTGCCCGGAAATATTCCTAAAGGGGTCATTGGTAGTTGATTACCCTGCCAGATGACCTTTTCTCCCGTAAAGTAAGAGCCTCCACAGATCCCAATGTATGCCCCTCCACTACGAATAAAATCCTTTATATTCTCCTTACCTTCCGAAGATATATCCTGGGAATATTGATACATATCACCACCAGGAACACACAAAATCTTGAAATTGTCCAGCCCTCCATTGTTAATGTCATTTGCCCTCACCAACCGAACTGTGTAACCCATCCATTCAAACATGTTCTCCATGGCCCGAATACATCCCTCATCGGCACCCTGGTCTGAATAGAGGGCTATACAGGCAGTTTTATCTCCTAAGATACAGCAATTGGTGAAGAATAGGAACTGCAAAAGAATAACTAATACTCTCATCGTACCTCCCTTTAATTTGGCCTTGCATGCAAAAATGAATTACAATTAACATATTTGTGCGCGGAGTATGTCCAACGCATAATTCCATTTTGCTATCCCTCAATTTTTCTTGATTGATTTCTTTACGATTTTGTTGTCTCTAAAGATTAAATCGACGAATTTGTTTGCTTCTGGAGCTAGAAGCTTCCGATATTCCAGGCAAATATTTTCAGCGGTAATACCCGCCCAATCATCTGGTAAAAGTTCCAAGGGCAGCATAGGATCATATAACGCAATTCCAATATATTCAGCAGTCACTCGGAATCTCCCCGCAAAGCATTTTCCCAGATCTATCGTTTCATTCCTTTTTATCCTTTCCTTATGCCTAACAAAAATAGGAGAATATTTTCCTATAAAACTCCTATAGCGTTCCTCCAACCCTTTAATATCCCAGGCCCTGGCTGCTAACTCCCGACCCTCCACCAACCCTGTATACTTCGCCTCAAAAGTCTCCACATAACCCGTCACCTTAATCTTGCCAAAAAGCTTTGCCATTTTTTCTTTAAAATTAAAAGGCGAGATCCATAGAGAACTGCTCAAGTTGCCAAAACCCATGCCCTTTAATTCTTCCCTGAGCGTATCCCGTAAGTAGCGCGATTCCTCTGGGATGTTATATACAAGGAGTCTCCATTTCTTGTCCCAGGGCCGACATTCTTTCTCTAAAGTCCAGCGTTGCCCATATAACATCCACTGGTTTCCCTTTGCGGTAAGAGAATAGTAGCTTTTTCGGTCAATTTTTTGGCTCCGAATAAGATTCTGCTTTGACATCCGCGATAGAGCAAGGCGTATCGCATTAGAAGAGAGCCCAAACGGTTCTAGTAGCTTTATCAAGCTACCCACCCAGACCTTTCCTCCACGGGGGTTCACATAACTACCAAATAGGGTGAGAATAATCGTTATAGTCCGGATTTTTCTTTTTATATGTTCTTTCTTTATCTTTCGTTTTACTTTCGACATATTTTATTATAACTTATTTTCTTATTCTGTCAAGTGTTTTTGTTTAAAAGATCTGTATTTTTGAATCATGGAACTTTTAAGCTTCACATACTTGGGGGGTTAGGGTAATTAGAGGACGAATTGATAATGGAAATCCGGTTGGTTTAATAAAATTGCTGATTCTGTCGGGTTTAAGGATAAGTGGGGTTTTTATTGATTTAAATCGTTTCTATAAAGAATTCAAAATATTTAATGCAATCTTTAAAAGTAAAATACAATCTTTCTTGTGTTGTTCCTTTGAAATTGTGAAATGAAGTAGGGCACTTGCTTATCTTTTCACCTATTTGATAGCATTTTCAACTTTAACATCACGCAGGGCATGTGTTAAGACATAAACACTTTCGTTATTGTCCTCTGGGTCAACCGGTGTGATGAAAAATCCCTTCTTATTTTTACCATAATCAATGCTTAGACCTCTGATTGTCTCACCGTCAGGGAATCTAACTGTGACCTTCAACCCCTGGTCTCTATAAGTATCAACTTCGTCAAAGTTTTTCTTCCTGGTATAATTTTTATCTCCCTTTAAGGTTTTGACAAAGAAGATAGCCTTCAACTCCTTAAGGCCAATTCCGTAGATAATTCCCCTATCTCTTTTTTCCTCTGACGTAAGGTGGAATATTTCCTCTTCCGGGGAAAAGTCATGAGTATACCCCTTAAGCAATCTTCCATCCTTAAAATGAACAACAATTAGGTTCGGTACATCTAACATATAGACCTTCTATTTTAATAAAAAAATAGCAATATTTTCACAATTGTCAACTGCCAATCTAATAATCTGTAGTGAATAGAATTTTTATATTTTGCACTTCTTGCTCCACTTGAGATGAATTTATTTAAGGGGTGAAATTTTTCATTTTAGCATGGGACGAGGCAGCTCCCTTGCGTCCTTTAAGAGATAAAGTAATATGACGGTGAGGTATCAGGTTACCGATGTATATTAATTGGATATTAATCCTAAAAGATGAGATAGTAATTTGTTCTTTTTATTACTCTCTATGACTACTGAGACACTCTTTTTAAAACCAATGGATTCCTCGGAAGTTTACCTGGGATATTCAAATATACTCCTTGGATCAGATAGTGTATACCTTGGTGATTCATTACTTCCCAGGGATTCCACATATGTGTTGGATTACAATAAAGGTTTAATAAGATTCAAAAAAACAATTAAAGAGACCCTGTGGGTCAGATTCACACACCTGGATTTCCCTGTAGGAGAAGTATACAGAAGATACTCCCCGTTTAAGACTGATAGTATCCACAAAAAAACACCCATAAGAGATTCTACCTCTGATAAGGGAGACCTCCTGATTAACGGTAATAAGGGTATATTTATGGAAGTAACCGGTGGTGGAACTAATGTAACGCAGAGCCTTTGGATGCAAATAGGAGGGGAAGCAGGGAATTTCAAAATTTCAGGTGTCCTATCCGATGAAAATATCCCTGAAGGAAAGGGGGCATCACAGAATATACAGGAGATAGACGAGATATACATAGAAGCACAATCACCTTATTTATCCTTCCGTGTAGGAGATATAGAGGCAACGCACGAGGGTGTCCAAAAAAGACTCCTTGGACTCGCAGGAAATTACAAGCGTCTATCTGGAGTAGTTGGAATCTCAAGGGGAAAATATGGGAAATTCATATTCAGAGGAGAAGAAGGGAATCAAGGACCTTATAAACTAAATCCGGGAAATGGTAACATAGATTTTTCAATAATTCGGGGCTCCGAGCAGGTCTATTTAGATGGAAAATTACTAAAGGCAGGGATAGATAATGATTATGTAATGAATTATTATGAGGGAACTATAACCTTTAGTCCTTCGGTCTTCATTGATAACGAATCCACAATCCTAATCCTATTCGAATATCACCCTTATGGTGTAAATAATCTATTCTATAATTCAAATTTTAATGAGGGAGGTTTTAATCTCTCTTTCTCCCGACAGGAAGACCTCTCGGAGCGGGAAAAATTTTCTAAAGTCTATCCTGATTCAGGCTTTGGATATGTCTATTCTTCAACATATGTCGGAAAGGGAAATGGCGATTACGATCTAAGTGATTCAATATTTGTCTATCAAGGTAAAAATAAGGGGTCCTATCAGGTCTACTTTGAATGGGCTGGAGCTGGAAAGGGAGAATATGAATATATAGATTCGCTACATTTATTCAAATGGACAGGCGATGGCCCATGGACAGTAAAGAGAAAGATTGATCTACCCGGAGAGGATAATCTCATCTCATTAGACATCGATAGGAATCTTACGGACCTATCGATAAGAGGTGAATTTAAAGGAAGGAGATACAGCAATCAATTCACAGATGATAACGATGATGGTTTTGCCGGAGATATCCACGCTACCTACTCTCCAAACCAATTTATTAATCTCTCGGCAAATTATTACAGGAGATCTTCTGACTTTATAACAAGGGAATGGGAAGGTGAACGAGCTCTCCTTAAAATTTGGGGAATCAACGAATTACCCGACAATTTTGCAGAGTATTCAATAAAAACGAACCCTATCCATCAATTAAAGGCATCGTATCTATGGGGAAGAGCAGGGTCTACGAGAAGAGACAGAATCCTTGGGGAACTTTCTCCCCTATATATTGAGTGGGACAGGATAGAGAAATTCCGCGAAGAGATAAAAGGAGGTATAAGATGGGATAAATTCAATCTATACCTTCGTAATTTAAGCAGAGATAATAATTATAGAAATGAAGCGGTGTTTGAGAGTAAACCACTCTATTTGGGAGCTGGCCTTGAAGGGGATGAAAGCGGTGATACCGCCAAAATCTATACAATAAAAACGGATTTAACTTACATAAATACCACTGTAAAAGCATCCCACAGGAGAAGAGAGAATCTAAATTCAGGAGAAATCAATAGCATATCAAATGGGACGCTCCTCTCTGATCTAAAGCTTTTATTTTTCAACATAGGGGGGAAACTAAACTTATCACAAAAAAGAACAACAAAATGGGAAAGATATTACCTCGAGGTAGATTTGGGTGAAGGGAATTATTCCTATGATTCAACAAATGGCACCTATTATGAAAATCCATACGGGGACTATGTTCTGGAAATCGTGCCCACGGGGGAAGGCATAGATATAAGAGAGTATTCTGGAAATATCTCCTTAGAATCAGACCGTTATATATACCTGCAGGGGTTTATCAGTGCTACCTACAGAGTAGATCTTTTCCTGGAGAATAATGCATCCTTCATCTTTAAATTCCTTAGGAAAGGGAAAAGGAAAATCTCAATTAAATATGATAGGAGCTATATTGACGACAAAGAAGGTTGGATAGGTAGAAGGCAAAAAGAGAACAACAGTATTAGGCTTGGATTAGAAGAAAAAACTGGAATCTATAGGGAGTACGGTTTACAGTGGGATCAATCCCTATATGAATGGGACTTTGGACCTTATATATACTTCTGGATGAAAAATGGACTTGGTATGGAAGCTACGATCTTACGAATTGCAGGAGAAGATACACTGTTCTCTTCAAAACTAAAAAGTATCCTCTATCTAGCTGGGAATAGGAGCAGCGGAACTATGGATATGTCAATTGGATATAATTATTTCCCTGGAGTTGAAGTTACTTCAGAGAGAATGGGAACCCTTTATCCTCCTGGTATCTTCTATGATTTCGGAGCTGCAGTAACCCTGGATGTAACAGAGAGCTTCCATTTCGTTCTAAATGGAAATCTTCATAAACTCTCTGGAGAGAAACTATACTATAGGGGAAGGCTCGGAGTTTCAGCTGACTTTGGGCCATAGATTATTAGCCACATCACCTCCCCCCTTGACTTATTTTGCTCAATTGATAGGATAAATCCATGAAGATAGTTCTTTTTGAAGACTCAAAATACAGTAATTTCTATCCAATCTCCCGAATGCATTCAGTCGGAGAGATAAGGACTGGTAGATACACGCAGAAGGAAAGGGCTATTCGTGAGTTTGGTGCACAAGTTATGCTCTACTCTGGAAGAAAAGGGTTTGGAGACCCAATAGAAAAAAGCACCGACACACTCTTCCTAAATGCACGATTAAAGGAATTTAAAGGAGTAGGAGATTTGGAATATGGATCGTGTATTATAAATAAAGGTGAGCTTATTGCGTATCATTTTGATAAAATACTTTCTGAAGTAGAAATAGAAAAACTAAGCATAATCGAACGTGATTTTCCACTTTATGAATTTATCTGGCATATCCTAGAAGATTTGGAATCAAGACTAACAGAGGATTTGAAGGAAGAATCATCCATGGGCCAGATATTAAGTCCCATAGATGAATCCGCTCATATTGAGAATCGGGATATGATATTTATCGGGAAAGATGTAAAAATAGAAAATTGCGTATTCCTCGATGCATCAAAAGGGCCAATCTATATTGATAATTATTCAATTATTAGAGCCAATACAGTGATAGAGGGTCCAGCCTACATTGGAGAAGGGTGCCTCATAAAGTGCGGAAGTTTCCTCAATACAGTAGCCATAGGGAAAGTTACAAAACTTTCGGGGGAGATAGAAGAGAGCATTTTCCAGGGATATGCAAATAAGCAACATTTTGGCTTCCTGGGTCATTCATATATTGGGGAATGGGTAAACCTGGGTGCAGGAACAACCAATTCAGACCTGAAAAACAATTACAGTGCTATTCGTGTCTATCCAGAAGGAAGAGAATATAAGACGGGTATGCAGTTTCTGGGTCTTATTATGGGAGACCATTGTAAAACGGCAATCAATACATCCTTTAATACCGGGACTATCGTCGGCCCATTCAGTAATATCTTTGGGCGTGATTTTCCACCCAAATACCTTCCACCTTTCTCATGGTGGGGAGGAGATTTCAAGGAATACAGTTTAGAAAAAGCAATAAAGACCGCAAGGATACTTATGATGCGAAGAGATATTAAAATGGATGACGCATATCTTGAAAGGATAAAGCAACTCTTTTTAACAACAAAAGGGTTAAGGGAAAAGGTTAAGAAAGGAGGTAACTTTGGCGCAGAAGTTTTATAACTTTATTGATGGGGAATGGGTGAAAGCTTCGAATGGAGAGACAACAGAAAATAGAAATCCAGCACATTGGGACAAAATAGTTGGCATCTTCCCGAAATCGGGCAAAGAGGATGTCAAAAAAGCAGTTGAAGCTGCTGTAACTCATAGAGAAGAGTGGGCAAATCTCCCTGTACCTGAAAGGGGTCAGATTTTAGGGAGATCAGGGGATATAATGGTGGAGAAAAAGGAAGAGATAGCAAAACTCATGACCAGGGAAATGGGGAAGATCTTAAAGGAAACAAGGGGGGATACTCAAGAAGGAATAGACACTGCCTATTATGCTTTCGGGGAATCAAGGAGACTCTATGGCGTAACATCACCAAGTGAACTCCCTAACAAAGCTATATTTACAATAACCAAACCAATTGGAACCGCAGGTATCATCAGCCCCTGGAATTTCCCTATGGCTATTCCATGCTGGAAGATATACCCTGCTCTTTTAATGGGTAACACAATTGTATTTAAACCAGCAACAGATACTCCTGCAACGGCAACAAAATTTGTAGAGATACTCACCGAAGCAGGCGTTCCCAAAGGCGTTGTAAATCTTGTGCATGGTCCGGGTAGTAGAGTGGGAGAGGCAATATTGGAGCATCCAGATATAGGGGTTATATCATTTACAGGTTCCTCTGCGGTTGGCAGAAGGATAGCTGAAGTTGCGGGTAAAAACTTAAAAAGGGTTTCTTTGGAGTTAGGCGGAAAGAACCCACAGATTGTTATGCCTGACGCCGACATTGACCTCGCTGTCGAAGGAGTATTGTGGGGAGCATTCGGAACAACCGGACAGCGCTGCACAGCGACATCAAGGCTAATCCTCCATAAAGACATATTTGATAAATTCATGGATATACTCATAGGAAGAACCAAAGGATTAAAGATTGGGGATGGCCTCATAGAATCTAATGATGTAGGCCCCGTTATAAATGAAAGCCAGTTAAAGAAAATACTCAATTATGTCGATATAGGTAAGCAGGAAGGAGCAAAACTCGTCCTGGGGGGGAACAGGTTAACCGGTGGGAACTACGATGAAGGATTCTTTATGGAACCCACGATATTTACAGAAGTAAAAGCAGGTATGAGGATAGAACAAGAGGAGATATTTGGTCCTGTTCTTTCTGTTATAAAGATATCCAGTTTTGAGGAAGCTATTACGGTAGCAAATGATGTTGAATATGGTTTATCCTCGTCAATCTATACTAACAACGTAAAATATGCAATGAGAGCTATTGATAAACTCGAGGCAGGGATAACATATATTAATGCTCCGACGATTGGAGCCGAATGCCATATGCCATTCGGAGGATTCAAGAATACCGGTAATGGACACCGTGAAGGTGGAAAATGGCCTTATGAGGTATTTGGGGAGATAAAAACTGTTTATATCGATTATTCGGGGAAACTTCAAAAGGCACAGATCGATACAGATATCACTAAATAATGCGGAATGAATTGCCTCCGTATTCTATAATTTGTGCTATTTCTATTATTCGGTGAAATTGGAATGTTTCTATCTGGAGGGGGAGGATTCTCCCCTTCCGGATCACATTCATTCACCCTGGCAACAGGTCTTGCATTTCCCTTTGGTGATCTAACATACGGGTACCTGGAGGTAGAAACCTCAAGGTATTTTTCACTAAAGCTATTCAATTACACCCCGAAGAAGCCTACTTCAGAAGTAAGTCACCAGTCAAGTAAACTATTTCTCGGTCCGAGTGTAGAATTCCGATTCAAGAAGTTCTTGCTTAAACCTGGGATATACTACGACATTTTACTTCAAAAGATAGAAGATAAATATATCGATGGAAATTATAGAATAAAGAAGATTACTTCACTTCAGTCTAAGGGATTTGGAGTAAAATTTACACTATATTACCCTATTAATGAAAGGTACAGGATAGGGATATCCTGGAAAAAAGAATGTCGAACTATTCCTTCTTATGAGTTCAACCTTGCTTTTCGTGCTGTATTCAAATAGGGATAGACATAAACATCCCTTCGGGCTAAACAAAGCAAATTGCCCTACATATATATCAGATATCTAATCTTCACAATGGACGCTCCAGGTTCTTCAAAGAAACCTTCTTCCTCTTCAACCACTTTTGAATAGACCAAATAGAACCAGGACTTGGGAGAAATCATCCACCGTATTAAAGGGTTTATCCTCGTTTGAACGAGCTTATCCTCACTCCATAGATAGGTAAACTCGGTCCTGAGTTCAGCCATCAATGAAGGGGAGAAATGATAGGTTATTTCTGGAGACGTTATTAGGAACATATCCTCCAGTTCTTCTGTTCCAAAGAGTCCCGAAAAAGAGGTCCCTTCTAACCAGTATCCAATGTAGTGGACAGACCCACCAAGGTAGAACCTTTGACTCGGTTTAAAGGAAAAATATGCCCCACCATTAAACTGATACCCGAGATGCTCAGCATACCAGTTATATTGATAATTCATAAAATTCCATAAAGAGAACCCAAAAATACCGGAATAACTGGAATTCAGATTAAAACCTGCATTTCCTGATATGAATCCGAAGTCCGAGCCGGGTTCCTTGGAACAGGATGTATCCTCATAGGATTTCCCTATATTAGCATTAAAATTTATGTTCCAACCGTTTTTTAAATTTGCCCAATAAAAACCGAAAATACCGTATCCATAATCCTCCAACCAGGGTTGTTTTCCAACTCCTCCTCCAATTCCAACACCAAAGTGCCTTAAAGGCCCTCTATCTGGATAGAATATAGGACATACTGCAGAAATTACATTGATTCCCTTATTAGTAATATATCCTATTTCATTGATATTGAATTCCTCACCAACATTACGGATGTTAAACCCCGCTAAAAGGTCCCTGGTAATCCTTTTCCATTCAAAATATTCGGCAAGATCGCTCACATCCGAGGAATCAGCACAAGCAACCTGGTAGGTGAATTGATTATTTCCAAAATCAGCTGCTCCATCCAATCCAACCAGAGAAACATTGCTCTCCTCAGTATATTTCGCAAAATATGAAAAACCTGCATCCAACCCAAATGGAGTTT
>Ga0209121_10005131_pt1 | contig 11981 bp, 7 predicted proteins | sample Cruoilmetagenom3_FD_187292 | JGI IMG/M metagenome (GOLD analysis project Ga0209121, IMG submission 187292) | Oil polluted marine microbial communities from Coal Oil Point, Santa Barbara, California, USA - Sample 3 (SPAdes) (version 2) | ecosystem: Environmental > Aquatic > Marine > Oil seeps ...
TTTTTTTTAGGTGAGGTTTTCCCGTATTGATTTTTGGGCGTGTTCAATGGCTTCAGTGATTTTTTCTACCCGGGGTCCACCTCCTTGGGCCAGATCTGGTTTCCCTCCCCCGCTTCCCCCCAAGATGCCTGCTGCACCCCGAACAATAGTGGCACAGTCAAGAGACACAGTAGGGGACCGGGCCATCACCACTTGTCCCTTCCTGTTCCCCAATATCACCACACTCTTTTGCCTGTGGATAATATGTCCTGCAAGAGACAGAAGACTTTTCATGCCCAAATCCACCAGGGAAGAAATGACCGTGACACCCCCAATTTTTTCTCCCTGTTCCAGGAGAATAACGGCCTTGTCTTTCATGGTATGTTCCCGGGTTGTCTCCAGTTCCTTCCGATATGTTTTCCATTCCTCAAAGAATCGTTTCACCGACCGGGGCAACTGGGAAGGCTCCACACCAAGGATGCCACAAGCCTCCTTGAGGTATTCTTCTTGCTTCTGAATATGTAGGAGAGCTGGTTCACCGGCACTGAACCGAATGCGTTCCACGCCATCCTGAAGATGCTCAATAGCCACGATCTTGATCAGGCCGATATCTCCCGTGTGGGAGACATGTGTCCCCCCACAGGCCTCCACCTCAAAACCCGGGATCTCGATGACCCGGAGCATGCTCCCCCGGGGTGCGCCCCCCTGGTAGAGATGAAACCCAAACTGATGCTCAGCCTGGTTACGAGTCATCCATTCCCGTTTCACCACCATGTCCTTTCGGATGACCTTGTTGGCGAGGTGTTCCATCTTGTGTTGTTCCTCAAGGGTGACATGTTTGTAATGGGTGATATCCAACCGGGCGTCACTCTCCCCTACTTGTGATCCTGTTTGCCAGATATGGCTGCCCAGGATGGTCCGGGCTGAGGCATTGATGATATGGGTGGCGGTATGATGCTGCATGATCCGGTGCCGCCGCTGCCAATCTATTTCTCCATGAACAGTGTCACCCTCGAGGTTTCCCGTGATGACATGCACAACACTCTTATGGATACGATAGGCATGGGTCACCGGCAGTTTTTTATTGTGTTTATCCAAGAGGTATCCGGTGTCGGGTGGTTGTCCGCCTCCCTCGGGATAAAAAAGGGTCCGGTCAAGAATAACATGGAAGGCATCACCTATTTTTTTCTTCCAGAGGACAGTGGCATCAAATTCCCTGTCATCCGGGCGGTCATAGAAAAGAGGACAGGTCTCCAAAGGGGGGATATCCACGTGTGATTCTGATGGTGCCTCACGGGTTATGTGTCCATGTTTTTCCGCGATCATGGAATCAAAATTTGGGGGAATACCAATCTTTATGTGTTCACCGGCAAAGTCTTTCACCACCTGTGGTGGTAACCCGTGGGTGTCATACAAATCAACCAGAACCTTAGGGGTAAATGTTTTTTTCTCTTCAGTATATCTCTGCACCAGTCGTTTTCCCCGTTCCAGGGTATCCCTGTATTTCCCGGTTTCTATCTCCAGGATTTCCTGTATACGGTCTGATGAATCCAATAGATCAGGAAAATCCCGTGAGAGACCCTTGAGATGACCCAGCACCAATTCATCCAAGGAGCGAGAGCTCTCTAGATGGGAAAGCAGACGGAGAGCACGACGGATTACCAACCGGGCGAGATATCCTCCCCCGGTGTTGGAGGGAACAATACCATCCCCCAGCAGAAAAACGAGGCAGCGGGCATGATCACACAGTGCATAGATGGATTCCATATCCCGAAGCATTTTGTGATGAGACACCGTAAGGGAAATGTTTTGGTGCTGGAGGTACTTTTCGAGGTTTTTGGTGAAATCACCCGGGGGATTGCGGCTCGCCAGACGTGACACTGCAGCCAAAACCTCAGTGTTTCTCTCCAGGCCCACATCATCCACCAGCATATCTATAACCCGGGGGAAGATGGCGTCATAGATAGTGGGGGACCCCTGGGTAATCCAGACAAGGCGTTCCAATCCATATCCCGTGTCCACCACCTTGAGGGGCATCTCCTCATACCGGACGCCATGGACAGTATAGGATCCATTCCGTGACTCTTGTAAATTCATGAACACCAGGGTGGCCAGCTCCAGTCCCTCCACCAGGACCTCCAGACAGGGACCCGCGTTGCCACCCCCGTACCACTCCGCCTCCTTATAGGAAACACCCTCCGGGGGTATACCCAGGGAGGTGAGGAACTCGTGGCAATACCGGGTGGTCTCCTCCGTCCAATAGATCTTGTCATGATTGTTGAAGGCATGATGACCCATCATCTCAAACAAGGTCAAATGCCGACCGCTTCGCCCCACACTCTCCAGGTCATTCAGGCGGATGCTGGGCTGGGAGATCACCAAGGGATTCGCCGGCGGGGGAACCACTCCGGAGGTGACATGGGGCTGGAAATCAGCGATGGAGGCAATGGTAAGATAGATATCGTCACGCCACCGGGCCACCACGGGATACCGGGACAACCGGGTGTGACCCCGCTGTTCAAAAAAAGAGAGGAATGCCTCCCGCATCTCCCCCACGTTTTTCTTTGCCCCCTGGGGATGTCCAAGGAAGGAGTATTCGGTGCAGGGTGAGTCACCACAGGTCTCCTGGCCAGGATCCAGGGTCCAAAAATAACTCTGGCATCCTGTGCAGTGTTTCCGAATAAAACCCTCCCGTTTAAAGAATTCCATCTGGAGACAGTCACTCAGCTTCATGATACATTCAGTTCACCAATATAGGGGTTACCTTTATAAAAACATGGCTATTTAGTCACCCCTAGTTATGGTGTTGAAAGGACTGGGTGAGTCCCTCCGGTCTGCCATGCAGAAGATCGCCACGGCTCCCCATATCGATTCTTCCCTCATCCGGGAACTCATAAAAGATATACAGCGGGCCCTGATCCAGGCTGATGTCAAGATCACCCTGGTACTGGAGTTGTCCAAAAAGATCGAAAAAAGGGCTCTCAGTGAGAAACCACCCGCGGGGATGACCAACCGGGAGCACACCATCCATATCGTGCATGATGAACTGGTGAACCTCTTGGGGGAGGGACGAGAGATCCCCCTTAAAAAACAGGTGATCATGATGGTGGGATTGTATGGACAGGGGAAAACCACCACCTGTGGGAAACTCGCCCGGTATTTCCAAACCAAGGGACTGCGTCCCGCCCTGATCGCCGGGGATGTGCATCGCCCCGCAGCCTATGACCAATTGCAACAGCTCGCAGAACAGATCAAGGTCCCCGTCTATGGCGGCGGGAAGAATGCCCTCACCGTGGTCAGGGAGGGCCTCAAGGAATTCCAACGACAAGATGTCATCATTGTGGACACCGCGGGGAGACACAAACTGGAGCCTGACCTCATAGAGGAGATGAAACAGATCTTCCAGATCGCCCAGCCCAGGGAAAAGATACTGGTGATGGATGCAGCCACGGGACAACAGGCAGGGCCCCAGGCCCAGGCGTTCAATGACGCCATCTCCATCACCGGGGTGATACTTACCAAGATGGATGGCACCGCCAAGGGCGGGGGAGCACTCTCCACCGTGGCGGAAACACAGGCCCCCATCCTCTATATCGGTACGGGTGAGCACCTGGATGATTTTGAGAAATTTGAGGCCACCCGGTTCATCTCCCGTCTGTTGGGCATGGGGGACATACAATCACTCCTGGAAAAAGCCCAGCAGGCCACAGAGAAAAAGGACCTGGAGAAAACCGCCAAACAACTCCTCTCGGGAAAATTTGACCTCAATGATATGTACAGCCAGATGGAGACGCTCGCCAAGATGGGCCCCCTCCAGAAGGTCGCCGAGATGCTCCCCGGGGGCATGGGAGGACGACTCCAGAATACTGATATGGCCGGGACACAAGAAAAACTCAGAAAATTCCGGGTGATAATGGATTCCATGACCCAGGAGGAACGCGAAAAACCCCGGTTGATCAAGACCCAACGGACACACCGGATCGCCCGGGGAGCCGGAGTGGAATCCCGGGAGGTCAAGGAACTCATCCGCTATTATAACATGTCCCGGAAGATGATGAAGGGACTGTCAAGTAAAAAGGCACAGCGACGCCTCATGGAACAACTTGATTTCGGCATCTAACAAATAAAAAAATAATATACTATTATACTATAAATAATATAACATAGAGTATTATAGAAGGGCAAAAGAAAGAAAATCAAGATGAGAGACCACCTAGATAAACAGGAAGAAATAATACCTGACCCTTCCCCTCATCTCTAACCGGGCCCTATTTTTAGGAAAAATCCAGTTTCCGAAATTTTTTCTGCCGTTTGGACCGCTCCAAAAAATGGTACACATTTGCATGGGGCGACCCCGACAGGATCATATCCAGGGCCTTCTTGGCCGTGGCCACATCCTCAAAAAAACCAATGACCCCAATGGTATGCCCATAAACAGACAGATAGGTCTGGGTCATCTCCTCAATGATCCGCCGGGTCTTCCCCCCCGTCCCAATCACCCGCCCCGACACACGCTTCACATGCTGAGGATGTTTCCCCACATAATCATGAACATCCACCAACTCAAAATAGGCATCATCATCCAGGAGACGAAACGCCCGCGGGGGAGAAAAACCCCGCCCGATCGCCCGCACAATACTATCCACCTTCAAGGCCACCAAGGAATCAGCATAATCCAACCGGATCTCCCCCGTGGAGGAATCAACCTCCAACTGTCCCCCCAGTTTCTCCAACCGATCCTTCACACTACCCCCCGGACCAATCAAGACACCCACCCGATCCTGGGGAATACGGACATACCGCAATGTCATTTATCACCCCTAACAACCGCAAGAACATTTTCCACATCCACCGGGAAATACCGATTGAAATAATGGGCAAGATTATGGATATCCCGAACGAGAAACTCCTCCGCCTGAGGATGATCACAAGAGGCCATCTGCCCCACATCAATAATCCGGGGCACACCCCGATCAATAAGGACATTGTAGGCAGAAAAATCAGCATGCACCATATGGCCCTTCCGATAGATGATACCCATATCCCGCAGCAAACGCCGATACACCCGCACGGGATCCGACAGGACCACCTGATGAAGAAGAGGCGCAGGACGACTTTTGGTGCCCACATATTCCATGATCACCACATTGTTCAAATAGGCCCGGGGCTGGGGAACACGAACACCCAGATCCCACAGCTTTGCCAAATGACTGTATTCCCGTCGCGCCCAGGCATAGATCAGCTGCCGATGGTTTTTGTATCCCTGGCCATGGGTGGGCAAGTATTTCCCGATGTGCTTAAAGGTCGACGTGGAGATCCGATAGATTTTGACCGCCACCAATTCATCCTGGGCAACACCCCGGAAGACATTGCCTTCTTTCCCTGTTGAAAGGGGGAAATCCAGGATGTCAAGATTCCCATCACTCATGAGTTTATAGAGACTGTGGAGTGTCCCCCGGTCAAAGACTTCATCCTCGGTTTTCAGGTCCTTCCCCGTCCGGGCCAGTTTATCCCAGTCGATCTCAGAAAACATTGATGCTGTCAGGGATGACACCTCGCCGGGAGAGATTGCTTGATTCGGTCTTGGTATAACGGCGGACAACATCAGCCTTTTCATCCTGGAACTCCCAGGGTCTAATGATCAAGAGATCACCCGTCCGGATCCAGCGTCGTTTTTTCATTTTTCCCGGTATCCGGGCCAGGCGTGACTTTCCGTCTTCACAAATAATCTTCAGGCGGCTTCCCCCCATGAGTTGTTCCGCAATGGCAAACATTTCCCCCTTGTTACGATGGGGAAGTTTCACCCGCACAAAAGTGAATTGCTGACCATGCCCCTTCTTTTTGGAATGACTTCTCCCATGGGATGACTCGTGGTGATGTGTATCCTCAGTGGCCTGTTTAAGAGTATCTTCTCCCTCGCCCCGAGGGCCTTCATCCTTGTCACTAGTGGGGGTATCCTGTGTCACAGTATCACTTCCCCTTAACATGGGGGGATTATAAGAATCTATCGCCCCTAGTCTCCCGTCCCCGTCCAAAAAAGAAAAGGTATCAGAGACACTCAGCAAATGAAAAAAAAGGCAAGAAGAGAGAAGGTACTAACCAAGCACCAAAAAAAAAAGGCAATATAATGATATATTAATGATAAGTATATAATAATAGGTGCACACTTAATTCTAGCCCAGGCTAAAAAAAGAAGGGTTACATAGGGAATAGAAAGAGAAAAAGGACAAGAAAAGGGAAGAGGAAAAGGGCTTGACAGCGTACCATGGATTCCACGGCCTTCAAACAGTAGAGTTTACCTTTATCGCCCCGAAGGACAACAAAAGCTCTCTACCTAAGCCACAGATCCAAGCCCCAACAAAGGGGTATCTTTCCCATGGGCTCGCGCACCATAGTACTCAAAATTACGTAGATAAGCTTAACTTCTGGGTTCGGAATGGGACCAGGTGTTTCCTTACCGCTGTGACCGTCAAGCCCCTACACTGGAGTGACATCAAGATGATCTACATACGCAAACTGTTTAACGAAATTGAGTTGATGGATGTTTAGTAACTGCGGGCTGAACATCTCGGCCGAAGCCTTGATGCGTACACCCCAGTCCTATCAAACCAGTCTTCTACTGGGATCCTAAGATGCCTCGTTTTAGGGTGGGCTTCATGCTTAGATGCTTTCAGCATTTATCCCTTATAGCGTAGCTGCCCAGCATGCCCTGTCGGACAACTGGTAGACCAGAGGCTACAGGCCCCTGTTCCTCTCGTACCGGGGGGCCTTTTCCTTCAGGCATCGACACTTCCAGCGCGGAGCAACCAACCTGTCTCACGACGGTCTAAACCCATCTCACGATCCGCTTTAATGGGCGAACAACCCCACCCTTGGCAGCTGCTGCACTGCCGGGATGCGGAGAGACGACATCGAAGTAGCAAGCCTTCAGGTCGATTCGGGCTCTTGCTGAAGACGACTCAGTTATCCCTGGGGTAACTTTTCTGTTATCAATGGGGCCCACAAATGGCCATCATTGGTTCGCTAGGCCATGCTTTCGCATCACGAATTCTTACGGTGGAAATTCGTGTCAAGCCACCTTTTACCCTTGTATTCTACGCCCGATTTCTGACCGGGCTGAGGTGACCATTGGACGCCCTTGATATCTTTTCGAGGGCGTGGCGCCCCACCCAAACTACCCACCTACCGGTGTCCCCATATAAGGGTTAGAGAGGCGATCTTAAAAGGGTAGTGTCTCATTGGCGTCTCCACTTTCCCTGACGAGAAAGCTTCTACGACTCCTACCTACACTGCACATCCAAAACCGGCTCACAACGACAGGCTGTAGTAAAGCTCCACAGGGTCTTCGCTTGCAGCTGGAAGGTACTGGACTGTGCGCCAGTAAGTCAATTTCACCGGGTTCCACCTAGGGACAGTAGGACTCTCGTTGAACCATTGATGCAAGCCGCCAATTAAGCGGCAAGGTATTACGCTACCTTAAGAGGGTCATGGTTACCCCCGCCGTCTACAGGTCCTTCGTCCCCTTGAACGGGGGTTTCAGATACCCGCACTGGGCAGGTTTCAGCGGCAATACACATTCTTTCGAACTCGCTGCCACCTGTGTTTTTATTAAACAGTCGGAGTCCCTTAGTCACTGAGACCAGCTTTCTGCAAAGCTGGCACCCCTTATCCCAAAGTTACGGAGCTAATTTGCCGAGTTCCCTTAGGTGGATTATTCCGACACGCCTTAGGCTACTCACCTAGGGGCACCTGTGTCAGTTCTCGGTACGGATCCAGGGGGTACATCCCATTCTCCTTTTCATGGACACTGGGGATAAGCCAAATCCCGCTCAATTACAGGACTTGATGCACCCTTAGATGGGTTCTCTACATGACATAACTCCCCCACCCTATGGTACTCAAACAGAGCGACGACCCTGCAAGGCCGACCCCAATGCGTCAGAGAATGGACAAATGCCCCTGGAGCACAGGAATATTAACCTGTTTCCCTTTCCCACTGCTCGGTTAAGACAGTAGTTAGGACCGGCTAACCCTTGGCTGACGAACATTGCCAAGGAACCCTAGCCCCTGTGGCGATCGGGATTCTCACCCGACTTTGCTGCTACTTTTCCCAGGATTCTCGTCCGAACGCGGTCCACCTGAATTTACATCCAGGCTTCCACCCACGCACGGCGCCCTCCTACCCATTTTTCATGCATACGTATCGGCGGTCAGCTTAGCCCCGTCCATTTTCAGGGCCCGCATCCTCGACCAGTAAGCTGTTACGCTTTTTTTAAAGGGTGGCTGCTTCTAAGCCTACCTCCTGGCTGTCTATGCATAAGAACACCTTTTCACACTTAGCTGACACTTAGGGACCTTAACGTATGGCTGGATTGTTTTCCTTTTGGACACCAAGCTTACCCCAGATGCCCTTACTCCCTGGGTCTACAGCGGTAGCACCTTCGGAGTTTGACAGGGAACCGAGAACTTTCGCTCCCTAAATTCCCAATCAGTGCTCTACAATACCACCTACCTCGCCAGAGGCATACCTGCGAGTATTTTCGGAGGGAACCAGCTATCGCCGGTCTAGATTGGACTTTCACCCCTATACGCAGCTCATCCAAACGATTTGTAGCTCAGAACTGGTGCGGTCCTCCATCTTGCTTTCGCAAAACTTCAACCTGGCCACGCATAGATCGACCGGCTTCGGGTCTTTTACCAATGACTGGGGGCGAGCGCACCCCGCCTCTTGTTACCTGCAGGCATATCGCTTTCGCTATGGTTCCAGTGTTCCCACTTTAACCTCGCCATTGACAAAAACTCCCTGGCCCGTTATTCGAAACGGACGATAAGACGCTGCCTTCTCCCCACACAAGTGTGGGAGTGCAACGCTTTCACGCCTTATCAGTCTGTAACCATCTAGGTTCAGGCCCTTTTCACCTCCCGTAAGAGGGTACTTTTCACCTTTCACTCACGCTACTAGTACGCTATCGGTCTTAGGGTGTATTTAGGGTTGGAAGTTTGTGCCTCCCATATTCATGCGCGATATCCAACGCACACTACTCTGGAATCCCTGCATTCTTCCCGTGGCTTACCATTACAGGACTATCACCCTCTCTGGTATGGCATTCCAGCCAACTTCATGTTCACCACGACGGAAGTAACAAGGTCCAAACACCACATCTCCCCCCTGTTTCCAAGGGGGATTCGGTTTGCCCTGTTGGACTTTCACTCGCTGTTACTCACCCAATCTCAATTGATTTCTTTTCCTCTGCTTACTAAGATGCTTCAATTCAGCAGGTTCCCAATTCCCCCACAAATGCAGGGGAACCATCATGTAAAAACATGATGAGAAGTCCCATTAAATGATCTCCGGATCAAAGGCTCCTTGCGCCTACCCGGAGCATATCGCAGCTTGGCACGATCCTCATCGGCACCTAAGCCAAGCCATCCACTAGATGGTGTAGCAACTCAATTCACACGTCCAGTTTGCATATGTACTTGACATCACCGGGAAGATTGCAGACATATCTGTCTGGCTTCCCTTTGTCCTTACCAATTGATTGATCAGGCAACCAATTAGCCAATTATTGGGTAAAGAGCAGATGGACCGGATGGGATATCCTATGGATAGCATATACCTCTCTATTGAGGGAGCCATCCATATTTGAACCCATGGCCTCCTGCTTGCAAAGCAGGCGATCTACCACTGATCTACCGGCCCCTACCCCACTATGGGATGTCACTGGCACGATCATGGTCCAGGGTCAATTCAAAAAAGAACGTAGGAGGTGATCCATCCGCAGGTTCTCCTACGGATACCTTGTTACGACTTAGCCCCGCTCGCAGAACCTAAGTTCGAACATGCCAAGACGACACATCCTCACTCAGACTCAACTCGCATGGCTTGACGGGCGGTGTGTGCAAGGAGCAGGGGCATATTCACCGCGGGATGTTGACCCGCGATTACTACGGAATCCAGCTTCATGAGGACGGGTTACAGTCCTCAATCCGAACTACGACTGGGTTTTGAGATTAGCTTCCCCTCTCGGGGTTGCGGCCCATTGTCCCAGCCTTTGTAGCGCGCGTGTAGCCCGGAACATTCAGGGCATACTGACCTACCGTTGCCCTCTCCTTCCTCTGACTTATCGCCAGCGGTCTCCTTAGTGTGCCTTTGGAACGGATTCCAAAGTAGCAACTAAGGACGAGGGTCTCGCTCGTTATCTGACTTAACAGAACGCCTTACGGTACGAGCTGACGGCGGCCATGCACCACCTCTCTACCTATTATTCGAGCAAGGTCTTCAGCCTGGCTCACATATGGTAGTCTACTCCGGTGAGTTTTCCGGCGTTGAATCCAATTAAACCGCACGCTCCTCCCGTTGCTGTGCTCCCCCGCCAATTCCTTTAAGTTTCAGCCTTGCGACCGTACTTCCCAGGCGGTGGGCTTAACAACTTCTCTTCTGCACTGGACACCCACGTGGGACCCCCAATACACAGCCCACATCGTTTACACCCTGGACTACCCGGGTATCTAATCCGGTTTGCGCCCCAGGGCTTCGTCCCTCACCGTCGGACTCGTTCTAGTCAGACGCCTTCGCTACCGGTGGTCCTCCAAGGATTACAACATTTCACCGCTACCCCTGGAGTACCTCTGACCTCCCCCGATCCCAAGTCTGGTAGTCTATCCGAAATTCGTGAAGTTAAGCCTCACGATTTACCCAGATATTTACCAAACCGGCTACGGACGCTTTAGGCCCAATAATAATGGTTACCACTTGAGCCGCAGGTATTACCGCGGCGGCTGGCACCCGTCTTACCCAGCTCTTACTCTCCGTGTTATTTAGACATGGAAACAGCCTACGCATAGCATAGGCACTTGGAATCCCTCCGTCACTCTGGCGAGCATTGCGGAAGTTTCGCGCCTGCTGCACCCCGTAGGGCCTGGATTCATGTCTCAGAATCCATCTCCGGGCTAGTGCTCTCACACCCCGTATCCGTCGTAGGCTAGTCAGGTCGTTACCCTGACTACTACCTGATAGTCCGCAGAGTCATCCTTAGGCGCCGGAGCTTTTAGCTATGAAGCATTCCAGCATCCATAACCTATGAGGTATTATTCTCAGTTTCCCGAGGTTATTCCTCACCTAAGGGCAGATTCTCCACGTGTTACTGAGCAGTGCGCCTCGGGTCTGACCCGATCGACTCGCATGGCTTAATCGGATTCCAATAGCAGTAACCTCCGGCAGGATCAACCGGTGTTAATCTTATTTATTTTTTTTTGGAAGTACTGGTTCTTGTGGTTTGAATTGACCTAGTTTAACCATCGTGCCAATGTCAGGTTCGAGAGGGCACGTCCCGTGGACGGGTTTCTCAAACCTCCATATTTTTTTGTCCCTGATTGGAAGCGGCAGGTTCACAGCGAATGCTCACCGCCAACCGGAATTTTCAGGGAAATTTTTTGCTGATAAATTACAGCAAACATCCCTTATACGTTTGCTATATTTAAAACTTTTTGATGATTTATGGTGGCAAAAGAGACATGGGCGGATGGGAGGGATTTGTCAATTCATCCTTAGATTCGTCGTTTTTTCCAGAGGGAAAAGAGTATTCCCACTGCGCCAAGGAAAAGGATGAGGTCAAAGCCCGGGGTTTTATCATCCGTGTCTTCTCCACCGATAGTGAGACGGTGGGTGACTGTGTCTATATCCCCCTCATCATCTATAACGGTCAAGGTGACATTATAGGTGTTCTCTTGGGGATAGCTGTGGGTAATTATTTCACCCTGGGCTTGGGTGCCGTCACCAAGATCCTAGGTCCAGTTCATAATGTCTCCATCAGGATCATGTGAGGAGGAGGCATCAAAGGTGACAAGGTTGTCAACCCGGGGGTTGGCGGGGGTAAATGTAAAGATTGCCACAGGGGGGGTATTCTCTATAATGGTGAGGGATTGTGTTTTTTCATCCATGGATCCCTTGTCATTGGTGATTTTTAGGGTTACAGTATAGGTGCCTGCTTGTGGCCACT
>Ga0209121_10005132_pt1 | contig 11979 bp, 12 predicted proteins | sample Cruoilmetagenom3_FD_187292 | JGI IMG/M metagenome (GOLD analysis project Ga0209121, IMG submission 187292) | Oil polluted marine microbial communities from Coal Oil Point, Santa Barbara, California, USA - Sample 3 (SPAdes) (version 2) | ecosystem: Environmental > Aquatic > Marine > Oil seeps ...
GGTGTTTTTCTATGATTCCCTTTCACTTGCCATACTATAAGTCACATGTATCGCATTGTAAATACTAAACTTAAATTCTACACAGCAAGCCCTAAGTAATTGCTATTGCTGACTTTAAATAAATTTAAGTTCCGCAAAATTGGCTTTGTTTTTTCAACTTGGGTATAAACCACGAAGAGCACGAAGAACCACGAAGAAACCTGAAATATTAAAATATTAAATAGTAAATCATAAATCATAAATGACAAAATCACCTATAGTGATTTTGTTAGGTATTATACTAAATTTAACCCAAAAAATCAAGCTATTTCTCAAAAAAATTCCGTGACTCGCCGCATATCAATTAAACGCAGAAAAAGAACAATAATCAATAGACAATAGAAAATAATAAATATCAAGGTCTCCATTACACGGCGTTCATTATTCGTATTGCGTGCTTCATATTGCGTATTGAGCCTATGTAGGGTTCGATGCATCGCACCATTTCACCATCCACTCTCGGTGCGATTTATCGCACACTACCGCCATCAGCGTTCACTTATACCACTTGTGCCATAGGTATAGGTATCTGTGGTTTCATGTCTTGAAAATCAAAACGGCCACCGCCAACCTCGCCCGTAAACGACCTCTACCATGACCCAGCCGTCTTTCTCTGATAATCCATTATGCTCTGAATTTGGAAACTTCACGCACTGGATATCATTATAAATGACAATCCAAACCGGTCCGCGAGGAAACCTTTCTTTTAGATCGTATATACGGTATATACGGTAAGGGGAATTGTCACCAGAAAGGTTTTTGAAAACACGGGAATTGCTGGAAAAACCTGCTGGTATTAGCTCAGCATCTGCTTTCGTACAAAAGTCATTAAAATCTGCTTCGAATGAATAAATATAGCGTCTATCAAGAAGCCCTCTACTATCCTCACTCCTTCTATTAGCTTTTTCACCGGTAATCGGCTCTCGGCCGGCTAAAAAACGATAAGACGCCCCCCCCTCCCTGCGCAATCGAAGCCCGAGAAATACCAGAACAACAACAGCTATGCCGATGAATACCAGAGATATCTTAATGATATACTTCTTCATAACTGATCTCATTACAATTTACTTGGGGGCTATCAATTTTTTGTAGGATGGGCAAATTTTTGCCCATGCTGTTTTTATTCTCCGGCGAAATCCTCTCCGAAATTGCCGTCATAATCATTCAATATCCTGTGTTGGTAAAAACCATCACGAACAAACTTGTGATACGTCGACCAGGGCCAGTCCTCAACGGCTTTAACCAGTCCATGCTTTAACGGATTGTAATGAATATAATCGACGTGCTTATCCAAATCCTCCTGTTCCCGAATCTGATGTTCCCAGAACCGCCTCTGCCAAATGCCGCGCTCCCGCTTTTTCTCCCGCGAAAGGCTTTGTCCGGATTCATACCCGCCGGCCTTGAGATATCGACGCGTAAATCTTTTTTTAATTAACATCCAACGTGTCGAATAATCATTATCGCCCTCCGGCAGACGCCACAGACAATGCAAATGATCCGGCAACAAACAAAGAGCCGTCACCTCGAACGGTCGATTTTGCCGGACGTTTTGCCACGCGGACCGAAGGCATTCCCTCGCAATATCATCCGCAAGAAAACGTTTCCGTTTATATGTCACCACCGTAAAGAAATAATACCCGCCGCAGAATTTGGCACGTCGATATTGCGTCATATCATTGCTAATAAAAAATGTGACCAATCCCCCACAAGCAATCAAATTTTCGTAGGATGGGCCACTTGTCCCAAAGGGACATGTCGCCCATGCTGTTCATGCCCCACAAAAATAAAAGTCATCACAGGATCCGGAACGTTGATATTGTTTCAGACCATTTCCAATAATAAAAAAACCGCATGGGCAAAAAATTTGCCCATCCTACAAAACCTATTAGACATTATCTATTCAATGAATCCTTCTCTCTCCATAACTCGGCGTACTTCTTCAAAAACTGCTGAGATGTTTTCTTTTGGGAATCTTAGCTGACCAAGGCCACTAATATTGGAGAATTCTTTACAGCCATCTTCAAGCAGAACTATGGCTTTTTCAACGCCAAGCCTGCCCTGAAAAAGCCCGACCTCATGTATTACATTCATTCGGGCCTGCATTTCTCCATCAGCCTGCTCATCTTCTGCTGTCATTATTAAGAAGGCTATAGCAGCATCATCCATCAATTGAGCAAGGCGGGTAATATTTGTGACACCTGCCACAGGAATTCTATTGAATTCGTCCCAAGGTAGATGGAGCCTGTCTTGAATGAAATCTTTTAGATCTTTCCAGACCTTCGACCGCCCATGCCCAATAAAAACATTCTTACCTATATGCTTGTCCTTTCGTTCTTTCTCATCTATATTTTCAATATGTGATCCTACTCGTCTGGTAAGCTTACATAGTTTTTCACATGAACGGAAAGGATGTAACAGAGAATTTGTCTTGGCAATAACAGATATGTGTGGTGGTGTTTTAAAACCAGCTTGTATAGCTATCATATCTCGTGACATTCGCTTCCCAGAGGGTGCATAAGCATCAACAAAGTCGGATGCTGATAATACCTTCTGATTTTTAATAGTTCCGAAAAGATCTTGCAAGAATTTATCGATCTTTCGTTCATCTAATGTTGTTGAAAGAATGGATAGTAGTTGCGACTTCGACTCCTCAAAGCATTCCTTGGCCTCTTGAGACGAAGACTCATACATCTTAATATCTGGATTTCCGGCAACTTCATGGATTACATCCACAACACCATCAAACTCATATTCTCTCCATTCACCGACAGTTCCTTGTACTGCAAATGTTTCCTTAGTTCCCCATTCTATGCTGAAACATGCTCCCGGTGGAACAGGCTTGAAATCTTTATAATAAATCCTTGAATGGTATCCAAGCCATGAGCCACTCCACGATTTCCCCAATTCTTTTGCAGTATTTAGAAGCTTATCTAATTCAGTAGAATCTATTGACTTTGCCATTTCAGACAAAGTATCGGCAATACGATAGATTTCAGAAACTTGATCCATTTTTATCGACCTAACTATCTTTTTCAAATGTTTTATTAAATAAGCCAATATGCATTTTATGATTGTCGAGTTTCGTATCTAACGCAAGGTCTCCAAAAGATTGGTCAATACGACCTCGCTAAACGTCCGAGAAGTTTATTTTAATAGAATGAGGCTGGTTATCAATCTTATTTGTTGTATTCTTGTTTTAATGTTCTTGATATGGTATACTTACGCGGCCGGTTTGTCCGGCAGGGTTTTTGTTGGTTGGTTTTGGGCTTTTAAGTAAGGATGATAAGCTGATATGGGCAGGATTTATTCTTTGGTCATTCCGAGCGGAGCAAAGCGGAGTCGAGGAATCTGTTTTTTAAATAGATTTCTCCACTTCGGGCCACTTTGTGGCCCTAGGGTCGAAATGACGAAGGCATTTCGAAGGTCTCATGCTGAGGAGAAGATTTGATGCTATTGAACCGCTTTTGTAGAATTCTTTTAGTGATATTTATGATTTCAACAGGATTTACAGCAAAAGACGCCGGGGCGCAGACGTTCGCCGAGCGGCTCGGGTGGCCGGAGGGGACCAGGGCGGTGATTTTCCACGTTGACGATGCGGGGATGTCTCATAATTCGAATATGGGCGCAATAAAGGCCATCGAGGACGGCGTGGCTACCTCGACGAGTATAATGATGCCGTGCCCGTGGGTGCCGGAACTGAGCGCTTATCTAAAAGAGCATCCGCAGGTTGACGCCGGGGTGCATCTTACACTTACGGCCGAATGGAAAAAATACCGCTGGGGGCCCGTCGCGGGCAAACCTGCGGTGCCGGGACTTGTGGATTTGGAAGGTTGTTTGTGGCACGGCGTCCAAGACGTAGCCGCCCATGCGACGGCCGACGAGGTCGAAACGGAAATGCTCGCCCAGATCGATAAGGCCCTGGCGATGGGCATCAAACCCACACACCTGGATTCGCATATGGGAACGTGCTTCCATCCGCTGTATCTCGAACGCTACGTTAAGGTCGGCATCGAAAAGCAGATTCCCATCCTTATGATGGGAGGGCACATGCAGCATATTAGTGCCGAGGCCGAGGCCGCTGCTTTGAAACCGATGGTATATCTGATCGCCAACCGGGTATGGAACGCAGGGCTGCCGGTAATCGACGATCTGGTCACATCCCCGACCTCGGCGGACAGCTACGAAGGCCGGAAAGAGCAGTTGATTAAACTGCTGGACGAAATGAAGCCCGGCATTACGGAAATCATCGTCCACTGCACCGTGCAGACGGAGAACTTCTCGCACATATCCGGCTCCGGCCCGGTCCGCGAGGCGGAAACGCGACTGATGACCGACCCGGACGTTAAGAAATTCATCGAAAACGAAGGAATCATCCTAACGACCTGGCGCGAGCTGCACCAGCGGCGCCGGCGCGTTAAAAATGAATCGGAGTAACATGAGCCAGAAAAATAATAAATCCAATAGAGCAAGGCAGCGCCAGAGATTGTATGACCGCTACTGCCGGCAATTGGCAAAGTTGCACGGCGTGCCTGAGAATATCGTCGATCTGCTCAGGATGGCCGATGAGAGGTACAACGAAATACGCGAACTGCTCTGGAAGGTCGAAGAGGAGGCGGGGATAGCAGAACTGGAAAACAAGGACGGCGAGACTTTATCTCAGCTCGCATGGGATTACGCGAATGAGAACGGCTGCATGCCCTACGAAGAGCTGATTTGCATCCTGGGTGAGTTCCACGGCAGAGCGGCGATAGAAGACTAAAACGCTGCACTGTCCGGAAGAATCCCGACGGGGCTGCGAACAACCTAATCTCAAAACCGTATATCCTTAGATATAGTCATTTCACTGATTAAGGTTATGCGGGAGATTGAGAGATGGATGTTCTGAAATTCAAATCAAATGTACAAGGCCCAGGTCATAATTTCATTTTAGTGCTGTCTATGCTCACGCTTTTGACAGCGCCGGTTTCGGCTCATGCACGGGACGATAACGCTGTTGCGACCCTGCGGCGGATCGGTAAAACATTCGCCGCAATCGCAGAGAAGGCTTCGCCTTCAGTAGTGGTGCTGACGGTCGATAAACCACTTTCAGGCAGACAGCCCATAGACGAAGAATTACGGATATTCATGCAAAGAGACAAGCTGCCCGCACCACCTTCGGAGCCTGTGGGTGAACCTCGACCATTGCGGCCGGATCGACCACGCTCACGGATGCGTCCTGTCCGGATACAACAGCCCGGCGGGAGAGTACAGGGTCTCGGTTTCATCGTATCGGAAGACGGCCATATTCTGACGTGCAATCATATTGTGAATGATACACAAAAGGTGGAGGCGAAGCTTGCAGACGGGCGCCAGTTCGAGGCTGAGATAGTAGGAACGGATCCGGAAACCGATATCGCCGTTTTAAAGATTGATGCGAATAACCTGCCGACCCTCAAGCTCAGCGATTCCGATTCGCTCGAAGTGGGTGACTGGGTTATCGGGATAGGCAATACGATGGGATTGGGCCGTACATTTGCCTACGGGCTCGTAACCGCTAAGGGCAGAAGCGGGCTGGGCCTTGCGACATTAGAGGACCTCGTGCAGACGAGCATCAATCTCCAACGCGGCGATGGCGGTGGACCGCTGCTGGATCTCGACGGAAACGTCGCCGGGATGAATGTCGCCACCATAGGCGAAACCAGCGGCACTGGAATCAGCTTCGCAATTCCCGCCGGCATGGTCAAAGAAATTTACGAACAGCTAATCGAAACGGGAGCCGTCGAACGCGGCTTTCTCGGCATTGCTCTCCAGGATGTGAACGCAAAGATAGCCGAAGCCCTTGGTCTTGAAACAACCGATGGGGTGCTTATCACCGACGTAATCAAGGATTCAGCCGCCGAGAAAGCAGGGATCAGAAAAAACGACATATTCGTGGAATTCAACGGCAAGGCGATTGAATCAGCCAGCCGGCTGCTCATCAGCGTCGCGGAAGTTCGACCCGGTACAGAAGTGGAAGTGGTCGTGCTGCGGGATGGGCAGCGTCAAAAACTGACCGTGACGCTCGGCAAACGCCCGTCGATGCAATCCAAAACAGAAGACGATGTTCTGAAAACGCCCTAAAATGCGATAGTGACATTCAGGATTACGCCGGGGCTTTTTACTTTGTCGAGAACTTAAATACCGTCGTCGTGTCGTATTTTTCGCCGGGACGCAGGACTGGCGAGGGGAAGTGTGGCTTGTTGGGCGAATCGGGGAAGTGCTCGGTTTCGAGGCAATAGCCGTAATGATTCTGATAAACCTTGCCGGCTTTGCCCTTAAGATTTCTCATGCCGTTTGCAGTATATAACTGCACGCCGGGCGCGGTTGTGTAGACTTCCATAATCCTGCCGCTGCCCGGCTCATACACACGGGCGGCGAGGATGAGCGAGCCATCGGAGTTTTTCAGCACGTAGTTATGGTCATAGCCGCGAGTCTCGGCAAGCTGCTCGATTCTTGCCCCGATTGTTTTAGGCTCGGTAAAATCGAGGGGCGTACCTTTTATGCTGAGGATTTCACCGGTGGGGATTAGTGCCTTATCGCCGGGCGTGTAGAAGTCGGCGTTAATCATCATCTCGTGGCCCAAAACGTCGCCGCTGCCGGCCCCGGCGAGATTGAAATAGGCATGGTTGGTCAGGTTCACGACGGTCGATTTATCCGTCGTCGCCCGGTAGTTAATCTTCAGCTCGTTTTTGTTTGTCAGCGTGTAGGTTACGGTGCAATCAAGATTGCCGGGAAAACCTTCGTCGCCGTCTTTACTGAGATAAGTAAAACGCACGCCCGCTCCTTCGTCATTCCGGAATCCCTCGCCTTTCCACATAACCTTGTCGAATCTTTTTTGCCTGCCGCCGTGGATGTGATTTTTGCCTGAATTCCGTGTTATCTTATACTCGACCCCATCAATAGTGAAACTTGCATTTGCAATGCGATTGGCATAGCGCCCGACGACGGCACCGAAAAGCGGATTTCTCTTAATGTATGGGTCGAGCTCATCAAATCCGAGATTGATGTCGGCCAATCTGCCGTCGCGGTCCGGCACCTCAAAATCGACCAGAATCGCTCCATAGTCCATAACCGTCGCCCGCAGACCGTTAGCATTGACCAGCTCATATAAAGTGACTTGACTGCCGTCGGCGGTTTTGCCAAACAGCTTCGATTTTACAGACGTCGCTTCAGCAAAAGTCGAGAAAAAGAGAATTGCCGGCAGTATCCACATTGAGATAATTTTATTAGTCATAGCTCAAACCTCGAATCGATTATAAATATTTCATTACTCCGGTTACCTTTGAATCTCTGTACATTCGGTATTGTTAGATTATAATCATAAATATCCAGGAAAAGAAGTTTTTGCAACGGTAAAAAAAGGAGCGAATATGGAAAAACTTGGCGTAGGGATTATCGGCTGCGGCGCGGTGGCGGAGGAATATATAAAGGCCTTTGAGAAAGACGAACGCTCGGAAATCCGTGCCCTGGTCAGCCTGAAGCGTGCAAATGCGGAACGTTATCGTGACCGGTACGAATTGGATTGTGCGATTGAAACCGACGCCGCAGAGATGCTCCGGCGTAAAAATACGGACATTGTCGTGGTCTGTACGCCTCACAATCTGCATACGAAATACGCCGTCGACGCCGCCGAGGCCGGCAAGCATATCATAATCGAAAAGCCGGTGGCCATAACGCTGGAAGATATGCGAAAGCAGCAACAGGCCGTGAAGAAGGCCGGAGTCAAGACACTGGTCGGTTTCGTGCTGCACTGGAATCCGCTGCTGATGACAATCGACCGGCTAATAACGCAGGGTGTTTTCGGCAACATCTTCATGGTGGAGGTCGATTATATGCACCGGATATGGATGACGACCGAGGAGAAATGGTATGCGAGCAGACAGCAGAGCGGTACGGCGATCCTGACCGGCGGCTGTCACGCGATAGATGCGCTGCGCTGGTTTGCCCGCAGCGAAGCTAAGGCAGTTTGCGCTTACCAGGTTAAAACGGAAAATCCCATCGAGTACCCCGGCACCATTTCAGTCAACGTCGAATTCGAGGACGGCAAGATCGGGCGCAGCACAACGACATTCGACGCACAGATGCCGTACAGATTCAACATCGGTGTCTACGGGACCGAGGGCACGATTCGCAATAATGAAATCTTCGCCCCGAAGCTCTTTGACGGACAGACTGATTTTATGAAAATCCCCTGCATCCTGCCGGACAGTGCCGACGTTGCCCATCATCCCTTCGAAGGTGAGGTGTCGCATTTCCTTGATTGTATCATTGAGGACAAGCGGCCATACCCGGATTTGGAAGATGCGGCACAAACTCACGCTATATGCTTCGCGGCGGATGTTTCCGCCGAATCGGGCAGGCCTGTGACTATCAGCGAACTGGACGGCAGGTCCTGACCTGTTACATGTTCGAGAATTGAAATGATTAATATCTCAGGAACGCTTTCGAAGGGGTGGATGGCCAGGGCACTGGGTGTACGTTTTGACCGTGAGTACTATTTCAATCCGGACAGACGTTATGCTATTGACTGCGAGTGCAACGAATACGCGGCGGCACAATTTCCCGGGATGCGACTTTTCTATTCGGAATCCAACCTGGGACAGATTGACTACCGGGACAACAGGCAGATTCAGATCGGAGGCATTCAGCCGAACATGATTCTCGGTATGCTTCTGGGCGCACATTTTGTCCCCCACGACAGTTATGACGCCGATATAACGCCGGGTTGCCTGTCGGGAAAGGGTCTGGACGATTTGCCGGCACCGGAAAGCCTGCTCGACCGTGAGCTTGTTAAGCTTTTCGACGAGCAGATTCGCCGGGTACAGAACGATTCGGCAAAGCGGCTTCGCGCGATCCCGCCGTTCTTCTGGGACACATCCGGCCGGGCCGTCATACACGGAACTATGACCACTGCTCAGAAATTCCTCGGAGAGACTTTCTTCATCGATATGATGACAGAACAGCAGCGATGCCTGAAAATCATGAATTGGATTGGTGAAGCATTTATCATTCTCTGCCGGCATTTTTCCCAAATAGCTGAATTGCCAATAACCGGTGTGCATGTCGGCGAATGTTCATCATGCATGGTCAGCCCGGAACTTATCGAAAAATTCGTAGTGCCGGTGACATCGAAAATCGGCGAAAATCTCGGACCCATCCGGCTGCATTCCTGCGGGCCAGGCACAAATCATCTGCAGGTCTTTTCGAAAATCTCAAATCTCCGCTGCCTCGACCTCGGCGGCGATACATCAATAAGAAAAGCACGGCAGATTTTCGGAAAAGATATGCTGATAAGCGTTGCCCCCCTGCCGGGTGACATGTCGAACGAAAACACCGAGCCGATAATAAGCTGGGCCGAACGTATTCTCGAAGATAACGAGGGCGGCAATCTGGAATACGTATATCACGTCGAGGAAAATTACAATATCGGTACGATTCATACCCTGACGGATTTTGTAAAGAATCAGCCGGACTTCAATAAACCTTCATTGAATTCAGCTTAATTGCAAGCCTGACTGGAACTCTGCCCCGAAAATCACAGGCTTAGCTTTTATAAAGCTCCGCCGTCCCTGCTTACATAACACTCCATCCTCTGTCAATTCTGCTTGACGTCAACGGTAGTTGTTACGGTTCGCTTCTCTTCGCCTGCTTTAGATTTCATGTCTGTTTCGTTTTTGTCTAAAACCAGGATAAGGCGGCCTCCGATTCGCTGATAACGCTGTTCCCTTGTCGATTCGGAATTGAACTTAATAAGCAAAAACCTGCCTTTCGTCTGAGTCTTGAACGAGCCGGCTATCGGATAGCCCCCGGCGTCAATCCAAAGTGTTACATCTCGCAGCATTGTCGAGCTTATTCCGAATCTTGACTCCTTGCGCTGGGATTTCAAATGCCATCGCCGGCACGAAACGCCCCGGTACACATCAGGTTCGTTCTCAAGAAATTTGAGCCCGTCCAGCTCTTTTGCCAGATGCAGGTCGTATTGCACCAACTGCCCAGCACGCAGTATGGAAAATTCCCGAAAGAGCCTGTTATCTGAAATCTTACCGGCAACCATGAGCGTCAGAGTATTGGCATCCGCCGTGATGACAAAATCCGCCTGCTCAAGCAGTTTGGATTCTTCGTCCTTGACCTTGGATAAACGATCACTGATGTGAACCATCGCACGAATTGAATCTTTACCATCAAGCTTCTCCAACCGAGCGACAAGGTCGGGAACTTGATCACCATAGCTAACGCCACAGATTAATCCAACCACGGCAAGAAATATATTCCTAAAAGATTTGGGCGCCATAGATAATTTCTCCACGTATTAGTAATATTAAAACTTTAGTTCAGAACAACAGTGGATATTTTATATGTTTCTGAAGTTTATGCCATATCTCTCTGTCAATTTCCGAGTCAATCAGAGGAGAAAATCCAAACTTGGCGTAGAGATTAATCGCAGAAATTCTAACGCTCTGAGTGGTCAGGTATGTTTTGCCGTGCCCAAGCTCTTTTAGTCTGTTGCATATTATAGTGAGAAGTGGTTTAGCAAGCCCTTTGCCCTGCTGCTCGGGAATTATCGCTAACCAGTGGATTCTGCCGGGCGATTTCTCATCGGGATTATCAAGCCATGCCGTGGCCGTTCCAATAATATTATCTTCGCTGTCACAGAGAAAACACTGTCGATCGGAAAGCAACTCTGTATCGGTTCCGAATTGCTCTCCAAAAAGGTCCGGCGTCATCCTGGTATACTCGTCGGCAAGCGACTGGACCGCCTGCCAGTGTTTTTCATATCCCCGCTGGTACCATCGGATCGAATAACCGGAAGGCAAACTGTATTCGGGGATATTGTCGAGATTCTCTCGAATCATCTTCACATCGATATATTCTCGGATAGGATCCATGTTATCCAACAAATGTTCAAGTCCTCAGGACAAATCGATCAAGGTTTCTTCGTGGGCATTTGGGCTTTAACGTCCTTACGCCAGACGGCAAGATGCTTGCGAAGTTCCTCGGCCTTTTCGGGCATCTTTTCGGCAAGATTGTTCCGCTCACCGATGTCATTTTTGAGATTATACAGTTCGACGTGATTATCCTCGAAATACTCCAATAGTTTCCAGTCACCCTGCCGAATCGAACCGACCGGGCTGGTCGTCGGGTAATAGTGAGGATAATGCCAGTAAAGGGCCTGTCGTTTAAGTTTTGCTGACGGATTTTTCAACAGGGGCACGAGACTTATACCATCCATGTCGGCATTGTGTTCGGCATCGCCGGCCAGGCCGGTCATACCGAGGAAAGTCGGATAGAAATCAATCGAGCTGACCGGCTCACTGCAAACGCTGCCGGCTTGAGTAACGCCGGGCCATCGAACAATCAGGGGATCCCGGACACCGCCTTCGTACAGCGAGCCCTTGCCGGAGCGCAGCGGATAATTACTGGTTACAGCCCTTTTATTAAACTTATTGATGTAACCGCCGTTATCGGAGAAGAACACGACAATCGTGCTATCGGCAATGCCAAGCTCGTTGATCTTGTTCAGAATTCGCCCGACGTTTTCATCGAGACTGTGGACCATGGCGGCATATTCGTAGTTCTGATGATGCATGCCGGGCCTGACCTTGTTTTTGTAATACTCGACAAGCTCAGGCTTGCCTTCGATTGGCGTGTGGACCGTATGATAGCAAAGATTGAGGTAGAATGGCTTGTCCTTTGACTTGTCCATAATCCGAAGCGCCTCATCGGTCAGGCGGTCGGTCAGGTACTCGCCTTCGGCGCCGAATTCGAGGTGCGGCACATACCGGTACTCACCGCCCCACCTGCTCGGGCCGCTGTAAGGATAGAAGAACGATTTCGGAGCTCCCCAGAAAGTTCCGCCGATATTGACGTCGAAACCCTGCGTCTGCGGGTAGTGCGCAGCGTCGCCGAGGTGCCATTTGCCCA
>Ga0209121_10005134_pt1 | contig 11976 bp, 10 predicted proteins | sample Cruoilmetagenom3_FD_187292 | JGI IMG/M metagenome (GOLD analysis project Ga0209121, IMG submission 187292) | Oil polluted marine microbial communities from Coal Oil Point, Santa Barbara, California, USA - Sample 3 (SPAdes) (version 2) | ecosystem: Environmental > Aquatic > Marine > Oil seeps ...
CGTGGCGGCGCTTCGGCCCGCGCCTTTGACCTGAAGAACGCACACGAGGGCCATTGGGTCGGCACAGTCTATGAAGGCCCCCTGACCCACGGGCGCAAGTACTCAGAGGACGAGATCTGGGACAACTTCGAATACTTCATCAAACAGGTCGTCCCCGTCGCCGAGGAAGCCGGCGTCAAGATCGGCATCCACCCGGATGATCCGCCCGTACCCGAACTCGGCGGCATCCCCCGCTGCATCTTCGGCAACTTCGAGGGGTATAAGCGCGCCATGGAGATCGCCGACAGCCCCAACGTCGGCCTCTGCTTGTGCGTCGGTTGCTGGCTTGAGGGCGGCGACTGGATGGGCAAGGACGTCCTGGAGACCATCAAGTACTTCGGTGAACGGCAGAAACTCTTCAAGATCCACTTCCGCAATGTCAACCAGCCGCTGCCGTACTTCGTCGAGACTTTCCTCGATGATGGCTATATGGATATGTACAAGGTTATGCGCGCGCTGCGCGAGGTCGAGTTCGACGGTGTCGCCATCGCCGACCACATTCCCTCGATGACGAATGATCGTCGCGTCGGCACGGCCTTCTCCATCGGCTATATGAAGGCACTCTTGGAGCGCGCGAACTCTGAGTTCGCCAACGCGGAGCCTGAGAAGTAGCCCTCACTCCGCGAACCCGGAAGTTCTTGCCCTCCCTCGCCTGCAGGCGAGGGAGGGCAAGACGCGTCCGCGCGCCCGGGGAGGGTGAGGGCTCTGCTGGATCGTTTTCGAGGTAACCGTCATGTTGTGCGCCGGCGCACACCACGCAGTAGGAGAATGCTCGCGCGCGTGGAGGGCCTAAAGGCTTTCGGCAGGCTTTAGGCCCTTCCCCGAACCACGATGATCCCTGTTCGTCGCCGAACGAGATCTATTCTCGAAGTTGACTTTGTAGTCGCTGACGCACACCGCGCAGAACGGAGATGCGGCGCGGAGAAAGCCGCAAAGCCTCGGCCCGAACAGACTCGGGTCGAGATCAGGTGAAGGGCTTTGGGCCGGCAGAGGGTGGTTTCCGGGATCGCACCTCCGGTCCCCTCTCCCATTCCGTCCGCGGAGTATGGGAGAGGGTTAGGGTGAGGGCTGTGCTAGGTCACATTCGAACTAGAAATCGGGAAGAACCGAGAAACCAAACCAGGAGGACGCAATGTCAGAGGAGAAAATGCAGCCGTCGATCGTCGAACTGCAGGCGCGGTGGGACAAGATCCGTATTGCCAATCTGTTTGACACGCTGGACAGAATGGGATACCCCAACCAGTGTCTGGATCTGAGCATCCGCCCTCTCTTCCCGCACCAACACCTGGCCGGCGTCGCCGTGACGGCGCGTGGGGCCCGGTACGTGCCGGCCGAGGGGGATACTGAGAAGTATGGCAAGGGTGGGGACTACTTCCGGGTCCTGCGCGACGCGGTTTTCCCGGGCAGTGTCGTCGTTCTGGAGACCGGTGGCGAGCCCCACACCGGCAAGTTTGGTGAGATGACCAGCTGGAGTATCCAGCAGGGAGGCGCGCGTGGCATCGTGCTCGACGGGCACATCCGGGACCTGCTCGGGCTGGAGGTGATCCCCAACTACACGGTCTGCGCAAAGGGCACCTCGCCGGTCGAATCCGCCAAGCGGTGGACGATGAACGCGGTCAACGTCCCCATCGCCATGCCCGGCACGCTGACCAGCAACGTCCGCATCGAGCCCGGCGACTGGATCGTCGGCGGTCCAGACGGCGTCATCGTCGTACCCGAGGCTATCGCAATGGAAGCTCTGGAGAAAGCAGAGGAGATCGAAGGCCGCGAGCAGGGGATGCGTGAGGACCTGGCCGCAGGGATCTCCTTCGAGGACGCCTTCAAGAAGTGGGACCGCGCGTAAGCCCTTGTTCCGGTCAGGCGTCAGCCCGGCAGGGGACAACACCTCGCGCTGTCGTCCTGACCGCACCCGGCGTCTGATGCACTCCGGGCATCCCGCTACATCCATTTGACACCCTGGCTTATCGCCCCAAACTATCCCCCATCTTGGTCCCTTGACTCGTGACTCTTGACTTTTGACTTTTGACTTCCTGACATCTGGCTCGCGACGACCACCGTCTGTGATCTGCGATTTGCCATTTGAGGTTTGCGATTTGAAAGCCGAGGATTACCCAATGAATTCGATTGAGCTCGGTCACACAGGACTCCGGGTCTCCCGGATGGGCGTCGGCACCGGCACCAACGGTTGGGCCCGCCACTCAGAGCAGACTGCGTTGGGCATTGAGGGGCTGGCGTCGCTGCTCCGCGAGGCCTATGACCTGGGGGTGAACTTCTGGGATGCCGCCGACCAGTACGGCTCTCACCCGCACGTCGCCGAGGCGCTCAAGCAGGTGCCTCGCGACGAGGTGGTACTGACTACAAAGACAACCGCCAGGCGAAAGAGAGCGGTGACGCGCGACATCGAGCGCTTCCTCAGGGAGCTGAACACCGACAGCCTCGACATCGTGCTGCTGCACGGACTTAGCGAGAGCGACTGGCCCAGACGGATGGACGGCGCGATGGCGGCACTGACCAAGGCCAAAGAAGCCGGCAAGATTCGTGCTGTCGGCATGTCGTGCCACAGCCTCGGCGCTCTGCGCAGCGCCGTCGACGATGAGTGGTCGGATGTCATCCTCGTGCGCATCAACTACGCCGGCGTGCGGATGGATGGACAGCCGTCCGAGGTCACTCCTGTCATCCGGCAACTCTATGATGCCGGCAAAGGTCTCTACGCGATGAAAGCCCTCGGCTGCGGGGAGCTGACCGGTGACGTCAAGAGAGCCCTCAGCTACGTTCTCGGGCTCGGCACCGTCCACGCCCTCTCTATCGGCACCAGCAGCCGGGCACAGCTACACGAAAACGTCCGCTTGATGGATGAATTGGCATCACAGTACCCTATCAAACCCATCTGAGGAGGCTTTAGCTATGGCACCAGAAGTCCGATATCACATGCTGCGTCCCGCACAGATCGTGGCGCGAAGGAAGGCCTGCCCCGTCGCCTATATCCCTATCGGCACGATTGAGTGGCACGGCGTCCACAACCCCACCGGCGCCGACACGCTGCAAGCCGAGGGGTTGGCCATCATATGCGCACAGAAAGGTGGCGGGCTGGTTTTCCCACCGCTCTACTACGGCGAGAGCCGATCGGAAGCCCTGATGGAGGCCAATGCCCGCGACCGGGATAAGATCGCCGAGGGGATGGACCTCTCACCCGACAACTTCCTGCCGGACCGGCAGCCCTTCTCTGCCACAGAGCAGGTCATCAACTATAACAAGCTGCTGCTGCATATCCTGGCGGAGGCAGCAACCCTGGGATTCAAAGTCGGCGTGCTCGTTGCCGGGCACTATCCCCTGATCGATCACGCTCGCGCGGCCGTGCTCCAGTGGAACCAACGCCGCTACGGTGGGGAGGGCAGAATGCTGGCCTGGGCCTTCGTCGACTATCTGCTGGTACAGGGACTCTTTGACAACCCCGGCGATCACGCCGCCGGCTGGGAGACCTCCCACGTGATGGCGCTGCACCCGGAGACCGTGGATCTCGACCTGCTGCCGCCGGAGGGCGAACCCCTGATCGGCGTGGGCGGCTCTATGCCACCGCAGCGCGCCACGGCCGCGTATGGGCAGGAGACTTTTGAGGCCGCTGCGGAGATCGCGGTCAAGGAGGTCCACCATCGTCTGGCGCACCCGCGCCTCTACTCCGGCCACGGCGGCAGCCTGCGGGAAGGGTTGTGGCGAGAATAGCGGACAGCTAGTCAGCTTTCAGCGATCAGCAGTCAGCGATCAACCGAGGAGACAGACAATGGCACACGTGATTGTGACGTATTTCAGTGTTACGGGGCACACAAAGGCCCTGGCAGACGCTGTCGTCATCGGGGTCAGATCGGTGGATGGCGTCACATGCGAGCTCAAGCCCGTGGCCGAGATGAGCAACGAGGACTGGCTTGAGGCCGACGGCACCATCGTGGGCTCTCCCACGTACTTCGGTCAGATGGCAGCCGAGGTCAAGGCGCTCTTCGACAGGACCGCCCAGATCTACGGTAAGCTGGAGGGCAAGGTGGGCGCGGCCTTCACCACCTCGGGCGGCGCGGGCTGCGGCCACGAGCTTGCGAATATGTCGATCATCACGGCGATGTTGGTGTCAGGTATGGTGGTCCAGGGCACGACGAAGGGACCACATTTCGGGCCCTTCGCCGTCGGCGAGCCGGGAGAGGAGGAGCTGGCGAAGGCCAGAGACCTCGGCGTCCGTATCGCGAACTTGACACGAAAGTTGGCCGGGTAACCCCGATCAGACTTCACGCGGGCGGACTCAAGGTTTGTCATCGATAGGACACGACACTTGGCCAACTCCGGACACTCGACATCGCTCGCCTGGCAGGATGCAGTTGACAAGCTCCCGGAGGTGAAGACCTGGGACGACTGGGGCAAGATCTTCCTCGACGTTCCCACGTGGGCACCACTGGTCAAAGAGATATGCAGGCGTGCCGGGCTGCCCTGCCACACCATCATCGCCGGCTACCCCGGCACCAACGCCGTCTTCGTCGTCAACAGAGAGCAGCCCTCGCAGAGAGCCGTCGTCAAGATCTACGCGCCATTCTGCCACGAAGACTATGCGTTCGAGCGCGAGATCCACCTGTTGCTCGAGAGAGTGCCGGAACTCGGTGCGCCGCTGCTCATAGCCCAAGGAATCCTCGAATCCAGCTCAGCCTGGCCCTACATCGTGCTCTCCTTCATTCCGGGCGAGCCGATCCGCGAGGTGCGGGACGATATCGACGACCGCGGCCTTCTCAGCATCGCGGAAGAGCTGGGACGGCGGCTGCGCCACCTCCACGCGATCCCGCTGCGCACTCTCAGTGGACTGGACGTGACGCGAGCCGGATGGCAGCGCTACACGCAGCAGCAGATCGTGCGCGCCACAGCGGCACTGCGCCGGGAGACCGCGATGCCCGATCGCGTGATCAACCGGGTGCCGGCGTTCGTCAACACAGTCCTGGCCGAACAGGGCACGCCGCGTCTGGTGTTGGTCAGCGGCGACGTCACAGAGGACCACGTGATGCTCCAACATCACGGGGATGTCTGGGCTATCTCCGGCTTGATCGACTTCGCGGATGCCCGCGCCGCGCCCCGCGAGTACGAGTGGGTTGCACTGTGGTTCGGCGCACTTGACCGGCAGGCCTCAAGCCTTGAGGCCTTCATGGATGGCTACGATCCAACGCAGATGCTCGATGAAACCTTCCTGCGACAGGCTATGGCATATACGTTCCTCCACGAGTTTGGCGCGCTCATCATTTCCGAGGTATTGTCACCCAAAGAGACGCGGAGGCTGGGGAGCATCCGCGACCTGCAAGCCGAGTTATGGCAGCTCACCTAGAGGAGAGACTATGACCCACATCAGCATCCCCTGGCACTCGTGGTACGGCGATCACGATCTGGTACTGGACTTCCCAGCAGGCTGGCAGGCTCACGCCTACTGGCCCGCCGACGGACCCGATATGGACGAGGCGGCCATTGAGGCAGCCATAGACGCGCCCATCGGCACGCCTACGCTTGAGGAGCTGGCACGGCAGACCGTGGCTGCGGGCAAGCGCACGGTGTCGATCGCGGTCGACGACGTCTCCCGGCCCACCCCTGCCGCCCGTCTGATGCCGCTGGTGATGCAACGGCTGGAGGCCGGCGGTATCGACCTGGACGATGTCAAGGTCGTTCTTGCGGTGGGTATGCACCGCCTGATGACCAAAGAGGAGATGCGCAAGAAACTGGGGGATCTCGCCGTCGAGAGGCTTGACATCTACAACAGCTTCGCCCACGACGGTCACGTCGACTACGGGTTCTCCAGCAGGGGCACGCCGATCAAACTATGCCGCCAGTTTGCAGAAGGCGATCTGAAGATCGGCATTGGATCCATCATGCCCCACGGTGGGCCGGGATTCGGTGGCGGAGCCAAAGCCGTCTTTCCCGGTGTCGCCGGCTACGAGACCGTAGCCAGTATGCACAAGCCCGGGCGCCTGGGGACCGGACTCCTGAACGTCGACCACAATGAATTGCGCGCCGACATTGAGGAGATGGGACGGAAGATCGGGCTCGACGTCATCATCAACCTTGTCCTCACGAGCCGCCGTGGTATCGCCGGCGTCTATGTCGGCGACTTCGTCCAGGCCCACCGCGCAGGCGTCGAGCAGGCGCGCGCCGTCTACGCCACCAGGATGCCCGAGGCGCCGGTCGACATCGCCATCTGCAACGCCTACCCCAAAGACACCGATTTCCTCCAGGCCGGCCTGGGGCTCAACGTCATAGCCTCCGCGCAGTTGGCGGCGCCGGGTCGTCCGGTCCTAAAACCAAACGCCACAGTGGTGCTCGTCTCGGCCAGCCCAGAGGGGCGCGGACACCATGCCCTCTACAGCACCGGCATGATCTACGGTCTCAGAGAGGGTGACTGGCGCAGCTCACAGCCCATGTATAAGGGACAACATCCCATCGTCTACCTCTCCCCGCACGTCACCCCACAGGATGCCCGGTGTGTGCACACCTACCGCAGCTGGGAGACCCTCCGGGACTTCCTGGCATCGCGCCACACCGACCCCAGCGTCGCCATCTTCCCCTGCGGCGCCAATCAGATCGCTGTGTAGCGAAAGCGCAACTGAGAGACGACAGAGTGGCCACGGAGTCAAGTGCACTCAGAAGCCGCCCTGCAACACAGAGAGGAAACGCATCTATGACCAACGAAGAACTGATCCGGAAGGCTAAGAGCGTCTTGAACTACCGGGAACTCAGCGACGAGTGTAACGCCGGCGGCGTCAGCGCAGCACTGCTGACCTCCGCCGGCAACGTCTACGTCGGCGTATGCATCGATGCCGCGTGCGGCATCGGCTTCTGCGCAGAACACAGCGCGGTTGCGCATATGGTCACGATGGGCGAGTCGCGGATCGTCAAAGTCGTAGCGCTTTCCGGCGACGGTAAGTTCCTGCCGCCCTGCGGGCGCTGCCGGGAACTGCTCTACCAGGTCAACAATGATAACCTGGACGCCGAAGTCCTGCTCTCTCCCGAGCGCAGCGTCACACTCGCCGACCTCCTTCCGGAGCGGTGGCAGGAACTCTGGGATTAGTTCGAAAATCAGCACAGAAACTGTTGACTTGGGTTTTTTTCTGTGGTAGTATGTAACTCGTTAGGACAGTCACACAAGCGAATAGACAGCGGACGCCGAGTGCGAGCACAGAGTACAAGTGCGAGCAACGGGGGAACCGGTTTGGGGCGAATCGTCATCCAACACATAGTGTTGGCCAACGTAGGGCGAGCTTCTTCCGTCCGAGCCCGACAGCTAACCTCGTAGGCGTGGAAGAGGGCCACTTGATGTGTTCAAGGTGCCCTTTTTTGCTTTGCATAAGGGTGCCTCGTCGGAGATGAGTATGTACTCAAGACCAGAGGAGGCAGGATATGGAGAAGACAGAGAATACGGAGAGTTCCGAAGATCCGCTGATACAGGTGCCCAAGGCACAGATCAACGTGCTGGAGTTCCACGTCCACGATAACCCAAGCATCGACCCCGCACTTTTCCCGATGCCGGTGGCGGATGAACTCAGAGCTACCGGGCACAATATCCACAATATCCGGCTCGCCGTCCAATCAAACCTTGGCCCAGACGGGCAATTCGGCGAGCAGTGGCTCTTGATCGATGATCAAGAGTTGATGGTCCTGGACCGCCCCAATGGCAGGGCCTACCAGCGCCACCAGTTCTCCCTCGACCAGATCGAAGATGCCAAGATCGAACGCTGCGTCGGCAACGGCCTGATTCAGGTCACCGTCGACCAACAGCCGCACGTCCTCCTACACTACTCAAACGATTTCACGGACCGATTCGGGCGTGTCGCGCACTACCTCAAAGAACGCGCCAAAAACGGTCCGACCACGCCGATTCCGGACCCCAATGCAGACGCTCATGTTTGCGTGGTGTGTGGCAAGTACCTGGCTGATCCCTCGGCAAAGGTATGCCCGAGTTGTGTCCAGCGCGGCAAGATCTTCAAGCGCCTGATGCAGGAGGCCAAACCCTATTGGGGAAAGGTGGGCATCATCACACTGTTGCTCGTCGCAGGGGCAGCTATCAATCTGATTCCACCTCGTTTGACAGGTATTCTGATTGACGATGTACTCTCCGAGAACGGCAATGCCGGCCTGTTAGTCTGGCTCGTACTGGGATTGCTCGGCCTACGGATCGCGAACGTCGCCATCAACATCGTCAAGAACTGGCTGACCATCAACGTCAGTGGCAAGTTCACCGCAGGGCTGCGCGAAAGGCTCTTTTCCCACCTGAGGAATCTGCCCATTGACTACTTCGACAAGAATCAGACCGGTCGGCTGATGACGCGCATCAATCAGGACACCAGCGAGCTACAGGGATTGTTCTCGCAGATGACCAACTTCGCGCTGAACCTGCTGATGGTCGTTGGAATCGGTATCGTCTTGTTCACCATGGCCCCGTCGCTTGGTCTCTACGTATTGATCCCAACGCCCTTCGTGATGGTCGCAGCGTACTATTACTACCGCTACATGCGCCCGCACTTCCGGCGCTTCTGGGTGGCTCGCTGGCGGCTCAACGCCATGCTCAACACCTTCCTTTCTGGCGTGCGAGTGGTCAAAGCGTTCGCCCAGGAGGATCAGGAAGAGGCACGTTACCACAACCGCAACGACCGCATGCTGCAAACCCAGCTCCAGGTCAACCTGGCTTGGGGCAAGTTTTTCCCGCTGATCTCGTTCGCCTTCAGTGCTGGTGGATTAATCATCTGGTACACCGGTGGTCAAGCCGTGATGGCCAATAGGATCACCGTCGGTACGCTGATGGCTTTCATCGGCTACCTGGGCATGTTCTACGGCCCGCTCTCCAACCTGACGCAGGTCAGCCAGGCAATGAACCGCTTTGTCACCATCTCGCAGCGCACGTTTGAACTACTCGATGAGGCCGAGCAGGCTCAGCCCGAGAGGCCGGTGCACAAACCCAACATCGCCGGCGCGATCGAGTTCAAGCACGTCACCTTCGGGTACGACCCGTACTTCCCGGTCATCAGTGACGTCAACTTCAAGGTCCAACCCGGTGAGATGATCGGTCTGGTGGGTCACAGTGGCGCCGGTAAAACCACGCTGGTCAACTTGCTGTGTCGGTTCTACGATGTCACCAACGGCTCGATTCTGATCGATGGTGAGGACATCCGGAATCTGTCGATGGATGAGATCCGCCAACAGGTGGGTATGGTGCTGCAGTCACCCTATCTCTTCCGCGGCACGCTGGCTGAGAACATCGCCTACGGTAAACCGGATGCCACGTACGCCAAGATCATCCGCGCGGCCAAGGCAGCCAATGCCCACGACTTCATCACAGCAATGCCCGAGGGCTATGACACCATCGTCGGAGAGGGCGGCAGCGGTCTCTCCGGTGGCGAGCGACAGCGTATCTCCATCGCCCGCGCCATCCTGCACGACCCGCGCATCCTGATCCTGGACGAGGCTACCTCCTCCGTGGACACCGAGACAGAACGCCAGATCCAGGAAGCCCTGGACGAACTGGTCAAGGGGCGCACGACCATCGCGGTCGCCCACCGCCTGTCGACCCTGCACAACGCCGACCGCATCGTGGTGCTGAACGGGGGCAAAGTCGAGGAACAGGGCTCGCCCAAACAGCTGATCGAGAACCACGGAATGTTCTACAACCTGGTGCAGATGCAGTCGCAGATGGCGCGTATCGACGGCAGCACGGCGAGTCTGTAGGAGGCCGGCAATGATTAAGTCATATGAGGTCAACTATCTTACAGCAGATCGCGTCGACTTTGCACGCCACGGTGACACTCTGAGCCTCACCGTCACCGAAGAGAATGACATCCGCGTCCAGTATCCACGCGTTGTCCTGCGCTCGTGCTTCCCGGTATCGGATCAGGCAGCCTATCTCTCCATCCGGGACGCTAACGCGGAGAAACAACCCGAGATCGGCATTATCGCCGACTGGACCGAACTCGACGACAAGGACCGTGAAGCGGTCGCTGCCGAGCTGGACCTTTACTACCTGGTGCCCAAGATCACGCGCATCGAGTCGATCAAAGAGGAGCTCGGGTTCCTGTACTGGGAAGTCGAGACGGACAAGGGCCCGCAGGAGTTCGTGATGCGCAACAACATCACGCGGACCACACGGGAGGTGTCACCGGGTCATTGGCTGATCATCGACGTCAACGATGCGCGACACGAGATCGAGCACTTCTCGGCGCTCGACGCGCGCAGCCAGAAGTTACTGGCCAGATTCCTGTCTATGTAAACCAACTGCGGGATTGGCTATTGACTGACAGCCAGTCCCGCGGTTGGCATGCACCTAATTTGGTATTCCGAGATCGCTGCGGGGGCGGTGATCTCAGATACAGACGAAGCTGCTCAAGCTTCTGTTTCTTCCTCTTGGTTGTAGGGAGCACGCTGACCTGCGTACGTGCGCAGGTGTGCTCCCTACAATCACTTATGCAGCGCCATCCCGTTCATTGACAGCCCGTCAATCCCCTCATAGAATGGCCTTATCCAAGCTGAGCTGTTAGCGATCCTCAACCTCATAGGAGGCAACTCAATGGCAAAACCGATTACGATCAAGGATGTCAAGACGATTCTGACCCAGCCGACAGGTTCACGGCTGGTCATCGTGAAGGTCATCACCTCGGAACCCGGTCTGTACGGACTGGGCTGCGCGACCTTCACCCAGCGCTTCCACGCGGTGCACGCCGCGATCGAGAAGCACCTCAAGCCCTTCGCCATCGGGCGGGATGTCTCGCGCATCGAGGAGTTCTGGCAGATGGCGCACGTCCACAGCTACTGGCGCAACGGTCCGGTGCTCAACAACGCCATCTCCGGCATCGACCAGGCGCTGTGGGATATCAAGGGCAAGATGGCCAACATGCCGGTCTACGATCTACTGGGCGGCAAGTGCCGCGAGGGCGCAGCCGTCTACCGGCACGCCTCCGGCCCGACGCCGGAGGCCGTGTTGGAGAACGTCCAGAAGTTCGTGGAGCAGGGCGTCCGCCACATTCGCGTCCAGATGGGCGGCTATGGTGGCCAGGCAGACAGCCTGCCGAAGCCCGAGGGTGCCCCAGCAGGCGCATACTACAATCCGCGCGAGTACACCCGCCGGCAGTTGAAGATGATTGACTACGTGCGCTCGCACGTCGGCGAGGAAATCGAGCTGCTACACGATGTCCACGAGCGCCTGCAGCCCATTGACGCGGTGCGCTTCGCCAAGGAGCTGGAACCCTATAACCTCTTCTTCCTGGAGGATCTGCTGGCCCCCGAGCACATCAACTGGTTCCGCGACATCCGCAACCACTGCACCACGCGCCTCTCTATGGGTGAGCTGTTTAACAGCCCGCTGGAGTGGAAAGCCGTGGTTGAAGAGCACCTCATCGACTACATCCGTATGCACGTCAGCCAGATGGGTGGCATCACGCCCGCGCGCGCCGTGACGCTCTTCGCCAACATCTACGGCGTCCACACCGCCTGGCACGGTCCTGGCGATACCTCGCCCGTGGGCCACGCCGCGAACGTTCACCTTGATCTCTGGGCGCCCAACTTCGGCATCCAAGAGTGGTGCGGCTTCCCTGAGCGTGTCTACGAGATGTTCCCCGGCCTGCCGGAGCTCCGCAACGGCTATCTCTACCCCAGCGACAAGCCCGGCCTGGGCATCGACATCGACGAGAAACTGGCCGCCAAGTACCCGGTCACCGACACCATCGAGCAATGGACACAGACCCGTTGGCCTGACGGCACCCCCTGGACGCCGTGACGCGATAAGGCGAGAAAGCGATAGAGCGCGTAAGCGAAAAAGCGGGATAGCAGCAGAACCGTCTGCTGTCATCCCGCTTTTTCTGCATTTTCGTATGAGTCGCCGGTCCGCAGGGTTCTCCACAGAACCGACCTCGACCAGCTTGTTTGGGTATCAACCGCCAGGTA
>Ga0209121_10005136_pt1 | contig 11970 bp, 11 predicted proteins | sample Cruoilmetagenom3_FD_187292 | JGI IMG/M metagenome (GOLD analysis project Ga0209121, IMG submission 187292) | Oil polluted marine microbial communities from Coal Oil Point, Santa Barbara, California, USA - Sample 3 (SPAdes) (version 2) | ecosystem: Environmental > Aquatic > Marine > Oil seeps ...
AAACAAAGCTGATTTGACCGACAAGGACATCTTGTTTATCCTGGAAAGCAAGACAGGCTACTATACCATTGCTGGCCCAATGCGGCTGGGAGCCATTTTGGCTGGAGCAAATAAAAAACAACTAAACAAGCTTTATCGATTTGGTAAACTTTTAGGCTACTGCTTTCAGATCAAAGATGATCTGTTGGATTTGACCTCTGACTTTGCTGGTTTAAAAAAGCAGACCGGTAATGACATCTATGAAGGCAAACGGACGATAATGTTAACACATCTATTGCGTATCATTAAAGGAGAAGAAAAGAAACGCCTGAGTAGGATTATGGAGAAAAAAAGAGCAGATAAAACAGAGACAGAAGTAAAATGGGTTATTAAGATGATGGAAAAGTATGGCAGCTTAGATCATGGTCGGAGATTAGCGGAACAATTAACCGTTCAGGCAAAAAGGTATTTTGATAAGAAACTTGGCTTTTTATCTTGTCAGCCAGCGCGGGGTCAGTTAAGGGCCGGAATAAGTTTTGTTTTGGAGAGAGCGTACTAGATGGTGGTTAAAGAGTTTAATTCGAAGAAAATGTTTACTTGGACGAAATTGGCTCTAGGGATTTGACAAAAACTAGTAAAAAATAATGAAGTTGGCAAATTTTCTAAAATTAAATCGTAAAGAAATAGCAAAAATTGTAAGAGGGAGGAAGAAGCCTGAGTGTGTTGGAATTATGCTAGACGGGACAAGGAGAATGCTTAAACTGGAACCAGGATATCACGACGACTCTTGGCTTTACTATAAAGATTACATCAGTAATTTAATTTACAAATCCATAGAAACCTGTGATTGGTTTTTTGATATGGGTATTAAGGTAGTTGTTGGTCCTTTGGCATCGTTGGGTAATCTTGGGAGGAAAAACTTTATGCCAGAGGGCCTACAGCGCTTGCTTGATCCCCTAGTTAAAAATTTTCCTACCTCTGTATATAAAAAGCATAATACAGCTGTATCCTTCTATGGTGATCTCGATTCTGCAAGATCTATGCGGGGAGGAAAAATGATAAATCGTTATTTGGAGTATTTTAAAAGAGTTAATCCTAAAAAGCCAGACACACATATTGTTATTGGAATCGGTTTTTCGACAGACAACGAAACCAGAATTATTGCCCATGAGGCTATTGAATACTATATTAAGAAAGGGGAAAAGCCGTCGTTTAAACAATTAGTTAAAAAATATTTTGGTTGTGATCTTCCGCCAATTGATATATTTATCCGCACTAACGAAGTGAGAGCGAGCGGTGGGCTCACTCCTCTCCTTACTGGTCACGATACTCAATTTTATTTTCCTGTTTCTCCCGGCGTCATTTCTTTTTCTGAAAATATGATTAGGCGTGTTCTTTATGACTACCTTTTTAGTAGGATAATTTCCCACGGAATGCATGAACATAGTCCAATTACTGATAAAGAGGCAAAACTTTTGAAAAAGTTTTATTTTGACTCAAAAAATACAGTACTCGGCATCGGCAGGAGAATTGGCGACATCTGGATTCATAAAGTAGAACTTCCCAGTTAATCTTTTGCCTAAAAACCTCGCTCCCCCTTAACGGAGAATTCGTCTGCGGTCCCCAAGACTTCCCGCCTAAGTGTATTTGCAATATTGTTGGCCACGCTTTCCACGTTCCGGAAATTTTCGAACCTATAATCCACGTTTTCAATAATTTGAGCTATTCCAACTTCCTCCTTAAGGTGATCGATAAAATGAATTTCTCGTTGTGCCTCTCTGCGATCTTTTCCGCCCAGTCTTTTATCCATAAAACGCTTTCTGTCGTGTCTATTGGCCCTTATATAGACGCTACAAAATTCATCTTCTCTAAATTGACTTTCTAGAAACGCCAAAGTTGCTGGGTCCACAACTTCATCCACAATGACTCCTTTCCTGTTTCGCATCTCCTCTATAAGATTTGCCAATCGTGATCTTGTTTCCTCCAATGATTGTTCTACGCCAACTGCAGAAATCCAGTTCCTTGCTCTAGGAAAGCCTTTTTGCGCTGCAATTTCATGGATGATGGCATGAAGATTAATTCTTGGTAAACCCAATTTTTCACTTACTTTTTTAGAGATTACGCTTTTGCCGCTGGCAGAAAGCCCGGTAAAAAGAATTATTTTCATGAGTTTTGTAGTGTTTTGTTTGTTCCCGGAACTAGTTTTAAATTTTTTATCGCCTCAAGAGGGATACACCATTTATATTCACTGTGGTCTTCACTGAGTTTAATTGTTGATATACCTTGGGTTGTGAATACCAGTCTTATGGCAATAATATTTAAATTACTTACTTTTATTGAAATGGGAATAACCCATTTAAGTTTTAATTCTATAGGGGAAAAAGATAGCTCTTCTTGTAGCTCTCTCAAAATTGCACATTCTGGCGATTCTCCTTTTTCGATTTTCCCCTCAGGTAATTGCCAATAATTTTTATAATGTGTATTTTTATCGCTTCGCTTAAGAAGTAAGATTTCCCCTTTACCATTTTTAATAATTGCCGTTGAAAGCAGTATAAATTGATTTGCCATCATTTTTTGTACTCCGGCTCTCTATTATATCGATCACGAAAGAATTTTGCCACCGGTAGTCTTGCCTAAACAAAAATGATACTGAACGAAGGTCGATACTCAACTGAAAAATGAGACAATGAGACCAGGGAGTCTTTAAAAAATCACAGTTTACAAAAAAGCTCAACTTTACCTTAATCCCTATTTAAATTATCACCGGCCCTGTGGCTTTTCCACCGTAACTATTGATAAAAAAGGAAGAAATGAATTTGCTGAAATATTAAGAAAAGAAGAAAGAAAACTCTTTGACAAAAAGCTTGGTTTTTTATCTTGTCAGCCAGCGCGGGATCAGTTAAGAGCAGGAATCAATTTTGTTCTAGAGAGAACATATTAGATGATGGTTAAAGAGCTTAATTCGAAGAAAATGTTTTATCTAATCCTAGGTTAAATCAATAAGGGTTCCTAGTTTTTTCCCTGAAAGAGCTTCAAAAACAGAATTTTTTCTAAGGCCACCAAAGATCATGATTTTTGTTTTTTTATAATGCCTTTCTATTTTTAGCAATTTTCCCTTCATTCCCCCGGTAACATCGGCGCAAAGACTCTCTTTGGCCAGGCCAATAATTTTAGGGAAATTTCGTCTGTTAATCTCAGGAATCAACTTAGCACCTTTATGTTTTTGAGGATTTTGATTAAAAACTCCATCGACGTCACTGGCAAATAATACTTTTCTAGTTTCAATTTTTTTGGCTAAATAGGGTGCGATAGCGTCCCCTGAACAAATCGAACCACCCCAACTGGTATCGGTAACAACATCCCCGGAGAGCGTTGGAATAAGCCCCAAATTTAGTAATTGTTTGATGGGGGCCATATTAAATAAGGATATTTTGCCCTTGCTTTGGGTTATTAGTGAGCTAGTTTGACAGGAAAAAACATCAAGCCCAGCAGTGAGAAAAATTTTGTTGAGTTGGGTAGACAAATAGTTAACAATGTGTTTTATTTCACAGAAACCCCGAAGTTGCACTTTAGTTTTAATTCCATTCGCCGTATTGTATTTCTTGGCAATTGGGTGTCCGTAAGAACCCGCGCCGTTGACAAGAATCAGATTAAAATCTTGTCTCTTTTTAGCTTGTTTTATTTCTTGAACTATTTCTAGGAGTCGTTTAAGCCGAAGTTTACCCGTTGGGTGGTTTTTATAGGTGATAATGCTTCCTCCCAGTTTGAGAATAAAAAGCGGTTTTACCATAGTTTATTTATACCACTTTGCTTGGTTATCTGCTATAATTTTAACATATGGCTCGTGTAGAAGATGGAAAGAGGCGGTATGTACCCTTGAACCGCTTGGAACAAGAGGGTGTTGCCAAAGTGGGCGTGTTTTTACTGGTATTTAGTTTGCAGAACCACAAGGTTTGGGTGATTGAGGAGAAGAAGGCGAAAAAATCAACAGGAAAAGTAGCCGGGCGAATTGGCGTGCCGGCAGAGACACGCAAGCAAGGAGAGACGATTTGTGACAATACGCGCGGGGTGTTGGTCGAAGAAATGGGAATAGACAGAAACCATCCGGCGCGAGCGAATTTTTACTATGTTGATGGTCTGAGTTATCGGGGTCGGTATCAACTTCGGGTAGAAGGGAAAAAAGTACATGCTGACGTGGTGACGTTGGTATACAGCGGTGATCCAAGTATTATTTTTTGGCCACAGACTGGCGAGTTTGGCGCCGATGAAGTAGCACCCGTTGGTTGGATGGAACCACGGGATTTACAGCAAGACAAAAAATTAAGGTTTGGTTTAGAATATATTCTGCGGACAGGTATTAAAAATGGTTGGGGAGAAAGCTTGTTGGAACATTGGCGTTTGCGTGAAATTGGAGAGGGGAATCGAGTGCGCCGGGTGTTTGCGGCTGATGTTGTGGAGGACGATCGGAAAATGAAAGTTGATGTGGGGGAGTAATACGAAATTATAATGCCAATTTTATTTTAATCTGTTCCCCAATCTCGGTCTTGATCAACTTTTAGAATCGGTAAGTACTTTTGTTGAATACGAAAGAAGACTTGGAAAGTAGAAAATGAAAAGAGTTAAAGTTTCTGCTCCCGGGAAAGTTATTCTCTCGGGAGAGCATGCTGTGGTTTACGGCAAACCAGAAATAATAGTCGCCATTAATCGGCGTCTCGGGGTGACCGTCAAAGAATTGGAAAGTGCGAGTAGGTCTTTAGTGTTTTCTTCTCAGGAGCCCTCTGGTTTGTTGGAATTCGCCGTGAAGAAAGTTTTTAAAATCTTAGGTAAACATCCAAAGAAACCCCTGGAAATTCGCGTTGATTCAGAAATTCCGATTGGCTCAGGATTGGGCTCTTCGGCTGCTCTGGCAGTAGCTACAACGGCATCCTTATTTAAATTTTTCAATCAAACATTCGATAAAGAAAGAATAAACGAGATAGCTTATGAAATTGAGAAAAAACAACATGGTGTTCCAAGTGGCGGTGACAACACTATTGTTACCCACGGGGGCTTTCTTTGGTATCGTAAAGAGGCAGAATTTCTTAAGCTTTTCGAACCCTTGCAATTTAACTCCAATGAGCTACCCGAATTTGTCTTAATAAACACCGGCAGACCTCAAGAAACAACCGGTGAGATGGTAGCTGCGGTTAAGTATTTATATAACCGAAACAAGAAAAAGGTAGAAAAATTTTTAAACGAGATTGAAAAAGTGACTAGGCAAATGTTAATCGCCCTTAATCGGAACGAAAAGAAAAAAATAATGTCAGCAATAAAGAAAAATGAGCAGCTGCTTGAAGAGTTAGAAGTGGTCGGTCCCTTTGCCAAAAAAGTAATAAAAGAGATTGAAAGAAAAGGTGGAGTTGCCAAAATCTGTGGGGCTGGTGGCAAAAAGAAGGGTTCGGGAATACTTTTGGCCTTCCATTCAAGAAAAGAGGTTATTTTTGAACTTGCTAAAAAATGTAATTTACCAGCTTTTGAGGTAAAATTAGGAGAGGAGGGGGTAAAAGTTGAAGAAGATACCTTGCAAAACAACGGCTAAATCACCAGCCAATATTGCCTTTATTAAGTATTGGGGGAAAGCCGATGATAGGTTAACGATAGCGAACAATAACAACATCTCTATGAATATTGATCATTGTTATACAGTAACTACTGTTGAGTTTTCTCCCAAGTATAAAAAAGACGAGGTTAGAATAAAGTTTTTTAACCACGATTTTCAAGAAGTGGGTGGTTCGCAACTCGACCGGGTTATTAATCATGTTAATCGATTCAGAAAATTAAATAACTGTAAATTAAAAGTAAAAATTTGGTCCAAAAATTCATTTCCTTCAGATGCGGGAATTGCCGCCTCGGCCTCAGCATTTTCCGCTTTGACCAAGGCCCTAATCGGTAGTTTCCGAATGAAAGTCAGCCAAAAGAGACTGTCTATCCTGACCCGACTGGCTGGTTCTGGTTCAGCTTGTCGTTCTGTGATAGATGGTTTTGCCGAATGGAAAGCGGGTAAAAACAGTGGTTCTTCCTATGCAATTCAACTTGCGCCAGAAAATCATTGGGGGCTGGCGGACCTTGTGGTTGTGGTAAAAAACGAGAAAAAGGAATTTTCTTCTCTTCATGGTCATGCCCTGGCTCAAACTAGCCCGTTTTATTTGAAAAGGCAGGAACTACTTAAAAAACGAACCCGTTTAGTGGAAAAAGCGATTAAAAGAAGAGACTTAATGTTATTAGGGAAATGTATAGAGGAAGAGGCAATTGAAATGCACATGATAGCCATGACTGCCAGACAACCGATTTTTTACTGGAACGAAGGAACGATGGAAATCATCCGCTTTTTGTATCAGATCCGTAAGGAAGGTCTTTTTGGCTTCTTTACGATTGACGCTGGCCCAAATGTTCACATAATTTGCCACCAGAGAGATATGGAAAAAATAAACCGTCGAGTTAAAAAACTTAAAAATGTCGTTTTCACTATTAAAAACAAACCCTGCGTTGGGTCCAGACTGATAAAGAAGCACCTTTTTTAAAATGGCCGGAAAACTAGTCTTAATAAAACTTGGTGGAAGCTTAATCACGGATAAAAACAGACCTTATACCCCCAAGCCAAGAGTTATTTCCCGACTGGCAAAAGAGATAAAAAAAGCTCACTCTTTGGGATATAAGATTATTGTTTCCCATGGAAGTGGTTCTTTCGGTCACACCTTAGCCAGTAAATATAAGACTGCTAATGGCATCAAAAGTCAACAAGATGTCTACGGCCTCTGCCTGGTTCAACAAGATGCTATTGCCATAAACCGAATTGTTAATAAAATTTTCCTTGAAAATCGAATCAATTGTTTGTCTTTTATTCCTTCTTCTTTTTCCTTTTCTAGGAATAAAAAACTAAAAGCGATTTTCGTTGAACCAATTATAGCCGCCCTAAAAATGGATGTTATTCCTATTGTTTTTGGTGACATTATTTTAGATGAGCGAATTGGTTGCTGTATTTTTTCTGGGGAAAATACTTTAGATAATCTATCTTCTCAATTAACGGATCGTGGTTTCAAAATCAAAAAAGCAATCCAGTGTGGGATAACCGACGGAGTTTATGATCTAAAAAGAAAGACTATTCCCAAAATCACTCCTAGAAATTTTAAGAAATTTAAACCTTCTATTTTAGGGGCTGCAGGTACTGATGTTACCGGCGGTATGCTCCATAAAGTAAGGGAAAGTTTAAAAATGGCCAAATTAGGAATCAATGTTTATATTATCAACGGCAAAAAAAGAGACAATCTTTATCGGGCGATTGTTTCTCGTTCTAAAACAGGAACACTAATTAGTCATTATTAATTTCTTAAATGAAAATTGTTAGTCGCAAGCTAAGCCATTTGAGGATTTGCCTTGAGAAAAAGGTTGAAATGGGAAACACTGGATTGGAAAACTATTCCTTTACCCCCAATGCTCTTCCAGAAATCGATTTTGCCAAAGTTGATACTTCAGTAAAGTTTTTAGGGAAAAAACTTAAAGCGCCGATTTTGATTTCTTCCATGACCGGGGGAACAGCCGAAGGTGCGAGGATTAATAAAAACTTAGCTACCGCAGCGCAAAAAATTAGAGTGGCGATGGCTGTCGGTAGTCAAAGAATAGCGATTGAAAATCCAAAACTGGCCTCTACTTTTCAAGTTCGGGATGTAGCTCCCAACATTTTTCTTTTGGCTAATTTAGGAGCAGTGCAATTAAATTATGGATTTGGCATTAGGGAATGTCGTCAAGCAGCGGAAATGATTGGCGCTGATGCTTTAATTCTGCACCTTAATCCGCTCCAAGAAGCGATTCAGCCAGAGGGAAACACTAATTTTTCTGGATTATTGGCTAAAATTGAAAAGGTTGCTAAAAACCTGACCATCCCCCTAATTGTTAAAGAGGTAAGTGGAGGTATTTCAAAGAATGCGGCAAGAAAGCTTTTAAAAGCAGGAGTAAAAATTATTGATGTGGCTGGATGGGGTGGAACAAACTGGGCCTTAATCGAAAGTTTAAGGCGGGGGGACCGATTAACCGGTCAAATTTTTTCTCAATGGGGTATTCCCACCGGTGAAGCAATTAAGCAATGCAGTGAGCTTAGCGGATTAACTGTCATTGGCAGCGGGGGAATAAGAAATGGTGTAGAAATAGCCAAAGCGCTGGCCTTGGGCGCAGATTTGGTGGGAGTGGCCTTGCCGCTTTTAAAACCAGCAACCGAATCTTCGACCGCCGTAGAGAAGAAATTGCGAGAGCTTATTTTTCAGCTTAAACTAACCATGTTTTGCACTGGGGTTAGAAAAATAAAGGAATTAAAAGGAAAAGTGGTGAGGCAGGTTCGCCTTGGCTCGGTGAGGCGAGTAGGATTTGGGGAATAGCCCTTTTTGTTTTAATATATAAGCAAAGATGGCTGAAAGAGCAAGTTTAAAAGAACCAGTTGAAAATTCTGATGTTTTGAGAATTATAGCCGAGCCCGGAGAGAAGTTAGACGAGTTGAGAGGTCAGCTTGCGGCAGCCGAGTCCAAGGGAAAGTGGTTCTTGGCGAAAACTGGCAGAGCGTTTAAAGGCATTAGAGAAACTGGGAAGTGGTCTTCGGCAGAAGAAAAAGCAGCGGCGTGGGAAGTGATTGGTTTGGCGGTAGAGAACGCTTTGGGCTATTTTCCCCATCCGGTGCAATTTGAGGCGGCGATGGTAATGGAGGAAGGCAATGTGGCGCAAGTGCCAACCGGAGGAGGTAAAAGCGAACCAATTTTAATGATGACTGCGATTTTTGAGGCGCTTTCGGGTAAAAAAATGTATGTTTGGACGCCAAAGCAGGACTTGGTCGAGATGCAGGCAGGGACAGCAGCAAAATTGGCAAATTTATTAGGCGTGCCGCTGGGATTTACCAGGGAAATGGATTCAGGGCTAGGGGATAAACCCGACAAGTTTAGAGAGATTAGTTTGGCAATGAGAATAGCAGGGTATAGTGATCAGGAGCGGGTATCGGTTTTGGAGCGAGCGAGACGCGCTTGGGAATTGGATAAATTAGAGGAGCAGTCCGAAGCAACGGTTCATTGGCTTGTTGGTGGCGCGGCAGGAAAACAACAACCTTTAATGGCGGCTGCCGAGGAGATGAAAAGCGGCGGCATAATTTATTCCCGGCCGGAGCCAGTTATTTTTGAAACCCTAAGAATATCTAACAAAGAATTCAAAACTAATCAGTCATTGGCAAAGGGTTGGTCCTGCCTGGCAGACGAGTTTTCCTATATTCTTTTTGCCCCCGAACCCTTGATTTTGTCAAGTCCTGATTTGTATGGTTGGGCGCGCGAGATAGTTGGGTTTAGCTTGCTAAGAAAAGTTCTTGATGAAATGTTGGCCGACGAAAAGCGGAAAAAACAGTGGTTTAAATTTATTGGTTTAAAGACAAAGGAAAATATCCCCGAAGAGTTAAAAGAAGCAGGGATAGAGGAATTTGAGAAAAGATTTAACGCTCTTGCTTCGGGAAGCAGCTGGGTTGGTTATTTGCCGTTGCAATTCACGGATTTAGTAGATGGCGCTTTGAGTGAGGCGTTACAATTTGGAGCGAAAGAGAAAAGTTTTACTTGGAGTAAAAAAGGGAAGAGTTTAATTAGTGACGAAATGGCCAACGATTATTGGGGAATGTTGTTCGCTTTGATCCAGGCAAAAGGGCTGGTGCGAAATAGAGATTATCGGGTAATTGAAGGCGAGGTTGTTTTGACTGACAGATTTGCCTGTTTAACTACCAGAGAATATCAGGGCTGGTTGAAACAGGCGGTGATGATTAACGAAGGATTGCTTCCCAAGGAATCGTCCGCTGGGCATGTGGCAATAGAAAATATTTTGTCTTTTCAACATTTTTTTGATTCCTTTAGTGGTTGTTCCGCCAACGCTTCCGAATATGGAGATTTAATTGCTTGGGCAACAGAGGACAGTCGGGTTGTTTGCTGCCAACCTTTTTTTGGTGAAAGCGGCAGAAAAAATCCTGACGACGAGCCAGTTTTGTTACAGCCGGATATTGAACCGCTTGAAGCAGTTGAAGAGAAGCTTTTGCCCATTTTAGAAGAAGCTATGAGTGAGAAGAACCCGATATTAGTAATGTTTCCTACCGATGAAGCAGTTTTTTTGGTGCAAAACAAACTGCAGTCTTGGGCTGGTCGAAACGGTTACGTTTTACAAATAGTTGATTCTCTTAAAACTGAGGAAGAAGTGGCCGAAATAGTAAAGAATGCGGGAAAGAAAAAGGTATTGACCTTGGGAAGTAGGAGATTGGAAGTTGGTGATGACATTCAACTTGAGGATAAGGATGCGATTGGCTGGCTGATTAGTTTTAATCCGGAAAGTGAGCTTCAAGCGATGGGCAGAATGGATAGGAAGGCCCAGCCCTGTCGGGGTTATCTTTTTTACTATTTTAATGGTCCAGGCGGACTGGCTGATTTAGCAGACAGAGAGGGGTTAACAGAAGCGAGTATTAAAAAAATAAAGCATGGCGGTTTGAAAGGATTAGAACATTTTTTGGGGGAAACTTCGGTCTCAAAAGAGAAAAAAATGAAAGAGGCATTAGAACAAGCCACTGTATGGCGAGGGGTGAAAGAAGAGTTATTTGGAGTTTTTCGCCAAGAATTGTCAATGCCGAAGGATTTTCTGGGAGAGTTCTCTCAGGAAAATGAATGGCTTTGGTGGAGGTTCGTCGAACCGGAACTAAAACCTTTTTTTAGTAAAGTTTTGGCAAATGTCGCTTATCAAATGAGGGTGGTGAGACTGACAGCAAGAGACGAAAAAGAGAGAAAAACTTGGGTTTTGAAATTTGGAGAAAGTTTTCTGGAAAAGACATTTGCAACGGTAAGAGCTGGAGTGGAAGCAACAAAACAAAAGTGGATAAAAGCGAAAGAAGAGTTGGAGGAAAAGCGAAGCGAATATTTAAGAAAAGCCGGGGAAGAGGGTTGGAAAGGGGCATTAGAAATACATGAATGGGAAAACAAATTACTTTTGGTGAGTTTCGCTTTTGAGACTGATCAGAAGACCCGGAAATTAGTTTTGGCAAGAAATTATGATGGTACGCCAGAACGGCTTCTAGAAATTTTGCGTAATGAGTTTGGAATTAAGAAGCCAAGAATGTGGCAAAATACTTTCGCCGAGTTTGAGAAACGAGGAGACCTCTTCCGGCTTGTTTAATGGTGGAAGAAGCTTTGTCTTATTTCACCAGGCAGCCGCTATGGAGATAACTTCATGAAAGTAACCATAGCATATTTTCCTTTTATTTCTTTCTCGTCCGTTTAACTTAGAGTGATTTATGCGATTCCTGACAAAAATGCGCTTTTGGTTCTTCATGGCTTTATTAAAAAATCGCCAAAAACGCCCAAAAAAGAAATTAAAACTGCCTTGGACCGTTATTATGATTGGCGAGATCGGCCTTGTCAAAGTGATATCATAAAAGGTATCATACTGATATAAGAGGTATAAGTGGATAAAAATGAGTATGAAAAATAAATTTCTATATACATTCCGAGAAGATCTTGAGAAAAGACTTAAAAATCCTGAGTTTAAAAAGGCCTGGGAGGAATCTGAAGTGGAATATGTTTTGGCCAAACAATTAATAGAAAAGAGATTGGCAAAGAAACTTTCTCAGAGAGCATTGGCCAAGAAGTTGAAAACTTCTCAGGCAGCCATTTCTCGTTTAGAAACAATGAGCGCTAATCCATCACTTTCTTTTCTAAAAAGGATTGCCCAAGTTTTAAATATTAAACTTATTCTTCAATTTAAGTAACTTAATTTTCCATTTGGTAAACAATTTGTCCCCAAAGGCATAAACAGCAATTTATAATGGCGCAGATTGACTAATCGCAGCGAAGCCAATCATATCATATTTTCTCTCAACCAACTCCTAAGATTAAATAATTTCCCCATCTTCTCCCATGTTTTCTCCCTTGACAAAGAATATAATATACTATAAGATATAAG
>Ga0209121_10005138_pt1 | contig 11968 bp, 11 predicted proteins | sample Cruoilmetagenom3_FD_187292 | JGI IMG/M metagenome (GOLD analysis project Ga0209121, IMG submission 187292) | Oil polluted marine microbial communities from Coal Oil Point, Santa Barbara, California, USA - Sample 3 (SPAdes) (version 2) | ecosystem: Environmental > Aquatic > Marine > Oil seeps ...
CTGAAGGAGTGATAGCTTATTTTAGCCAGATGATTCTGAAGGAAGCACGAATGCCAGGGCGCTTTGCTGAGCTGGTGCCATTGGTCAAAGAATATATCCGTACTATTCTGTTCGGACACGAGGTTGAACTAAATAGTCCAGCCGTATTGCGCCGTCTCAGCGAACCTGACGCCCGGCAGATAATTATCACTGTCTTTGCTCAAGCCATAAATAACCTAACTATAGAGTCACACCCCGTACATATTCAGGGGAACCCAATCAAATTGAGTGGTACCAATGCTTTCCCCTGGACTAAGGGGACATATCCAGCGCACAAGACGATATTTAACCTGGTTGCCTGTGATTCTCATTACGAAGCTGAGTTTGCTGCCTTTCTTGATGGCGTCCCAGGTGTGGCTGCCTTTGCCAAGAATACTGAAGCTACTCACTTTGCTATTGAATACTTAAGTTCTCAGGGTGGCGTCCGCTATTACTACCCTGATTTTATAGTCAGGCTTGTCTCCGGTGAGATGTTTTTGGCAGAGACCAAGGGACTTGAGGATATAGAGGTAGCTCGAAAAGATGCCCGTGCTACTAAATGGTGTCAAGATGCCACCGCTCTCACTGGAGTATCCTGGCACTATATAAAGGTTCCGGAAAGTGTTTTTCGCTCCACTATAGCCACGACCTTCGAGCAGCTTTACCACCACGCTCTGGCAGCAACCCAGCTATAGCTCCGCCTGCTATATGAAGATTTACTTCTACAATCGTCCTCGATAAGTAACATTTTTAGCGTTGTGTGACATCCACAGCCACCTCTACTCGAAATGCTCGATGGCTTATTAGTCTCGTGCAGCGGGGTATAACACCACCAAAAGCCCTAATATTCTGTATGAGATTGCTTCGCTTACAACTAATCTTAGAATCTTGAATCGGCTGTATTGGATATTTCGATACTCACGTGATGCTTGTAAAGGAGGGGGTAAAACTAGACGGAGATTTCCCCCTCTGCAAAGATAAGGGCAATATGGGCAAAGCTAGGGATGGGTTATAGAAAGATTAGATGCAACTGTGTATGGTAAAATCATCGCAATAAGGCACGAGATATATTGTGTGGAAAGCCTAGAAATGCTCGCAAAATTATTGATGGTCAGCCGGGAGAATATCTTAGCTCAAACCAAACTTAGATAAAGGAGATAGAAGATGGCGGATTTGAATGAGAAGCTTCCACCGATAATGAGAGAAAGACTAGCCAAGATTGGCGAAGAATCACCGGAGGAGAAAGAGAAAAGGGAAGACTCTGAAGAACTGGATTCTTTACTGGCTGAATTTTATCGAAATTCACTTGACTCAAAAGGTTTGTTCCAGAGATTAAAGGAATATGAAGACCATGACAAACAATTTCTATTGAAAGAAGCTAAGATAAAATTGGAATCTTCCTTTAAGCGGAAAGGGCTGCCAATAAAGTTTAGGGAGAGGAATGATGGTAAGTTTGGGCAATTGGTTGCTCAAAAGATCGGAGCTCTTCCGAGAGAGATGCTCGAACCTGAGCTAATCAAGCACCTTGAAGAAAGTAAAGAGGCAGCTTAGTTGCTCTTCGCTGATTCGAAATATAAGTAACGGGGGCGCTCAGAGATGGAAATTACAAGGCGAGAAATACTTTACGAGGGGAAATACTTAAGAATGGTGAAGAGACATTTTAAAACAGATACAGGAGAGAGCGACTGGGAAACGGTTGAGAGGAAGAATATACATGGTAAAGGAGCCGTAGTGGTAATCGCTTTGACCAAGGAAAAGGAGATGATTCTTTTAACTCCTACAAGAGCTACTCATTTCTTTGCTCCAAAAGTAGAGTTTGTAGGAAGGGAGAGTAGGGAAATGGATGAAAAAATTGAGGTTTTAAGGGAATTAGCATTGAGGATAAAGGTAGGGTTTTGTTCTAGAATGGCTAAATCAAGCATTTCTTTATATTATAATCACTTGTAAAATTAAAGACAGAGGAGAATTTAATGGCTGAAGCAAAAATAGGTATCATTGGCGGAACCGGGCTTTATAAGATGGAGGGGGCGACCGATGTAGAGGAGATAGAGATAACAACACCTTTTGGGAAGCCCAGCGATAGTATCACCCTGGGTAACCTTGACGGGATAAGAGTTGCCTTTCTCCCCAGGCATGGTAGAGGACATCGCATTAGCCCTAGTGAGCTGCCAGCGAAAGCTAACATCTATGCCTTGAAATCTCTAGGGGTGGAAAGGATTGTCTCCGTGACCGCCGTGGGCAGCCTTAAGGAGGAAATAAAGCCTCTGGATTTAGTCATTCCTGACCAGCTTATCGACCGCACCCAGGGTAGGGACAGTACTTTCTTTGCCGATGGGATAGCGGCTCACATTGCCTTTGCTGAGCCTTTTTGCCCTGTTTTGAGTCAAGTTTTGTTTGAGGCAGCCACTAAAACAGGAGCTAAGGTACACAAAGGCGGCGTTCATCTGGCTATGGAAGGACCGCAATTCTCCACCAGGGCTGAGTCCCAACTTTACCGTTCTTGGGGTGCTGATATTATTAGCATGACCGCTTTGCCTGAAGCTAAACTGGCAAGGGAGGCCGAAATATGCTATGCCACACTTGCCATGGTTACTGACCTTGATTGCTGGCATCCGAGTTATGAATCAGTGACCACGGAGATGATTTTAACCAATCTGCAAAAGGGTGTTGATACTGCTAAAGAAATCTTAAAACTAGCAATTCCTTTGATACTACAACCACGGGATTGTGCTTGTGCCACTGCTCTTAAAGATGCTATTGTCACCGCACCGAAATATATTCCAGAGAAGATAAAGAGGGATTTAGATCTGCTCATTGGGAAATATGTAAGCAGATAGAAAGGAGGTGAGAAAATGAAAGACTTTTGGGCTAGAGGGTCTAGTTACTGTGCCAAGCATGTTAATATGAATGCAATTATGCACGTCTTCGTTGGATTAGGGATAGCATGGCTTGTGTCTCTAGCTTGGCACTATGCAATACCTACTTTGGTGGCAGGAGTGGTATGCCTTGCTGCCGGCATTGCTATGCATGTTCATGCTATGCGCACTGGATGAATTCTCTTGGCGTCTCTAACTAAGCGAGAAAATGGCTAAGCTTGAGTTTGGTTGTTTGCCCACAGCGATTGGCAGCATGCCTCATATTGACCCAGAAGAGGCTTGTTCTATTGTTACAAAAATCCTTCCTGATATTCCTGCTTGGCCTCAGCTACCAAAGCGCTCTCCAAAAGAAAATATGTATATCCAATTCAGCGAGGGTTTCCCTGGGGTAGTTATAAATAGGGATAAAATCCATATTGAGCGGCTTGCAAATTTCGATACTGAGCTGGAGCAAATCTACATAGATTGTGAGGAAGATAATCCTAGTAAATATGGTGTTTCTGTCGAATACGCTGCCGGACTTCATACCTTTCTCTCCGAGGCAAAGAAACTAGAGATAGTCAAAGGACAGATAACAGGACCTATCACCTGGGGACTGACAGTTACCCGTCAGGATGGCCTAGGCATTTTGTATGACGATACCTTAGCTGAAGCTGCGGCTAAGTTCTTGAGGTTAAAAGCTTCGTGGCAGGAAAATGCTCTAAGACAAATATCCGGTAACACCATCATCTTTGTTGATGAGCCGTATTTGGTTTCTCTCGGCTCGGTTTTTACCCCCATCCCTGAAGAGAAAGTGAGTATTTTATTGGAAGAGGTGTTCCAAGGAATTAAGGGGATAAAAGGAATCCATTGTTGTGGCAATACTGATTGGTCAGTCATTTTAGGCACAACAACCGATATTCTCAGCTTTGATGCTTACAACTATGCTTCCTCCCTAAGCACTTATCCCGATGAAGTAAAATCTTTTCTTGCCCGTGGAGGCACTATTGCCTGGGGAATTGTTCCCAATGATGAAGAAGCCCTAGCCAAGGAATCTTTGTCCAGTCTTTATGATCGTTTGGGAGAAGCTATGGCACCTTTTACCAGGAATGGCATCAAATTCAGGCAAATTATAGCCAATGGGCTAATAACCCCCTCTTGTGGGTTAGCAAGCTTGTCGCTTGAAGCAGCATGCCAAGCTCTGGAATTGGTGGCTAAACTCTCCGAGAATATAAGGAAGAAATATACTATATAATAGGAGCATAAGAAAAGGAGTGCCAGATTGAAGTAAAAGAATGAACAAGAAAAAAAGAATGGCCGCCCTGAAACACCGTCAGCGCCAGAAGAAGCTGAAAGGAAAGACAAGAGCTCAGGCTTTGATAAAAGAGCCAGGGCACACTAGCAAATCAGCATAAAATTTGTTTCTTTTGCCCTAACGTGCTAAACTAAAAGTAATAATGTTTGAGAGGACAAAAGTACTTATAATTAGCCAGCAACCTTTATTCCGCCAGGGTATAAAGTCTTCCCTTTCCCACATGGCAGATATAGAGGTCTTGGGGGAAGCTGAAGTCGATGAAAAGGTGCTTTCCACCATTGAGACATCGCCTCCCGATGTGGTGCTTCTAGATTTGGAGGGTGCTTCCCATGATGGCTTAAACCTATGTCGCGCCATAAAGCAAAGGTTGCCCAGTGTAGCCACCATTAGCCTTACCTCACAGCCGGAAGATAGCCAGCTTTTCCAAGCAATCAAAGCTCAGGCCTCAGCTTACCTCAGCAAGGCAGTTACCACTGAGGAGCTAGCACAAAGCATCAGGAAATGCGCTCAAGGTGAGCACCCTATAAACGAAGGCCTGATTAATCGACCCAAGGTAGCCGAGCAAATATTACAGCAATTTTACGAGCTTTCTAGAGAAAGGGAAACAGCAGGTTTTATTTCACCACTCACCCACAGGGAAACAGAGATACTTAACTATATGGCTCAGGGCTACCTTAATAAACAGATTGCAGAAACTCTGAGCGTCAGCGAACAGACCATTAAAAATCATATAACCTCCATTCTCCGCAAGCTCAACGTCAACGCCCGCACCCAAGCAGTAGTAGTAGCCATAAAGAAGGGCTTAGTTTCCATCAGCAAAGAATAGGAAAAGGGCTCCCAGTTACCAGCCCATCGGTATGAGTGTTTCATCATAGCTATGTTACAGTTCAGCAGAGCTCATTCCATGGCAACAATTAAGGAAAATCCCAACTTCTTATCTCGCGAGGGACGTGTCTTCGACCAAATAGCTGAGAGCTGGTACCGAGTAAGGCATTGGCCTCTGCTAAGGGAAGAACTTGAGGAACTGGCTCGAAGGTGGCGAGGTGGAAAGCTGCTAAATGTGGGCTGTGCCCATGGACCTGACTTCTTACCTTTCAGGGGAGGCTTTGAGCTCTGGGGAGTAGATTCCTCCCCACCAATGCTCAAGCAGGGGGTAAGATATTCCGCCAAATTTAATTTTCACGCCAATCTGATAGTAGCTGATGCCCTGGCTCTGCCCTTCCCTGATAATACCTTTGACTGGGCAATATCGGTAGCCAGTTACCATCATATTAAAGGAAAAAAGGAGAGAGAAAGGGCATTTTGGGAATTAAGACGTGTATTAAAGCCCGGTGGTGAAGCTTTTTTAACTGTATGGAATCAGGGACAACCAAGGTTCTGGCTGAAATCGAAAGAGCAAGAAGTGCCCTGGAAGCTGAGAGATAAAACAGTTTACCGCTATTATCACCTTTTCTCCTACGGCGAGCTAAAAAAGCTGTTAAGCAAAGTTGGCTTCGAAATTATCACCCTATCTCCGGAGAAATCCTACCATTTCCCCATAAGGAGCTTCTCCCGCAATATATGCGTTCTAGTGAAGAAGTAACCCCGCGACTAGCAACTCCGTAGCGTCGAGGCTTTAGCCCAGATATTCCCCAATTCGTAGGGGCGAGGCTTTAGCCTCGCCCTGTGGGTCTAAAGACCCACAGCTACAATGTTGTTTTCCAATTCTTAGGCTACAGATTTGATTGCTCGTCGGGTGGATCCTCACCTACTTCCACTTTTTCAGGAACCATAGTTTCGACAATGCCAATAAAAGCCTCCACCAACTTAGGGTCGAATTGCTTGTCAGCACCCTGCTTGAGCTGTTTTATCACCTTCTCATCGCAGAGGGCATCGCGGTAAGGACGGGAAGAGGTCATAGCAGCATAGGCATCGGCTAAAGCTAGAATACGGGCTTCCAAGGGGATTTGTTCACCTTTAAGTCCTTCAGGATAGCCAGTACCATCCCACCTCTCATGGTGGTATAAAACGCCATTGAGGCAAGGAACTAAGTTAGGCACGTTCCCAACGATATTCGCTCCCAATCTGGGATGAGACTTAATTGCTTCCCAATCTTCGGGGCTGAGTTTCCCCTTCTTGTGGAGTATCTTGTCAGAAATGCCAACCTTGCCAATATCATGAAGCAAGGCAGCAGTGCTTATTCTGGATACCTCATCAGGCGATAAGCCAATGGCTTCAGCTAAGGCTACAGCATAGGTATTAACTTTCCTGGAATGGTTATAGGTATAGGGGTCTTTAGCATCCACTGCCGCGGCTAAGGCGTAAACAGCAGATAAGCCGCTACTTCTGGCATCAATTCCTGCCCCTGATGCTGGCTCAGATAAAATTTTAGAGGAAAGGTAAACCCGATTGCCGCCAGTGCGCTTGGCGTAATAAAGAGCAGTATCGGCTGTGGTAACAATCGCACCGGGTATCACTCCATCCGAAGGATAGCTAGCCAAACCAATGCTACAAGTCACAGTAATTTGTTTTGCCTCCATTTCGGTAGCAATTTGCTCCCGGACTCGTTCAGCTACTCTATAAGCATCATTCGTAGCTGTCTCAGGCAAAATAGCAACGAATTCATCACCACCATACCTGAAAGCCTGGTCGGCACCTCTGACAGAGCTCCTGATAATCTCCGCTATTTGGCTCAGGAGCTTGTCGCCAGAGGGGTGTCCATATATATCGTTGTAGGTCTTAAAGTTATCGAGGTCGAGCAGGAATAAGGAGAATATATCGCCATGCCGGGAATGCCTCGCAATCTCCTCTTTAAGCCGTTCTTCAAAGTGGCGCCGATTAAATAGCCCGGTAAGCTCATCAATACGAGACACTTGCTTAGCCTTAGCATAAAGCTGAGAATTTTCGATAGGCGTAGCAATCTGCAAAGCCACCTGCTCCAGAAGTCGTATTTGTTTTTGGCTATAGGCATTAGGTTGGCAGCTGGCTATAATTAAGCTGCCAATGGCTTCATCCCTTACAATCAACGGCAAGTGAATGATGGAGCGAATTCCCTCCTTAATATAATGCCTGCCACTGGGAAACCTTGGGTGTCGCTGCAGGTCAGCCTCATATAAGCTTATCCTATGCTCACATACCCACTTAGTAGCTGTCCCCTCAAATGGTATCAGTTCTCCTACTTGCCTCACCGATTTCACCTGGCTGGACAGAGCTGAAAAGCGAAGCCTTTCTCCTTCAATCAAAGCAATCATGGCATAGTCAACAGCAACAAACTCCTTCAATTCTTTAGTAAACTGTTCGAATATTTCCTGAATGTCCAAACTGGAGGTTATAATCATGTTCAAACGGTTAATGAAGGTTATTTCGTTGTCCTGCTCTTGCAGTCGCTCATGGAGATATTCTTTTTCCATGCTCGCTGCCACACGGCTGGCAACAGACTCCAATAAATCAATATCCTCAACAGTGTAAAGTTTTCCGTTTCGCTTATCACTTACTGCCAAAACAGCCACAAGCTCACCCCTATTTGTTAGGGGAACAAACATCTCTATTTTCGCTGATTGAATGTCTTCTTTCTCCTCTTGCCATATAGAGTGAAATTCAGGAAGGATGCTGAGATTGCTTTCGGGTAATACAGTGTTTTCTCGCTTCAGCCAGGTCACAACAGGGCTATCATGCCTCAATTTCAGATTTTGCATAGGATTATCTTCCACGGGAGGGTAGGTAAATCGGGCAGCGAAATCTCTGTCTCCATTTTCGGGCAAAAGTAAACAAGCATTTCGGCAATCAATAGACTGGGAAAGCAATGATATGAGTTCGCTGCCAAACTGTTCTAGAGTAGGAATGCTATGTATTCTGGCAGCAAAGCCAGATAACAGCTTGCGGTGATTATATTTCTCCCCGGTAAAAGCTTGCTCTATCTTCCTCTGCCAAGCTTTATCCACTATATGAATAGTAAATGCAATAACCGGGATTCCTATGGCCAAGGCTAGTGCTAATGTGGCTCGGTCAATCTCAAAGTTAAACGCTAGGTGAGCAAGGAAAAGAAAGAGGACGAAAAGAGCAATGCCAGCACCATAACTGCCTAGTTGCTTCAGCCCACGGCGGAAAACTATTCTGATATCCAGCAAGCGATGTGCCACAACGGCATAGGTTAAAATACAAGCCGTGGCAAAGTTCCCTAAATGACTCGCGGGATATTCGGCTCCTAGTTTGGTGAAGGTTGTAAGGACAAAAGAGAACGCAATGATGGAAGCAAGGAATAGGTAGGCAATCTGGTTACGCTCCGCAACATTCGCTAGAGTTTTGCGTCTTATCAGCAAATGATGAAAGTCCTTGCCAAACAGGGCAAAGAGTAAGAAAACAATCGCAAAAAAACCATTACCATACGCCACGCTAATTCCTCTAGCAGTGATCTCAATGCTCTCCGGCATATAGTCCAACCCTGCCAAGGCAATAGCGATTACTACTAAGATATAAGCAAAGGGAATCTTCACTCTTTGAGCTCTGTAGAATAAGAGCAAAAAGTAATGAGCTTGAATTCCCATCCATATGCCAGAGCAGAGGACAACTTTAACCAGAAGGAGTTTGTCCTCCATAAAAAAATCGCTGCGGAAGAAGATATCGGTGAGACTCCATAGCATGGCAGGAATTAGGAATAGGAAGAAAAACTTTTGCTTTTTGTCCCATGGGTAGTTAAAGAACAAGATGACAAACAGCGGGATATAAGCAATGGTGGCAATTAAAGGAATTAAGACATAAGTATTCATAATATAAGGCTATTATTGACATAAGTTTGGAAGGTGTCAAGAAGGACTAAAGTAATATCCCATAGTTGCCAAGAGCAAGCCTCGGTGCTACATTTGTACATAGCATTATTGTAGTGCGAGGCTTTAGCCTCGTGCCCGGTAGCGCTGCACGACCCTAAAGGGTCGTACTACATTTATGAGCGCCGAGGTTTATCCTCGGCAAGGTGAGAGGTAGCAAAAGGGGCGGGCGATATCGCCCACCCCTTCTATGGTTGATATATTGAGTTTACCGAGTAGGTACTCGCTCAACTTCGGCTGGCACAGCTTCCACCACAACACTGGGAGCTCCAAGCAAGGAAAGAACCTTGTCCGAGGGATTAATGTGTGGCGGCTTCAAATGACCTAAATCAGCCCCTTCAGCCTGTCGCTGAGAGATATAACTAGAAAAGGCGCCTTGCGGAAGTAAAGTAACTTCTACCGGTTTTAGACCAAGCACTGTTTCTGGATCACCATAAGCGCTGTAAATATTGTAGTGATACACACTGTCCAATTTTATCAATTCCTCGTATATCGCTGCCGCAATATTTTCCTCTTTGGCGATGTGGTTATCCTTGACCTCAAGGTAGAGATGCAATATCGGCTTGTCGCCCACCACCTCTTTGCGTGCTATCCAGCCTGCGTAAGGAATGCCAGTGTTCTCAATCGCCTCCCAGATAACCTTCTCTGTCAAATGACCAAAACCGGTGATATCAATAAGATCATCAGCCCTGCTGTAAAATACCATTTGCGGGATATCAATGCCCAGTCTCTCATTTCGAAGTGAAGTTATTCTAATCATATCACCAATCCTAAACCTGGTCATAATGCCACCATGGAGATTGGTAATAACTATCTCGTAATTCTCACCTGCCTTCACCTCGTCCAGCAAAACTGTCTTTGGCTGATAGGAATGGTCTAATTGCCATTTGAAATGCTCTCCCTCACGGATGAACTCAAAAAAGTTAAGGTTGGGGATAAAGGTCATGCCCTCATAATCCCATGTCTGTGTAGCACATAGGCCCCCTTCAGTACTAATATACATCTCAAGCAGCGGCCTGCTCCACATGTCTTCAACCTTTTTCTTAAAAATGGCGCTATCTGCACCGCTCCCTAGAATACCCTTAACAGACCATAAGTCTTTGGGCAACATAGGACGATGAGCTAGCTTACTCTTGAGTAACCCCTTGGTCACGCGATACAGCGCCTTAGGATGATGCAGCAAGGAACGAGTATCCATACTCCCCGATTGCTGTTTCAATTGCTCCCCTACAGCGACCAGGACAGCAGGAATACCGCCGAAACCATCCAGCCCTCGGTATAAAGCCTCCTCAAAGCCTACTTCGATCCTCTCCTGAAAAGACATCTGCTCACCATTGTAAGGCAGTATGTCAAGGCTAAGAGCTTGTTGTGTTAGGTAAGCGAGGAACCCCGAGGCATATTCTGGCGGCCCCATAGTATACAGCACCTTCAAATGCTCCTTAACCTGGGAGACATCTCCTCGGCTTTGGCAACTGGCAAGAATCGCACAACCAGCGCTTAACTTTTCGTACTCCGTGATGAAACTCTGAGACATCGGCGCCCACTTAACATCATACTCACCAGACTTGCCCGAAGTCCTCACCCACACGGCTGGCTTGGCTGGCAATACATCCTCCCTTTTCACAAGAAGCTCAGGAATGTAATCAGCGTAAGTGGTTAGTGGTACCTGCTCCCGGAACTCCTCCACAGTGGTAGGCATGGCTCCGCGCATCACCTTCCTGCCCAGTTCGCAATTCTTTAATAGCTCAATTTGCTCTAAAAGAAGCCGCTTCTGGATGACCATAAATTGCTCTAAACTGAGGTCAATAAAGCCACAACACATCTGCCATAGCTCTTCTTTCCTGCCTTGGCGCAATAAATCAATCGGCCTTGTCATAGTTACACCTCCTAAAAGACACTATGACAGTCCTTGTTTTGATTGGGAAGAGATTATGTTCTAGAAGATAGTTCTATTTGAATTTGTAGAGAAAGTAATTGAGGAGAGAAATTGCGAAAAGAATGTTTTAGGAGCTCTTTCCTTTTTGGGAGCTGCCCAGGGCTTGTAGCCTCTGGGTTAACTGCTCTAAGTCGTTATCCTTGGGCTGCTTGCCCAGCTCCAACCCATAACTGATAAAGAACTCCAGAAAATTGCGTAATAGCTCCTTCGTTCCTTCCTGAAACTGGTGAAATTCCTCTTGAGTTACGCCGTCGCGCCTTTTACCTTCTTCTTTCAACTGGCTATCAATGAGGAAATTGAGGAACTCAGAACGACTCATGTCACCACGATTGTCGTCTATCCTTTTCACCAGCTCAGCATTTACTATCAGCATTCTTTTTTCAGACATATAACGCTCCTATCATAATACTCCTTCATCTTATTATGTTAAATAGGGGGTAGCCTTTACAACTCCTCCAGCCACCCCCCTAGCATGACCTACGATACTCAAGCCTAAGCCCCATTACCATCTCGGAACTCGAGCACTTCCATTATATTATTTATATTCTCGAGCAGCCCCCGCCCTTTATCAGTTACATGATAGGTAACTATGGGATTTCCCACCTCCACTTTGTTAATAAGCCCATGGCTTAAGAGAAAAGCAAGATATTTCTGTATCTGGCTATAGCTCATGTTGGCGCTATACATAATCTCTGTCTTGCCAGCGCCATTCTCACCCACCCTTAACATATCAGCTATTATCTCAATATTGGAACGCCTCTGATTCATTTCACTACCCCTCTTTGTATACTTTCACCCTATTACTATTGTACTACAAGCACGGGGGAATATGTCAATAGTCAGTCTCTTCCAATACAAGATGAGACTGAAGGGAGTATTGATTTCTAATGCAAGATGAGCCTGAGAAGTTAGGGCAACTCGCTTATGATTGGGACATGCGACTTATCGAGAGGTTTACGGGCTATTCCCGATCACAGGTGTCACGGCTAATAACGGAGTACAAACGAAGGGGACGATTAAAACGGATGCCATACCGAAGACA
>Ga0209121_10005140_pt1 | contig 11966 bp, 8 predicted proteins | sample Cruoilmetagenom3_FD_187292 | JGI IMG/M metagenome (GOLD analysis project Ga0209121, IMG submission 187292) | Oil polluted marine microbial communities from Coal Oil Point, Santa Barbara, California, USA - Sample 3 (SPAdes) (version 2) | ecosystem: Environmental > Aquatic > Marine > Oil seeps ...
TGTATCAGTTTTTATCTGAACTAGATATACGCCAGGGTTGTAATTATTACCATTTATTTTGATTGTATATCTACCTGAATTTTTCCAGCCCTTTATTAGGTTTTTAACCAATCTACCTGTAACATCATAAATAGAGACATTTACATATCCATCCTTTGTGACTGAATATGACAGGTTTGCAGCTTGGGAAACAGGGTTTGGTATAATCTGCAATATAGTTTCTGTTATATGTTCATCCTCATTAACACCAGAAAGCCATAATGCATCAAATTTCAAACTATCGTTTGGGGAAGCAAAGACTATCCAGGATACACAGGGTTGTGTATCAAGAACTGCTGAAGCGGCTATAAAAGGATAATTACCACTTACTTGCAGCTCCGGGGACCAACCACCTGGTTCTGAAAAATTATCATACATTCCTTCCATATAATTCAATCTACCAGCTCCTTTACTGAATAAATGATAATTACCAAGGGAATCGTCAACCGATAAAGCAAGACATTGTCTACTTAATGCAATGGTATCGCTTGACCATGTTCTTCCTCCATCATATGTATAAAAACTATAATTATGATAAAGAGTAGACATTCCAAGTGTATCACCTCGGTTAAAAGATATAAGAGCCGAAGGATATCCATCACGAGTTAATTTGAGATTAGGCATCCTATCAACATATCCTGAAGGTTTGGAAAAATACTTGATATTTGACCATGCAGATGAACTCCCTTTATACCAATTCTTTCTGAACCTTATTAATTCTCCAAAGTATTGCTCTGTATATGCCCAGGCAACACCTAAATTAAACGAATCCGATAAAGGTGTTCCCCACCCATAAGCACACGAAGGGTCAATATAATCATAGCTTGCACTACCATAACCTATTATGGTTCTGCTTGTCCAGTGTTCTCCTAAATCAAGAGAGCGAATAAAAGCAATACTATCTCCGCTTTCAAAAGCAAGATGTAGATATGGAGCAGATGGATAACAGAGGTCATCCGAATCAAGACTGGGCTTCGCTTCCATTATAGCAGGATTGCTGGCTGGATAATAATAATTCCATTGGGGATTTGTTAAATTATATTTCAATACAATAACATCAGATTCATAACCGAGAGGATGCCTTGCCTGAAAAGCTATGAATAGATAGTCCGTATCCGGGGTTTCGACGATTTCCATTGATGGGTAAAATATATAACGACCAGCTACATAGAAATTTCCCCAGTAAATCCATGTAATACCATTATCTATAGATGACCATACAGGCATATAGTAATCATCTCCGCTATTTTGCTGACGTGAGGCTGCCAGGTATATTGTTCCATCACTCCTGCAATCCATTGTGCAATCTTCATAATGATAGGCAACATCAACAAGGATATCATCCCCCGTCCACCTACCAGTTGTAATATCTTCACCTGTTTCACAAGCTTTTATGAATTTTACCTCTGGCCCCTTATGGGATGGCTTATCTTGCATGATATGTTTATATTCATCTGAGAGTTCCCGAAAAAGGTTCCAATTACCTTCATCCTTCGCCCTATCCAATTTATCTACAATCTCTTTAACCAGAGGTGATTGAGGTTTAACTTTCACCTCCTGGATGAGACCTTCATCAAGAGCTTTAGCTCCATGAGTTGTAACTCCGTGAACTGTAGCCCCAAAAGTAAGAAAGCCAATAAAAAATAAACCAATTACAAATAACCTATTCATAATAACCTCCTTGCGTTATATTAATTAGGTACTTTTCAAGTAAGGATTCCATTCCCAAGAATCTACTATATCGGACCGAAAAATTAATCATCATTTGTTATTACCCAATGTTTATTTCAGTATAATGAATCAAAATATAATTGTCAATAGTGATGTGAATTAACATAGGAGTCCACACACCTGATGGTATCCAAATGTAGGGGCTCGCCCCGTGTAATAAAAATGTATCTCCAGAGGTTCCTATTACATGGGGCAAGACAGGTCTTGCCAATTGTAGGAGCGACTTCCCAGTCGCGATTTTTGTAGGGGCAAGCCTTGGAGACTGTCTCATAATGTCATTGCGAGGGACAAAGTCCCAAAGGATGTAACAAGCTCGTTGTTTGATCCCCTTATGAAATAGTTTCACATTTCATGGGGTAAACAGTATGACATCTTCGCCTTTCTTATTGTTGATGGAGGTCTGGGAGGAATCGACTAACACACTAACCCTTTGTCTATGACTCCCGACTATCGACTCCTGACATTGGACATTGGACTTTGGACTTTTTTTGTCATATCTGTCAAACTGCGAGCGCACAATCCTCACTACATCGGGGTGGAATGTGTAACTATTCCATAAGGGGTCAATCAGCGTCCCCCCTCACACAATAATTGACAAAAGGGAAATCAAAGTTTATAATTAAGTTATGCGAATAAAAAATCATTATTTTATACTAATATCCTTATTGCTTATCGCATTTATAAGTTGTAAAAAAGCAAATAATTCAAATGAAAAAGTAACCTATAAAGTCAGGGATTCAATACCGAAGATGGAAACTATTGGTCGGGAAGATAAAGATACTAATTTTAATTATTGTATTAGTAATTTTATTCTTTATATAAGTAACCAGAGTTTAACCATTGATACGGTTGATATCAAAGTATATATCGATGGGAAACTTGTTATTAATGAAGATTTTGATGTTTATGGAAGGGCACCAGGACATAATTGGAAAACATTTTATTTTAGATTTTCTAAAGGTATCCATAAATTAAAAGTTGAATCTAAAAAAGGAGGAGCAACTTTTAAAAAGGAATTTCATATAAAAAATAGACACTGGGTTGTAATAGATTATACCAATAAGGGGTTTATTTTTGATATAAGTAATAAGCCGATATATTTTATGTAACTAGCGCCAAACACTGTTCCTGAAAATTTCCGATCTTACTAAATTCAAAAATCAAGACCTGATCCCATTATATCTGAATAACCGCTCATACAGTTTATCTCCTTATTTATTGATTTCTCCTACATCCCTAAACTCTTACTGGGATTAGAAAAGAAATCTTGAAGGCTCAAGCGTTTTATATTCTTCTCCTCTTTATCCTTTTTAACTTGCTCTGGTGTTCCATTAATTTCTGGTTGAAAAATAACTATCTTTTCTGTTTTTTTATACCGTCTTGCGAATACTTTCAACGATGATATAGATTTTGGATGTGAACCTGATTTCACTTCTATAGCAATCAATCTTTGACCAATTTGTGCTACATAATCAACTTCATCGTTCCTATACCTCCAGTAAAAAAGTTCTCTGCCAAGTTCCTTAAGTATTGGATAAAGTTTGGCACCAACAGCATTTTCAACCATCCTTCCCCAGAATATCTTATCCTTTAGTGTAGCCTTAAACCCCTGTCCTATTGTAGCTGAAATTAAAGCGTTGTCCAATACCAATATTTTGGGCATAGAGCCTCTTTGTCTAATTTTGCTTCCACTATACTTTTCCAGTGGGGTGAGAAGGAAAGCATTTGAAAGTAATCTGAGATAGGATGCTATTGTAGTTGTATTTCCCGCATCCTGTAATTGTCCTATCATTTTCTGATAACTCAAGATTTCAGCCGGATGTGCAAGACAAAGTCCAAAAACCTGTCGTAATAATGCCGGTTTGGTTATTGGTGACATCAAGATAACATCCTTGGACAATACAGTTTCTATCAAGGAATCCCTGATATATTTTCCCCATCGTGGTTCATCTTTACGCAAAGGGATTGCCCCTGGATAACCCCCAAAATAAAGGTACTCTTCAAGTTTGAGATTGAAATATTCCTTACATTCAAAGAATGACCAGTGGTTGTGACGGTGAATTTCAAATCGTCCCGCAAGGCTTTCTACCAGGCCCCGTTGCATCAGGAGTGAAGATGACCCCAGTAGAACAACACGCATTGGCTTTCTTAACCTTTTATCCTCATCAAACATCTTTTTTACAACTTCACTCCATCGTGGAATCTTTTGAATCTCATCAAGCACCAAAAGCGTATCACCCTTTCCTTTTTGGCACAATGCCCTTGCTTCCTCCCATTGTGTTATGACCCAATTAATAGTTGGAATATTTGGTAAATCTGCACTTTTGTAAAGTTTTGGGCCCTTCCATCTATCATACAATTGTAATGCCAGAGTTGTTTTACCTACCTGCCTTGGACCAACTATAACCTGAACCAATCTCGGCTCACCTTTCAATCCTTTCTGTAAGGCATTAAATAATGGCTTTCTAATATATTCCTTCATAGTAACTTCAATATAATATTTTTATCCATTTTGTCAACAATTTACTCAATGGATTGAGTAATTTGTAATTTCTTTTGTTTTAGTTTCTCCTCAATAATCTTTGCCAGTTTTGGATATCGTCTAAAATACCAATTCTCAACTTCTTTTATGTCTTCTTCATTAAGGTTATACATCTCATAGACAAGTTTATCTATCTCAAGTTGTTCGTTGGTCATATAGTCGTATTTGGTGGTTCGTTTTTGGTTCAACATAACTTCTTCAACAAGCTTGATTATTTTGTTAGCTAAATTTTTATCAAATTTATATATTACAATCATTTTTTCAATTACAGATGCTGTAGAATTAACTGTATGATCAGCATAACTTTTAACAAGACATTTTATGTAGGATAGAGGGTCGGTGCATGACTTTTGACATTTTTTATAGTGTTTGAGGAAATCCAGATTTTCTCTACAGGTTTTTCTTTTCAATAATTTTCTGTACTAAGTCGACAAATTTAACGGCAGTATCGAGGGCATTGTCGGCTTCGATAAACCTTTTATAACTCATCCTCAGTCCCGATTAAAAATATTTTGGGCTTTTCAACAAGATCCAATATAAATGAATTTTTTTCTCTCTTTTTCCTTTTAAAATCCTTCTTTGAATATAAGCTATAATTTATTTCTCTTTTTAGAAATCTTTCTAATTTTCTTAGTTCGGGCACTAATTTACCTTCATTAATTTTGCCCATAATAAACAAATCAATATTACTCAAGGCATTCTCTTCATTTTTAGCAAAAGAGCCATAGATAAAAGCAACTTTTGTGCCCTTTAATTTTTCTAAAGTTTCCTTTAGTAATGCTCGTATTCCTATAGTCTTAGATACGATACTCTTCAATTCCTCAAATAATGGGTAGGATTTATCAAGACAGAAATAATTAAGATTACCTTTCTTGTTTGAACTAAAAATACCGTCAACCTCTAATCGGTGTAATTCTTTGTGAATCATACTCACTGGAATATCAAGAAGGCGTTCTAATTCTCTCAGATAATACTCCTTATCTGGATTTGTAAAATAAAGCCTAAACAATGCCTTACGTGTCTTTGATTTGAAAATTTTAGAAATGTCCATAATTTTGTAACCTTTTTATATAACAATTGTAATCTATTTTGGTTACAATGTCACCTAAAGTTTAGGGTCGGTGCATGACTTTTGACATTTTTACAAACATCTACAATCCAAGATCCTTCTAAAAATCATAAATTGCCATTTAACAACTCGTTGTAATTTATTGGTTTATTTGTAAATTAGTAAATTAATTATATACCACCCTTGCATGGCGGTAAGTTCAATTCCCTCTATCATTCCAAATTACCCAAATATGTTACGAACATAAATGGGTAATTTGAAGGGGTAAAGATGCCAAAATGTCAACCCCCGTCCCCATAGTACTTCAAAGGTTTGACAAAATAAAAAGTATTACTATACTAATTTTATATGTATGATTTTATGTTCTGGGTAGCGGTCACTATATGGTTAATAGAGGTATTTTTATTATATTTAATGAATCTATGTTTGCTTGGAGAAGTTACATTCTTCAATCTCATATTAAATGATAATAGAGTGTTATTAGGCTTTATGGTATCTATTATTGTGTTTATTTTCTTCTCATTTTTTGGAGGTTTTTTTGCAGTTTATATGATTTTCGCTATAATTCTTGGCTGGGCATTTTTTATTTATTCTCTGGAACAGGAAGAAAAGGAATTAAAAAACCAAAGAATGGGTAAGAACAGGGAAGAGATCGAGTGGATTGAAAGGAACTTAGATGAAAAATCAGACGATTTTGGCCCTCTTCTCAGACTTGGAAGTTTATATGAAGAGGTTGGAAATGAGGAAAAAGCGCTCGAACTTTATAAGAAAGCAACATCGAAAGTCAAAACAATAACTCTCACAGATACCGAAAGAAAGATTAAACAGATAGAATATTCTATTAAAGTAGATGGAGAAGGGAAGTCTTTTATCTGTAAACATTGTAAAAAGAAGAATTATTCTACAAGTCTTTTATGTGAAAAATGTCACAAAATGCTACATTCATCCTATTTAGCATATATTAGATATAATGCGCCAATGAGCCTGAGGGTGGGAGTTATTATTTTTATATTATCTGCCTTTCTTTTTGGTAATTATCTAAATGTCTGGGCAAACACGACTTTCTATTTTTTAGTTTTTATTAATTATATAATGTTTCAAAGGAAAATGAGAGGTGTGGGTACTTGAACCCTTGAACCCTTTTTTTCATAATGCTCCAGAGGAGAATGAAGAGATAGGGGCATGGGTTGGGGTAAGACAGCCTTGAGTAGAAAGATAGTTAAGTGGTTAAGTGGTTTAATAGTTGATGGGATTATATACGGAAACTTATTCCGAGATAAATTAAGTAAATAACTATAAATACACTAAATACAGCTGGAGGTATTGCTGCTTTAGCTCCAAATAAAGACAAAGCAGTTACGGCAGCAAATCCAGTATTCTTGATGGTGCCCATTAAAATTATACTTATTTGAGTTTTTTTACTTACCTTTAATTTATTCAGAATAAACTCTATGAAGAATTTGAGTATAAAAAAACTAGAAAAAGCAATAATTGAAATCATCCCTACCATCTTAGGTTCCCCCAGGAGTGCCTGCCTATTGAGTCCTACCACTGTATAAAAAACTATGAATAATCCTATATTGACAACAGGAGATTGATATTTTTCAATGTTTTTAATATTATATTTCAGCAAAAGTAATCGAGAAAGGATTAACGGAATAATAATTAGTTCAAATAGAATAATAATTAATTTCAAAGGGTTGATTAAGTTCTCTCCTAATAATAAAAAAGCCACCAGCGGTGCAATAATAATTGCTGTAAAATAAGTCCCAAATGTCCCGGTTATTGAGAGAGAAATATTTCCTTTGAAAATTTTAGTAAAAGGAATAATCAGAACAGCTGGTGGTGAAACAGCAACAATTACAAAACCCTTCCATAACTCCTGATCAGGAATAAGAAACCATGCGAGTGATAGAATAACAACACTTAAGATAATATAATTAGATATAATCCCTATGAGAACCGGACGAGCTATCTTACTTAAGGGAAAGAAATCCTTTAATGATATCTCAATAGAAGAAATAGTCATAACAGCAATTAAAGCAGGTATAGTGATATTCTTTGTATGTATTGCAAACTTAGAAAGAAATATTCCCAGAAAAAAAGCAAGAAATAATACGTAATTTTGATTTTTAAGAAGATTATTTATAGTATTCTTATCGACTTTCATTATTTGAACCTATCCAAACTCCTTTTGTTGTCAAGGTTCTTTTGTCAGTCATGGGCTCGGAGTTAGGATTATGGATTAGATGTAGTTATATTAAGAAAAGCAGGGATTAATGGGTATGGGTTATAAGTACTTACTGAAGGCTGACAGCTCTTTTAGGCACTTGGCCCCTTTTTAACCGATCAACTCAATTTATCTTAAAATAACTACCTTTTTTGAGTATTTCTTATCACCAATTTCTATTCTTATAAAGTAAATCCCTGTACTACCTTTCCACTTAACAGAATAAATGCCAGGATTTAGCATTGTATTAACTAAAGAAGAAATCTTCTGCCCTAGAATATTATAAACTCCTATATTAACCCTGGCACTATTTTTTAATTGATAATTTATCTTTATGAGAGATAGGTTATTTTTTATAGATATTATATCATCCAACTTATCTTCTACTCCAGCTCCTCCTGTATACTGAATGATATAGAAACCATCAGAACCAACAGCAACATATGCGAGAGAATCCTTAAAACATACATCCACTGCATAATCAGTGTATGTATCATAGTATCCTACTTCAGTGGGGTTGGTTAGGTCTGATACTAAAATAACCCTTAGCCCTCCACAGCGGTCTGCAACATATGCGAGGTTGTTTTTAACATATACATCTTCTGCTTCATCCCATGTATTAATATGCCCTATTTCAAATGGGTTAGTAGAATCTGAAACATTAACAATTCGGAGTCCAAGACCTCTATAAGCAACAAAAGCAATAGTGTCTACTACATAAATACCATCTGCATAGTTTCCTACACTATAATGCCCAATCTCTGAAGCTGTACCGGGGTTAGAAACATCTATAATTCGAAGTCCCGCGGTGTGATCTGCAACATAGGCAAGGTCATTAACAACGTATACACCAAACGCGGAACCAGGCGTATTAACATACCCAACTTGACTTGGGTTATTGGGGTCTGATACATCTATTATCCGGAGACCTGCCATACCATCAGCAATATAAGCAAGGTCACCTACTACATATACATCCATTGCTGCATCTGTATCATAGCGATGAATCTGTGATGGAGATGAAGGATTCGAAACAGTAATTATGCGGAGTCCATCAGCACCATCTGCCACATAAGCAATATTACCCACAACATAAATTCCATTGACATCTGAAGGAGAGGTTAATGATCCTTGAGGGACAGGATTTGAAGGATCTTGAACATTATAAATCCTAAAAGAACCACCATCACCTATATATGCGAAGTTATCCTTTAGGAATATTGCAAAACAATTTATATCGGACCTTTCGCCAATGAGTATACAAGCTGAATCTGCCCTTGAAAAACTATAAAGAGAAATAGATAAGAATAAAATTGTAAAAAAGAATATCTTTATTATTTTACTCTTCATATAAACCCCCTAATCAATATAATGAATAACCCTTAACACTATATATAATAATATAAATTGGTAACCTTAATAGGTCAAGTCACTTTTTTTCTGTAAAATTTATCCTGGTAGGGCAAGACATGTCTTGCCCTACATTAATGCTTGGGGTTTGATTAATCAAACCCCTACAAGAAAGATAACAACACCTAAAAAATCATCCACATGACAATATTCACCTTAAACTCCTCCACACCACTCCAAGACTACCCAAAAAGAAACAAAATCACTTCGCTTCACTCAACCTCATAATCGCATCAAAATCCTCTAAAGGGATTATGGGCATTACCTTGCCATTATTCTTCAGGCGAAGCTTTAAGTACTCTAAGAGTTCGTTATTCTTACATTTAGCACCAAGTAATTTGGGTTGGAACATCTCAGGGCTAAACAACCCTTTCTTCGGTAATTCAACAATCTTTACCTCTCGGTCATCCGGTATACCAACTTTTTCTCTGGCAATCATAATTGCGGTTGCGAGTCCTCCTAATTCATCCACTAACCCTATACGCTTACCTTCAAGACCTGTCCAAACCCTACCCTGCGCAATGGAATCTATTTCCTCATATTTTTTATTTCGACCGGATGCTACTTTTTCCACAAACATCTTATAGTAGGTTTTAATCTCATCTTCCATAATAGCCCGTTCTTCCTCACTCAAATTACGGTCGGGTAAGTAGCCAACAAAGGGTAATGAAACACCAAAACCAAGGTCTGCGTGTTTACCTTTCTTCACAAAGTCGGTAGTCATTCCTAATTTTTCCTTGAGTCCTTTGTTGTAAATCCACCCCCCAATAACGCCAATCGAACCTGTTATAGTATTTGGTGCGGCAACTATTGTATCTCCATACATGGAAATCCAATATCCTCCCGAACCCGCTACCCAACCCTGGGAAACAATGACTGGCTTTTCTTTTGTACATTTTTTCAGGGCTTCAGCTACAATATCAGAGGGCACAATTGCACCACCTGGTGAGTCAACGCGGAAAACTACTGCCTTAATTTTTGAATTCCTGGTTACCGATTCAATATCCTTCACCAGTTTGCGTGCTTTAATCCCCGTGTCCATAGCACACTCACCCAGGGCATAAATAACAGCAATCCGTGGTGGTTCTCCCCAGCAATTGTCTTTTGGGAGTCGATATTCGACAATGCCATCTGGGCCAATAAGGGAGAGTTCTTTTCCCTCAACATCTTTTATCACATCTTTAACGGCATCCCAGCGTCCGAGGGCGTCAATTAGCCCTTTCTCCAGGGCATCTTTAGGCATGAACGAAAAATCTTCATTCACCAGTTCATTAAATTCATCAATAGTAAAACCTCGGGAATCACATATATCCGATTCCCATAATTCATACCAATCATCAATCAATTTCTGTCCCTGTTCCCTGTCCCCTTCAGACATACTCTCCCTGGAAAGAATTTCAGCAGCTGATTTGTATTTAAAAAACCTTAATTCATCAAAGCCTATTCCTAATTTTTCCAGTGTCCCTTTTACATACATTTTACCAAACAGAAAGCCCTCCAGAGCGATACCACCCGTTGGATCCAGGACTACCTTATCAGCAACAGATGCAAAATAATAACCAATGGTTCCGGCGTTATCAATAAATATAACAACATGTTTACCACTTGATTTGAAGTCCTTCAATCTTTCCCGAAGTTCCCAGGCTATTTCGGGATTGATTTCCGATCCTTCGGCATTGATAGCTATTCCACTTACGGTTTTATCCTTCTTGGCATTATCAATGATAGATATCAATCGAGATAGGGTGTTTGATTCATCAAATAGCCTGTAGCGTTGGTACTTAACAGGACCTAAAAGATCTAACTTCACATATTTTTTCTTATGCCCAAAAAGGGTTCGGTCAAAGGCACCTACCCGGATACCATAGGTGTTGTGACTGTATTCCTGGTCTTTATTGGTATGGGCCTGGGTATTAACTCCAAAATGGCCAAAACTAAGGTTGAGACCAACGGTGAAAGAACTATTATTAAAATAACGACCAGTTAGACGGACACCAGGCAATACTTCCATAGCAGCTCCAGCACTCCAATTAGCATCCTTTAATGCCTCTTCATTTTGCAAGACATAGTCTCCAAACAGGGTAACTCGCTCATTACCAAATGGACGAACTCCAAGGTCAATAATTCCCTCTTTGTCCCCACCGGATGTAGCAAGATTCCCAATTAGACCAATTGATAAATATCGATTCGGACGCAGCAAACTTCCGAGTGTTACCATGCTCGCATCAGTGCCTCCGCTGGACCAGCCATAACCGAACCCAAAACTTTGCCTCCTGTTACCTCCAGAGAAAGATAATTTATAGCTCGCTATATCTCCCTCAGTGTAACTTTCTCGAATCATACCAAAGCCAAAGTTGGGTACCGCAGTGAATAATCCCCATCGATTAAAATCATTCCAATCACCAGTTTCATCAGACAGGGTGAACAATAAATCAACTTGATGGAGATGGGTGAGCATGGCAGGATTTTCATAACCGTAAAGACCAACCCCCATTGCTCCTGGAGAAGTTAACATAAAGTCGCTTCGAGTCTGATACCCGGAGATCCCGGATTGGCCATAAAGAGAGATAACTACAAAAACCGTTAAGAGACCAGCAATTTTAATTAGCTTCACAATACCTCCTTTTTTATATTGTATTATTATACTAATACAAAATATACATATGTCAAGGCCCGAGCTTAGAAATAAGTTTTAGAACCCCACGTGAGTTCAATAATATCGTTTATTAAAATACACACACCACCCAAAGAATAGACACAGATTTACACTGATATTAACTGATTAAAAAACCCCTAACTTACCACCGAAATGAAACCGCAGATGCACGCAGAGAACGCAGATGAAAACACACACCACCAAAGATTAGCCACGGCAAACTCACGGTTAACTCTTGATAAAAAAAACACACACCAACTCCCTAACAATGGACCCTACGAACCCAACG
>Ga0209121_10005141_pt1 | contig 11965 bp, 10 predicted proteins | sample Cruoilmetagenom3_FD_187292 | JGI IMG/M metagenome (GOLD analysis project Ga0209121, IMG submission 187292) | Oil polluted marine microbial communities from Coal Oil Point, Santa Barbara, California, USA - Sample 3 (SPAdes) (version 2) | ecosystem: Environmental > Aquatic > Marine > Oil seeps ...
ATTGCGAGCGGAGCGAAGCAATCTCGTACTTTATAACTTCCTGTATTTATTAGATTGCTTCGTCGCTACGCTTCTCGCAATGACCCGGTTTATGACTTTTTACGAATGCATCAAAACCTTACATTTCGATTTTTACGTAATTCAAAACTCTTCAGCTAATATATATTCGTCATTTCCAGTGAATTCTTTAACAATTTAATGTGTGAAAGTCTTCACTGATTATTGGGAATTCTGCTGTTACTCTATATATTTCTAAACAGAGTTTGTATGACTTTTGCCGAGCTTTCAACTCTTTATAGTTTTTTAGCATTTCACTCGAATCCTCGAATCCTTGACCCCTTGAACCCTTGAACCCTTCTATTATTAATTGTAGATAATGCACTTATTTTGTCTTAATTAACTTCAACTAATCGGGAAATGATCCTAAATTATCAATCACTCTTTTCGATAACAACCAACGGATTGCCTGTGTCTACTTCATCACCAGGAGATACCAACACCTCTGATACTGTACCGCTAATTTCAGAAATGACATTGTTGAGCATTTTCATTGCTTCAAGAACGACCAGAATCTGTCCTGCTGACACCTCATCCCCCTCAGAAACGGTAGTTTCACTGACTGTACCTTTAAGAGGAGATCTGATATCACCCGATTTTGCCAGGGAATCAATCTCTTTTGCCGTGAGTGTAACCTTTTTCTTTCCTCCCACACCTTCTTGCGCCAGCTCCGTTAGAATGGGTTCAGGGTGATGGTCGATAATTAGATAGGTAATGGCATCTCCATTTTTCGTCTTTCTTTGAGGTCCAATTTCTATAATGTGCTGTTTTCCGAAGGCATCGGAAAACTCACACCTATCTCCCAGTTTGAATCCACCCCTCTTAAACCAAACTTCAGGAGGCAAGACCCATGTTTTACCGTATTTTTCTTCGAATTTAAAAAAGCTCACCGCATCATTCGGATGCTGCAAATATAATACGAGTTCGTCCTCAGTAGCACTTCTCCCCAGGCGATGTTCAAGGACCTTCCTTTCAACTTCGATATCTATATCTTCAACCTTCTGGTAACCTTTTTCCTTTTCAACTGTTTCCTTCCAATCCAGACCAAACACTTTCTCATAAACATCATCAGAAGGCTGATAAAAGGGCAAATCTCCATATCTGCCAAGCATTAGATTCTTCAAATCATCATTGGCATCTTTATATCTTTCCTTTTTGAGCACATTATTTACTGCTGTTGTCCAGAGTATTTGTGAACCGGGGGTCACGCTCCACCAGTTTCCAAGTTCCCTCTGAACTTTCGGCAATTCCCTCTGTAAAATATCAGGCATTAAATGCAGAAATTTTCCCTTAACCGCCTGCTCAAAACTTGATCCCGTTGCCCCGCCCGGCAGCTTATGGGTCTGAGCCGTAGGATCAAACCCTAAAAACTGTGACTCAAAATCTTTATAATATTCTCTCTGTGGACGGAGCTTGCTGGATGTATCTATTACCTTCTGACGGTGAATGCCCACCGCCCTATGGCCATATTCTTCCAGTGTATCGATAACGGTCAATATGGGGGGCGGACCGTAAAAACCGGTGAAGGCATGATCGCCGGCATCAACGATCTTCGCACCACTACGCACCGCCGCTACGATTCTGCCGATATCGTCGCCATCCGTATTGTGACCGTGATAATGGATAACAAGATCGGGATACTTGTCCAGAATGGCCTTCACCAGGTCACCTATTCTTTTTGAGGTTCCCAGCCCACCATGGTTTTTTACACAGAGGAGAATGTCATCTCCCGTTACATCGAGTATTTCTCCCACCTTTTTCACATAATATTCATCCGTATGCTCCGGCCCCGTTGAAAAACATATGGATGGTTCCAGGATACATCCAGCGGCCTGTACCTCTTCAAAGACAGGAACCATATTCGGTATATGATTAAGAAAATCGAAAACTCTCCATATATGGACATATCTCGCAAAACTCCGCACCGTTAAGCGAACCACATTTTCCGGATACGGTCGATAGCCAAAGAGATTGACCCCCCGGCACAGGGTTTGAAACATCGTATCAGGCATGAGAGTGTTTAACACATCAAGCTTCTCCAGCGGACTTATCTGTTTTCTCAACATGTCGACATGAACCGATGCCCCCCCGGTTATCTCAAGTGAAAAATATCCAGAATCGTTCCTCTCTTTTGAAACCAGAATCTGAGTGTGGGGCATAACACGGTTTTTATAATCAGACTGGGAAAGATCTCTTTCAGTGTTGGTTATGTAGTATCCATCTGCACTTCTTATTTTATCAAGGACATAATGTACCCCTTTTTCTCTTAAATCCCCCGGGGTAATCCTTTCATCAATAACCTGTTGTGAAACTTTCATCTCTTTATCCTTTATCCTTGTTTCTCGTTCCTTGATCCCTATGTCCTTGATCCTTGTTTTTTGGTCGTTAATTCAAAATTAAACATCCACGGACAAACGAGTTTGTCCATGCCACCCACCTTGCTCCCTAATTCAAAATTAAGAATTCAAAATTTAAAATTGCCTTTATAACCTTGATCTTTTTACCTTGATCCTCGTTCCTTCAGACTTCAGCTTAAAACGCATAAGGATTAGTCTTTTTCGCGTGAATTTCTGCGACAAGTTTTGAAAGCTTTGCAATCTCACGTTCCTTCTCGGGATAGCCAAATATTTCCGGATGAGTATCAATGTATGACGTATCAAGCACTCCCTTGCGAAAATCGGGTTCGTCACAGATTGCCAGATAAAACGGTATAGTTGTTTTCGGACCTACAATCAGAAAATCGTGCAATGCTCTCTTCATTCGCTGAATCGCCTGCTCCCAGTTATAACCACGAACGGTCATTTTCACCAAAAGCGAATCATATTCAGTCGGAATCCTATATCCCTGGTAAACAATACCATCCAGCCTGATTCCGGGGCCACCCGGTGACTGATACACTTCCACTCTTTTCCCGCCTTCGGGCATGAAATTGTTTTGCGGATCTTCAGCATTGATCCTTACCTGAATGGCCTTACCCAAAAGCCGTACCCTGTTTTTGGGTATATCCAGGGCCTCCCCTTCGGCTATCCTTATCTGTTCCCTTACAATATCAATACCTGTCAGAACCTCAGTGACTGTATGTTCCACCTGCAGTCGTGTATTCATTTCCATAAACCAGAACTTGTTCGTCCTGGCATCGACCAGAAATTCAACCGTCCCCGCATTAATATAACCCGATTTACGGGCGGCTGAAATCGCCGTTTGATGCATTTCCTCTAAAACATCCGAAGGAAGATCAGCAGGGGCAATTTCAAGCAATTTCTGATGCCGTCGCTGAATGGAACAATCCCTTGTCCCTAAATGAATAACATTCTCATGCTGATCAGCCAATATTTGAACCTCTACATGCCGCGGAGATTCAATACATTTTTCCACATAGACGTTTTCATCGTTAAATGCCGAAAGAGACTCCGCTTTTGCCAGAGGTAACTGAATGAGAAGATCTGAGTCACCCTCTACTTTCCTGATTCCTCTTCCACCTCCACCTGATGAGGCCTTTAACATAATCGGATATCCATGTTTTTTCCCAAATTCAATGGCCTCAGCTATACCTTGTTCACCCGGGGAAAGATTATCGGTGCCGGGGATATATGGAATACCCCCCCTCTTCATAATTTCTCTGGCCTTTACCTTATTTCCCAGATCACGAATCACATCGGGAGGCGGCCCAATAAAAATGATCCCCTCTTTTTTACACACAGCAGAAAAATCAGGGTTCTCCGCTAAAAAACCGTAACCGGGATGGATTGCATCAGCTCCGCTTTGATGTGCCGCCCAGATAATCCTGTCAATGTCAAGATAATCCTTTCTCGGCCCATCTCCGATCATGATAGCGTCGTCAGCAAACCTGATAAACAACGATTCACTGTCCGGCTTTTCATAAACGGCTACCGCACAGAGCCCCAATTCCTTGACCGTTCTGATAATTCGAAGGGCTATTTCACCCCTGTTAGCTACCAAAACCTTTTTTATCTTTTTCTTTACCACCATTATCTTCCTTTCATCACTCAAAGGGTATGAAAAGCTTGCGATGCTACATTAATCGCGTTGTCATGTCAAGAAAATAGGAATTGGGAGTGGGGATTGATTGTAGGGGCCGATGCCCTCATCGGCCCATTGATTTTGGCCCGTTCGGGGAACGGACCTACTAAAAGAGAAAAGCAATATTCATACCGAAGTTTCCAATTACACACATACTCAATTATTATATGTTGGAAGTGGGGATTGATTGTAGGGGCCGATGCCCTCATCGGCCCGTTGATATCGGCCCGTTCGGGGAACGGGCCCTACAGGGAACAGCAATATTCATACCGAACAGTATTGAACCCGTTTCCAATTACACACATACTCAATTACTATATGTAATGATGCATGATCCTGTGTAAGTCCCTGTCTAATTTGCCGATATCTTTACTCTTGTACTCATCAACTATACTTTTCAGCATATTATGGACTCTCGTATCAAAAAGATCATTAAGCCTTCTGTAAATCCCTCTTCTCCTGCCTAACCTGTAAATAATCCTGTCGTCATCGGACAGTGCAAAATACCTGTCAATAATACCGAGAAGATTTTCTTTATCCCCGGGAAGTTTCCCTTCAAGTTCTTCCAGAACATTCAGTATATGATCACTCACAACTCTGCTTTCAATCCCTTCGAGGGTCTCAATAAACAGTCTTATTTCTCTGACAACATCCTCATCTCCCAAAGATTTGAATTTGCCTTCCTCTCTCATCTCATAAAGCTCGGTATTTCTTCTGACCTGAAGGGACCTCAGTCGAATAAAATCAGGATTTATCTGATTAAGGACTCTCGCTGTTTCCACAGCATGTTCCTTAGACCACTTATCGCCACCAAGGCCCGGGATAATATATTCCGAAAGAGAAATTCCCGACTCAACGATCTTTCGCCCCCCTTCAACGTGTTCAGCAGCGGTAACACCCTTTTTGATAAATTTCAAAACGGGATCATAGCCGCTTTCCATCCCAACATGAATCCTTGAAAGGCCGGCATCATAGAGACTTTTAAAATCTTCAACAGATTTTCGGCACGCCGTCTTTGACCGGCAGTATGAGGTAATCCTGTCAACGTCAGGGAACTGTTTTTTAATAAACAAAACAATCTCAACCAGATCATCTGCTTTTATGATAATTGTGTCTGCATCCTGGAGAAAGACGGACTTACCGCCAAAAAACAGCCACGCGGCGATACTCTTGAAACTGTCATTGTAAAACCCGTCGTTCTGATAAATATAATTTACGGCAAACTCGTTAATTCTACCTCCCTGCCCGATTTTCCATGATATTTCTTTAATCTGGTCTGCTATATCTTTTGCTTTTTGTATGTCTTCCTTAACATCCTGAACCGATCTTATTTGAAATTTGGTGTCACGATAAGTATGACAGAAAGCACATTTATTCCACGGGCAGTTTCTTGTAACCCGGATCAAAAGACTTTTAGCTTCGCTGGGAGGCCGAATAGGACCTTGTTCATAAGAAAAACGCATTGGCGCGCTCCTTTTCAAAAAAATTTACGGCATTTTTGACAGTTTCGTAAAAAGCTCCGCTATACCGCTTTACGACATTATAATGGAAAGTAACTTTTACAAAAAGCATGTTTAAGGCCGATGGGAGCATCGGCCCCTACATAATAGTAGGGCCTGTTCCCCGAACAGGCCGATACTGTGTATCTGGATAGTGTCCAGAAAAATCAACAAGTTATATTAAACTCGGCCAAACGAGTTACCTGGAAGTCGGATTTCTGTCGTTTTGTCATTCCCGGCTTGATCGTTCGACTGAGCTCACGTCGAAGTCGAGAATCCATAACTGCGTGTAATTACTGGATTCCCGCTTTCGCGGGAATGACAAATTGACAAGTTTTTGACTTCTTACAAATGCATCTTTTTTAATGTAATCATGAATCAACAAAGGTCAAACAAGCTTTCTCAATTCCTCTGAAAATATATCGTATATTTTCTTATCAAACAGAACAAAGCGAACAAGCTCTATACCTTTATTTTCTTTCAGGTAATCTATCGTGGTTTTGATAGCGATATGTGCTGCCTCATTCAGTGGATAACCATAAATTCCTGCACTGATGGCCGGGAAGGACACACTCTTCACATCCTTCTTGGTGGCCTGTTTGAGACTTTCCAGATATGCGCTTTTTAACAGATTTGCTTCTCCTCTGGCCCCTCCTTTGTATACCGGCCCCACTGTATGGATGACATGTTTTGCCTTCAGGTTTCCTCCTGTTGTGACCACTGCCTGACCGGTGGGGCAATAACCGATTTTCCTGCATTCTTCCATAATTAAGGGGCCACCCGCCCTGTGTATGGCCCCATCCACACCTCCACCACCTCTCAACCCGGAGTTGGCAGCATTAACAATAGCATCCGTTTCTTCTTTAGTAATATCCCCTTGGACTAAAACTAACGTGGCACTATTTATTTTTACCTCCATAACTTACCTCCTAACGCGGATAAACCGGAAGTCGAAATTCGCAAAACGTAAATCATTATTCGTAAAATCACGGTAAAACCCTTACGGGTAAATTCCGAATAAGGAATTCAGGCGTAAGCCTTTTATAAAACCCTTACGGGTAAAATCCTTGGAGAAATCTTAAGCCTTTTATGGTGCCCCTTATTCAGGTTTCTTAACGATGAACCACGGATTTTGTAAATTCTTTTTATTGTAGATCAGGGGAATGCCCGCGTGAAAGTCAAGGACTGCGGTGCCGGCGTTCTCCGCAATCGCCTGACCGGCTGCCGTATCCCATTCCATCGTTGGCCCAAACCGGGGATATATATCCGCCTTTCCTTCAGCCACCAGGCAGAACTTGAGAGAACTCCCCGCGGAAACGAATTCGACGTTTCCATATTCCCTGCCCTTTTCCTCGACAAATTTTTCTAATTCAGGAGAAGTATGTGAACGGCTTCCTGTGATGGTAAATGGAGAAGTTGCTGCCTGGCTGGTTGGCAATTTGGTGGAGTGGTTAATAATATTATTCAGTATACCAGATTCTTCTCCTTCCCCTGATTCTTTACGCAACAATTCAATTATTCGACCATTTTCTAACCTGTATGCCCCCATATCCCGTACGGCATAATATAAAATCCCCTTAACAGGAACCAGGATAACACCCAGACAGGGTTTCCCATCTACAACGAGAGCGATATTGACCGTAAATTCACCGTTTCTCTTGACGAATTCCTTGGTCCCGTCAAGGGGATCGACAATCCACAGTTTATTCCACGTTTTCCTTTCCTCATAGGGGATATCCCTCCCCTCTTCACTGAGGATCGGGATCTGAAATTGCCTGAGCTCTGCAACGATTATGTCATGGGAACGCTTATCGGCAAGTGTTATAGGAGAACTATCCGCCTTATGTTCCACACTGAAATCTGAATTATACACATCAAGAATGGCTGTTCCTGCTTTCAAAGAAGTCTGTATAGCTTTTAACAAATAACGTTCAGTAGCCATTTTTTAGTACCTCGGGTTAAAGTTTCGAGTTTCGGGTTTCGAGTTTCGAGTTTCAGGTTCCTGACTTATGGCCATGTCTCCTGTCTCCTGCCTCCTGCCTCCTGCCTCCTGTCTCCTGTCTCCTGTCTCCTGTCTCCTGTCTCCTGAGTAGTCCCTATATTTCTAATAAAATACGGATTCCTTGTAAAGTCAATCTTTATCATGTCATTATTGTGAGAAACCTTTTCTGTTGAAAGCTGTGCAGTTAAATGATAAATATCAAAAGGTATGTTTGATGCGTTAGTAAAAAGCTCCACTATGCCGACGCGTCGGCATTATAATGGAAAGTACCTTTTACAAAGCATGTTTAAGGCCGATGGGGACATCGGCCCCTACATATTGTAGGGCCTGCTCCCCGAACAGGCCGTGTATTTGGATAGTGTCCAGAAAAATCAACAAGTTATATTAAATTCGGCCAAACGAGTTACTTGGAAGTCTCAATAGCTTGTCATTTCGAGTGAAACGAGAAATCTTTAGACCGTAACACATTGAAAAAATAAGATTTCTCCCTGTGGTCGAAATGACAGATCCGCCGAGTTTGACTTTTTACGAGTCCATCAACGTTGTTATCATGAGAGAAAAAGGGGTTGAACAAACACAGGAAGATATACTCAGGGAAAGGGCTTCCGTTCTTGCCCGAGCAGGGGAAGGTGTATATATAGCTCTTAAGAAATTGAATTCAATTGAGAAGGTCATTGAGGATAGAACAAGTATTTTAGACAACGCCGTTGAAAATGGTAATGGTGAGACAGAAGCGGAAAATGGCGACAAATCAAATTGCCCGACAGAAAACCTGTTTAATGAAATTAACAGGGAAATTTTCAGATATAATAAGGCCAGGGAATATGCCAAACTCCGATACCATTACTTTATAATAACCAGGGAAGCCATGGGATTACGAAGGCACAAAATGGTTGAGGAAATATATAAAATTCCATCCAAAAAGCAGAATATATAAAGATGGTAATGGACAAATACAAAAAACCAAGAATGAAAATGGTGACTTCTCAGCTTATTTCAAGAGGTATCAGTGATGACAGGGTGTTAAAGGCCATGGAAAAGATCCCCAGGCACCTCTTTGTAGATGAGGGACTGCAGGACCAGGCATACGCTGATAACCCTCTTCCTATCGGGGACAGGCAGACAATATCTCAACCTTACATCGTTGCTTTGATGACGGAAGCATTGGAGCTCAAGGGGAATGAAAAAATTCTGGAAATAGGAACGGGTTCCGGATATCAGGCAGCTATATTAGCGGAGATTTCTGAGAGAGTTTTTTCCATAGAGCGTATAGGTTCTCTCGCCGACAAAGCGAGAAAAGTCCTGGAATCTCTCAATTATTATAACGTCTTAATCAGAGTGGGAGACGGAACATACGGGTGGAGAGAAGAATCTCCATTTGATGCGATTATTGTTACCGCGGGAGCTCCCGATGTTCCAGGAACGCTTCTGGAACAACTGGCAATAGGTGGCAGGCTCGTTGTTCCCACCGGTGACCGCTATACGCAAAAACTGCTGAAGCTTACCCGCACATCTGAAAACCTTGATAATACGGAAACAAAAGACCTTGGAGGATGCCGATTTGTTAATCTCATAGGAGAATATGGGTGGAAAGGTTGAAATAGTGAATGCTTAGAAAATTATACGACTGGGTTCTGCACTGGGCTGAAACACCTTATGGATCATGGGCTCTCTTTATCCTTGCCTTCGCCGAATCAAGTTTTTTCCCGCTACCTCCCGATGTTCTCCTCATTGCTCTTGCCATATCAATACCTGCCAAGGCATTCAGATACGCCCTGATATGTTCTGCAGGTTCTGTACTGGGTGGTATTGCAGGATACGTAATCGGTTATCAGTTTATGGATCTTATCGGTTTTCGCATCCTGAATTTCTACGGCCTGATGGAGAAGTATGATATTATAAGTAACCTTTATGGCCGTTACAATGCATGGGCGGTCGGAATAGCGGGATTTACACCTGTACCGTATAAGGTTTTCACTATTTCGGCAGGCGCATTCAAAATAAACTTTCCCGTTTTTCTGATGGCTTCCGTTGTTAGCAGATCGGCACGGTTCTTTTTAGTAGGCTGGCTTATATATAAATTTGGAGCAGGAATAAGATCATTCATAGACCGGTATTTTAACATTCTCGCTGTTGTCTTCACGATTCTCCTGATCGGCGGGTTCATATTGATCAAATGGTTTCTTTAACTGATATGTCTTATAAGAAGAAAATAGCAATATTAATATTTATTATTACGTTTTCCGTAATGGCCTGTACAGCCCGTTACAAGGAATCTGTACCCGTTAGAGGTGTCTATCACGAAGTAAAAAAGGATGTAACACTCTGGAAGATTGCACAGACATATAATGTTGATATTCAGGAGTTAGCAGAAATAAACAACATAACAGACCCCGCTCTCATCGAAGTCGGAACTATCGTATTCATTCCAAATGCTGCTAAAATTCTTGAAGTTGAGCCTACAGTCCGCCAACAAAGACCACCAAAAGACAGCACCAGGATCTCAAAACCAGCAAAAAAGGGAAAGAGAAAAGTAAAGGAAAAATCTAAAAGAGAAAGTGTCCGGTTCGAAAGAGAACGCTTTATATGGCCTGTAAAGGGCGTGGTATCGTCAAAGTTTGGTATTCAGCCAAACGGAATGAGATTTAACGGGATCAAAATCGTCGCAAGAGAAGGAACACCCGTACTGGCATCAGCAAGCGGAAGGGTAATTCACTCTTCATATCTTAAATATTATGGGGAAACGATCATCATTAAGCATAAAAACAATTATTCGACCGTTTACGCCTATTTAAAAGACAGAAAGGTTAACGTGGAAGACACCGTCAAAAAAGGTGAAAAGATTGCTCTTCTGGGAAAATATAAAAAAAATAAAAAAAGTTGTCTGCATTTTGAAATCAGACGAAAGAATAAACCCAAAAATCCTCTTTTTTATCTTCCCAAATCAAAAAGTACTAAAACGAAAAAACCTGCTTATTCAAAAAGAAAGAAATGATGTAATTACTCAGGAGTCAGGAGACAGAATTCAGTAAACAGAAGAATAAATAAAAACCGCTCAGCAAAAGGTACAAAACAGAGTCAGAAGGATTACAGGATTAATCCCTAATCCCTTAATCCTTAATCCTTTTTTTGCTCACTACTGATTACTGGATACATGAGTAGTATAGTCTAATATTTTCTATAAAAAAAACAGAAAGGTATGCAGATGAAATTAATTGACGACATTTACGTGTACGAGTGGACAAGCTTTTCTGACAACAATTGTAACAGTTTCTACATCGGAGGCAGTGTTAAGGCCTTAATAGATCCCGGTCTTAAAAAATATCTCCCCGATCTCCTCAAGAGCATGGAGACTGATGGAATAAAAAGTGAAGATATACAATATATCATAAATACCCATTCTCACCCCGATCACTTTGAGGCATCCGAATTATTTAATGATAACTCCCATGTCAAGACAGGATTGCATAACAAGGAAATAGACTTCTTAAATGAAGCAGGGGAAATGATGTACGGCTGGTTCGGTCTTGATTTTCCAACCGTCAATATAGATATGATTCTGGAAGAAGGGACTATTACCCTTGGTGATGAAACATTCGAGATTTACCTCACCCCCGGACATTCACCCGGATCGATAAGTCTGTACTGGCCGTCAAAAAAAGCTCTTTTCTCCGGGGACGTGATATTTGCCCAGAATGTAGGGAGGACAGACTTTCCGGGGGGTAGCGGCACATTACTGAAAAAAAGTATTACAGAACTTTCCAAACTCGATATTGATCATTTTCTGCCTGGCCACATGGGAATTATTGAAGGAAATGAAAACATAAAACACAATTTTCGCTATGTTATGAACAACATATTTCCCTATATTTAGGATGCAGTTAAAGGGGAACAGGCCCAATACTGTCCAGTACGATAATTGCTTTCCCCTGTAGGACCCGTCCTCTGGACGGCCCGATATTAGAGTGAGCTTGTCGAACGGTGGGCTGATGGAAACATCGGCCCCTACCAAAAATTAAAAATAGTGACAGCGACTATTTTTTCAGCATTCCTTCTCCAATCCTACTTTCCCATGGTTCTGTTGATTTATGGAGATTTTCGTTCAAGATCAAGGCATGCGAAAAAAATAACGGTTCGACTGAGCGTTCGACTGAGCTCACGCCGAAGGCTCGCCGAAGACCGCAGGCATATAAAAGTTGATATTCCGAGGATTATTTTTTGAGCATAACGCAGAAATTGAGCGAAAAGACCATTAATCAACAGAATCATCCATAACCTCCCTTACTTTCATGGACAAGGCCTTCATGCTGAACGGTTTCTGGATAAAGCTGTTGCAGCCGCGCTCCAGAATCTTTGCTGCCTGGCC
>Ga0209121_10005142_pt1 | contig 11963 bp, 12 predicted proteins | sample Cruoilmetagenom3_FD_187292 | JGI IMG/M metagenome (GOLD analysis project Ga0209121, IMG submission 187292) | Oil polluted marine microbial communities from Coal Oil Point, Santa Barbara, California, USA - Sample 3 (SPAdes) (version 2) | ecosystem: Environmental > Aquatic > Marine > Oil seeps ...
ATCTCTTCCACCTTTTAATATTTCTTCTAAAACCCAATGTCCTAACTTTGGTGGAAAAGCTACAAGACTAAGAGCTGTAATAGGTTTACCACCCATAGCGTATACATCACTTAAAGCATTAGCTGCAGCTATTTGTCCAAAAAGATATGGACTATCCACAATTGGCGTAAAGAAATCAACTGTTTGTACTAAAACTGTGTCTTTGTTTATTTTAAAAGCAGCAGCATCATCACCATGTTCAGTTCCCACAAGAAGTTCATCAACTCCACCCAATGGTACCTCTTTCATTATCTCTTTTAAATCAGTTGCACTAATTTTTGCAGCACAACCACTTTTTGTTGAATATTGAGTAAGTTGTATTTTTTCTTTCATAATTTCTCCAGTATTTTTATGTAATTTCTTTTTTTATTGGAATCTTATATTTCTTTTAAAAATATTAATAAGTTTTAAAAAATATTAAAATTATATTATTTATAAACAAAAATTATGTAATTATAAGTTATTTTTATAATAAATTCAAAAAATTAGATAATTTTAATGAAGATTTTTATAATAAAAGAGAAAATATTGAAATTATATTTATATATCCTAAAAAATGGATTAAATGGTGTGATAAAAGGATAAAAAATGTAATGAGAAGTTTTATTTATGATTTTCTTATTAATGATCTTTTATACATTAAAGAAGTTAAAAGAAGATAATTCAGGAATCAAAGCTAATCAGGAAGAAATAATTTGGTAATATATTGGGATGTGCAGGCTGAGAGAAGAGCACTATAATTTAATTTAAATCTTATTTCCTGGTTTAACTTGATCTCTTGAGAAGATTTTGTAACATCCAAAACTAAATGGTCACTACTTGCCCCAATAATTTCGACTCCATTAACAAGTGGAGTTAATCCTTTTATATCTACATCCTGTTTACCAAGTGCTAATATTGCTCTTTTTATTATCCCTATATCAATAAATTCTGGGATATTTCCGAAAGCATTCCTCCCTAATTTTCCTTTTGGCAAGGAAGGTTTTTCTTTAAGCTCAATAATTTGAGCAACTAAGATAAAAGTATCCTGATAGGTCACGGGTACTATTCTATTACCACTTACATCTGTTCCAGTGAGTATTGCTTCACCAACTCTGAATTGATTTATTCCAGATGGTATTTCCTTATTCTCAATGAGCTTTAGAGCACTAGTATTACCTCCAGAAACAACAGGTATTTTTATATTAAAAAAATCTTCTAATTCATTTTTTAAATCAACCAATTCTTTCATATTTTTATAGGTAGGTAAAATACCTGAAAAGCATGCAAGATTAGTGCCAATTCCTAATAATATAACTCCATCCAATTTTAAAATCTGTTTAATATAATCTTTTGTGTCTTTTGGTAATATACCTTCTCTTAATTCACCTAAATCTATCATCAAAATAATTTTATGAATTTTACCCCTTTTCTTAGATATCTCCGAGATACTTCTTATAGTATTAATTTCTGAGTTTAGGCTTATATCAGCTATCTCAACTACATCTTCTAACTCGCTTTCCATAGGTATTCTTAAAAGCATTAGTTCTTTTTTATAACCTGAACTTCTTATTTTTTTCAGATTATCTAATCTAGAATCCCCAATAAATTTTACACCTCCTTTAAGCATTGCATTGGCAATCTCAGGCATTCCACAACATCCTTTAGTAACCCCAACAACTTTGATTCCATTCTCGTTACAAAGGCTAGTGATGTATCTTGCATTTTCCTCAATCTTATTTAAATCAACAATCAGATAAGGATTTCTCATATTTAACTCTCCTATTCAATCAAGATTATAAATTGATAGATAATATATATATGCACGTTGTTTTTTTCTCTATTTATATGGTTTTCACAATAGATAATATATATTTGTATTATTTGTATTATACACTAGTTAAGTTAACACTTTGAGTGTAATCTTTAATTATTAATAACAAAATATATATCCCTAAAAGGGGAAATAATATCATATCGATATTTTTAAAAGATCAACTGTAAACTTATCTTATTTATAGTACACAAAATTTTAAAAGAAACTATTCATTACCGACATAATTAGATTTACACTATAAAAAATTTATAAATAAACTGAATGTGCTTGAATAAGAAAGACATAAAATATATTTTCAATTATAATTAGTTCCAAGTAAAAAACCTTTGAGAATGCGTTATTGTGCGGAAGTTTATAAAAATTCATCAGGAAATAATGAGAGAAACTGTTTCTGAACTTTTGGAAAGATTAAAGGAAAGAGAAATTAAAGGTGAAATATTTATACCAGTAAGTTTTATAATTGAGAGGAAATAAAATGACAGATAAAAACTTCTATGTTACTACAGCAATATATTATGTAAATGAGAAACTTCACCTGGGACATGTTTATGAGTTTGTTCTTGCCGATACTCTTGCTCGATATCATAGATTATTGGGAGAAAATGTATTTTTTCTAACTGGAACCGACGAGCATGGTCAGAAGGTTGAAAGAGCAGCTCTATCTTGTGGAAAAAAACCACAGGAATTTGTAGATTATATGTCTGGTGAAGTAGTTAAACTTTTAAAATATTTTCACATTTCAAATGACGATTTTTTAAGAACAACTCAAAAAAGACATAAAAAAATTGTTCAGAGATTCTTTGAAAAATTATGGGAAAATGGTGATATTTATAAGGGAAAATATAAGGGCTGGTATTGTGTATATGAAGAAAATTTTTTAACAGAATCTCAACTTGTGGATGGTAAGTGTCCTGAATGTGGTAGAGATGTGGAGATAGTTGAGGAGGAAAACTACTTTTTTAAATTATCAAAATATTTGGGTAAAGTGTTAGAACATATAGAAAAAAACCCGGATTTTATTATCCCTGAAACTCGAAGAAATGAGGTAATAAGTTTAATAAAGCAGGGATTGGATGATGTCTCTATTTCCCGCACTGCTTTTAAATGGGGAGTCCCTCTAACATTTGACAAAAAACATGTTTCTTATGTATGGGTTGATGCTTTGTTAAATTATATAACAGCTTTAGGAGTATTGACTGGTGGAAAAAAGTTTAATGTCTTTTGGCCAGCAGATTATCATATTATAGGCAAGGACATCATAAAATTTCATGCAGTGATATGGCCAGCGCTTTTGATGTCAGCTGGAATTGAGCTTCCCAAAACTATAGCAGCGCATGGATTTTTACTTAGAGGTGAGGAGAAATTATCAAAATCAAAAGGAATAGTCTTAGATCCACATGATATTGCAGGTAAGTATGGGGTAGATCCAGTTAGATATTTCTTACTGAGAGAGATAGTATTTGGTAACGATGGAACCTATGCTGATGAACTTATGGTGAATAGATTTAATTCAGATTTATCCAATGATATAGGAAATCTTGTTAGTAGAGTATTGGTTATGGTTAAGAAATATTTTGGGGAGGAAATTCCTGAGAAAGATGAACCTCATGAACTTGATTTACAGTTACAAAAAAGTTGGGAAGTTTGTTTAGGTGATTATTTAAAGAATATGAGTGATTTGAAGTTTAGAAAATCCTTAGTTTCAATTTGGTCATTTGTGGCTTCAGCAAATTGGTATGTGGATAAAACTGAACCCTGGTCTTTAGAAAAGAAAGGTAGTACAAGTAAGTTGAAAACAGTAATTTATAATCTATGTGAGGGTCTTAGACTTCTAACAATAGTTACATATCCAATTATGCCAGTTGATATGGAAAAACTTTGGGTTCAACTGGGTATTAAAGAAAAGATATCATCTTGTAAAATTCCTCAAGATTTAAAATGGGGTCTACTAAAACCTGGAACTAAAATAGGTAAAATATACCCACTTTTCCCAAGAATAAATAAACAAAAATTATGATTGTTAATTTATCCACTACAAAAAGAATATTAAAAGAATTTAACATAAAGCCAAAGAAAAGGCTTGGCCAGCACTTTTTAATTGATGGCAATGTGCTTAGAAAAATTATAGATATTGCAAAGATTTCAAAGGATGATAATGTACTTGAAATTGGTGGTGGAATTGGAACATTAACTGAAGCACTTTTAAAAAAAGCTAAAAAGGTGATATGTGTTGAATATGATAATAAACTAATTTCTGTTTTAAAAGAAGTTTTTAAAGAATTAAATAATTTAATAATAATTCAAGCTGATGCATTAAAATATGATTTCAATCCCCTGATTAAAAGATATTCAATAAATAAAATGGTTTCCAATCTTCCTTACAATATAGCTTTGACTCTAATTTTTGACATGCTAAATAAATATCCTGAAATCAAGAGATATATTGTTCTGGTTCAAGCAGAAATTGGTGAAAGATTAACAGCCAAGCCTAAAGACAAAAATTATACTGCTATCTCAGTAAAAATGTCACTTATCTCTGAAATAAAAAGTTATTTTAGGGTTTCAAAAAATGTCTTTCTGCCATCACCAGAGGTTGATTCAAAAGTTCTTGAAATTCATAGGAAAAAATTCTGTTATGAGCAAATAGATAAAAATAAATTATTTAAATTAATTAATATCTCTTTTAAACACAGAAGGAAGACACTGGTAAATTCAATTTTATTAAATAAAGAATGGAATTTAAGTAAGATTCAAACTGAAGAAATTATTAAGAAGATAACAGGAAACAAAAGTGTAAGGGCTGAGGAGTTAAATTCAGAGGATTTCATAAGGTTATACAGAAATATTCAGAAACAAATTCTAATATGGAAATAGTGTTAAGCTAAAAAAAAGATAAAATTATTAAAATATTGGTGAATGCTCAATAAAAGACATGTCATTGCGAGGAGCGAAGCGACGAAGCAATCTCAGTAAATAGATTATTGTCAATAATAGAGATTGCCACGCCACCTTAAGTGGCTCGCAATGACAAGCGAGGGACCTTGTGCACAATGTAAGCGTTAACTAAATACCTACAAATATTGAAATAAATGCAAATAATGGTAAATTATAATAAATATTAAAATATGTCTTTATATACAATATATTATAATATTGTAATAATATTATAAAGGAATAGACAAAAATGCAGAAATTTTGTATAATATAAATAAAAAGTTTGGAGTTGATTATTTTTGCCTATTACTGTAAAAGAAAGACTTAGAATTATGGAAAGAATAAAAGATAAACTTGAAAACCTAATTGGAAAAAAGGTAATAATCAGAGCAAATAAGGGTAGAAAGGTAATAATAGAAAGAGAAGGGCAGATAGAAAAGTTATACCCCAATATTTTTGTAGTAAAAGTTTACGAGAAGGGAAAAAGAGTTAGTAGAGCATCATTTAATTTTGCTGATATCTTAACTGGAATAGTTAAGATAAGCTCAATTAACAAAGATAAAGACTATTTTCCATGGCTTTCTGAATAAATATAAATTAAATAAACATATACTATAAAGAAAATTTAATTCTCAATATATAATCTACAAAATTAGATAAAACCATTATTTAATATATTTTATAGATTTCTTTTAATATTCCTCATATTTTTTCTATACCAATCACAAAGTTTCTTTTAAAATCCTTTATTAATAATTGTTATCTATTGGATAAATTTATTTTTTATTTGGTTATGTATTAATTTTTTTTCAAAAAGACTTTATAATTCATGGTGAATGTCAGTAAAAATTTAAATCAAGAGAAAGCAATTAGAAGATGATTAAAGTAAAAGCAAATGCTAAAATAAATCTCTATCTTAATATTCTTGAAAAGAGAAAAGATAATTATCACAATATTTCCTCCGTTATGCAGAGCATAGATTTAAGTGATGATTTAATCTTTTTTAAAAAAAGCAGTGGAATTAAGATAGTATGTAATGATTTAAATTTGCCTGTAGATGAAAGAAATTTGATATATAAATCTGCAGAATCATTAATAACAAAATTTTTTAAGTTAGACTCTTTAGGGGTTTTAATTATTTTAAAGAAAAGAATACCTATAGCTTCGGGACTTGGAGGGGGAAGTGCTGATGCAGCTGCAACTTTAATAGGTATAAGTAAACTATTAAATTTAGATTTGAGTGATAGCGAATTAATAAAAATAGGGTCTTCTATTGGTTCAGATGTTCCATTTTGTTTAATTGGAGGAACAGCCATAGTTGAGGGTAAAGGAGAGAAAATATCACCGATTGAATCTTTAAAAGATATCTGGATAGTTTTAATGAAGCCTTCTTACAATTTATTAACCAAGGATATTTATAAGAAATATGATAAAATTGGGAGTTCTTGTTTAAATGATATTGATAAATTTATGAAATCCTTTAGTGAAAAAGAACTATCAAAAAAATTTTCAATGATAGAAAATTGTTTGGAAGAGATTGTTGAGAAAGACTATGAAACTATATCCATTTTAAAAAAGAAAGCAATGGAAAGTGGTGCTTTGGCAGCTGTAATGGCTGGAAGTGGTCCAATAGTAGTAGCATTATGTGAAGATTTTGAATCAGCATTAAAGGTATATTCAAAGTTGTCCAAGGAAGTTGATGAGATATATGTTTCCAAAACTTGCTCAAAAGGTGTTGAAATATTTTCATAAAATATTATTTTAAAAAGAAAATAGTTTTTAATTTTGAGGAGGTAAAGATTGATAGTAGATGCAGTTATTTTAGCTGGTAAAAGCTTCATAAAAAATGATGATGAAATATTAAGTGATAAGGTCATATATCCAATAAATGGAATACCTATGATAGATTATGTTGTAGATGCCGTAAAAGATTCTAAATATATTAATAAAATTATGATTTCAGGTCATCCTGATGCTGAACTCCCTCATTTAAAAAATAAAATTGATTATTTATTATATTCAAAACAATCTTTTGCTAATAGAATCAAAGACTCAATAATTGAGCTCAATTCACAAGGAAAAATAATCTTTGTATGTTCGGACATTCCTCTAATAAATGGTGAAATAATCGATAATTTTATTGATATCTGTGATAAAGTCAAAGCTGATGTTTATTTTCCTATTATAAGAAAAGATGAAATACTTTCCAAATATCCCAGGACAAAAAGAACATTCTTCACTACAAGTGAGGGAGAGTTTACAGGAGGTAATATAGCTATTGTTGATCCAAAAGTAATTTTAGATAATCTTGATCTTATAACTGACCTTTTCGAGAGAAGAAAAAAAATTTTGAAACAGGTTAGAGCTATAGGTATAACATCACTTATAAAATATCTTTTTGGAAGATTATCCATAGATGAAATAGAAGTAAAAGCAAGTAAAATAATTAAGGCTAAAGGTAAAGCTATAGTTTGTAGTGGGGTTGAAGTTGGAATAGATGTAGATAAAAAAATTGATTTAGTTTTGGTTGAGGATGTTTTATCAAGAAAAAGAGGAAGATAAAATTAATACAAATCAGTTAATAAAAAGAGCCATTTTTATTAAGTTAAAAAAAGGTTATTTCTAAATTGGTAAAAACCGGGCATTTCTAATTTGGTAAAAACTGGACATTTCTAATTTTGTACCACAAGCATTTCTATTGTATTTGCCTTATTAATAAAAATCTCATAAAATTAAGTGTTTATCTATAAAAATAAAAATCTCATAGAATTAAGTGTTTATCTATAAATTTTAATACTGTGTCATTGTGAGGAATAAGATTCTGGTTGTCATTGCGAGGAGTGTAAGCGACGAAGCAATCTCATTTAATTTATTATTTTTGACATTTTGCTTTAGTAATAGCAATATTTGACATTTTGCTTTTGTAACAATATATTGAAATTTTTCAGCAGCGAAATAGAACATTTTGACTTAGAATTAACAAATTAATTATAAATATTAGAAGTAAAATCAAAATTATAAAGATAATTAGAATAATGTGGTGATTAGATTATGAAGAAAATAGTAGCAATAGTTTTAGCAGCTGGTGAAGGCACAAGGATGAAATCAGAAAAGGCAAAGGTTCTGCACCAAGTTTCAGGAGTGCCAATGATCTGCCATGTTGTAAATACATTATTAGAATTAAAGTTAGATAAGATTTATGTCGTCATAGGAAATCATGGTGAAGAGGTAACTAAGGCAATTTCTGACAAAAATTTGGATTTTATTTGGCAGAAAGAACAACTTGGAACAGGACATGCTGTCTCTCAAGTTAGAGATAAGTTAAAAAATTTTGATGGAATAGTACTGGTTCTTTGTGGAGATGTTCCATTAATAAGAAGTAAAACTTTAAAAAAACTAATGGATTTTCATATGACGTCTAATTCATCTTCTACTATACTAACATTCTATCCAGAAAATTCATCAGGTTATGGGAGAATATTGAGAAATAATAATAAAAATGTTATAGGAATAATAGAAGAGATTGATGCGAACAAAGAACAGTTAAAAATAGAGGAAGCAAATTCTGGAACATACTGTTTTAATTGGAAAAAGTTGTCTCAAGCTCTTGAATTATTAAATCCAGAAAATGTTAAACGTGAACTTTATCTTACTGATATTGTCAAAATATTTTCATCAAAGGGAGAAAAGATATCTGCGATAAATGTTGAGGATTGGAATGAAGTAATAGGTATTAATAATAGAGAGGAATTGGCCAGTGCGAATTATGAGATGAATAAAAGAATACTTAAGAGGTGGATGAACAGCGGTGTTACTATCATGGATCCAAATTCAACCTATATTCATAATCAAGTCAATATTGAAAATGATACCGTAATTTATCCATTTACTTTTTTGGAAGGAAGTACTATTATTGGAAAAAATTGTGAGATTGGTCCTTCTACAAAACTGGTTAATTCAATTGTTGAAGATAATTCAAAAATCACTTATTCCATAGTTTTTGATTCAAAAATTAAAACGGGTACATTAGTTGGACCCTTTTCACATATAAGACCTGATTCGGAAGTTTTAGAAAATGCGAAAGTAGGCTCTTTTGTCGAGATTAAAAAATCTATTGTTGGTAAGGGAAGTAAAGTTCCACATCTTAGTTATATCGGTGATGCAGAGATTGGAGATAGAGTAAATATTGGAGCTGGAACTATTACTGTAAATTATGATGGATATAAAAAACATAAAACAAAAATTGAGGATGATGTACATATAGGTTCAGATTCAATGTTGGTTGCTCCCATAACAATTGGCAAAGGTGCAGTTACAGGAGCAGGATCAGTTTTAACTAAAAATGTACCCCCAGATTCACTGGCTTTAGAAAGAGGGGAGCAAGTGATAAAAGAGGGTTGGGCAAAGAGAAGAAGAGAATTAGAAAAAAAACGTAAATTAAAGAAGAAAATGCCAAAAGTAAGGAGGGAAGTTAATTTTGAAAGAAGTTGAAAAAAACCGGATGATGATATTTACAGGTTCATCAGTTCCTGAATTAGGAAAAAGGATAGCCGATAATTTAGGTTTGAAAATGGGTAATGTAGAGTTAACAACATTTTCTGATGGTGAGATATATGTTAGATACTTAGAGAGTATAAGAGGTGCTCATGTATTTTTGATTCAATCGTGTAGTCATCCCGTAAATTATAATATTATGGAAATGCTCATAATGATTGATGCATTAAAAAGAGCATCAGCCAAGAAAATAACTGCTGTTATACCTTATATGGGATATTCAAGGCAGGACAGAAAAGCAAGGGGGAGGGAACCAATATCAGCAAAATTAATAGCAGATCTATTATCAACAGCGGGAATAGATAGGATGATGACTATGGATCTACATGCTGGTCAAATACAGGGATTTTTTAATGTTCCCGTTGACCATCTTACTGCAATACCCAAAATAATAGATTATATTAATGGAAAAAATATTAAAGATTTAGTTGTAGTAGCTCCAGATTCGGGTAGAGTGGGAGTTGCAAGAAAGGTGGCAAATAGGTGCAATGCTGATTTAGCAATATTGTATAAATCAAGACTGAAGCCAAATGTATCTGAAACCATAAATATTGTAGGAGATGTAAAAGATAAAAATGTCTTTATAATTGATGATTTGATTGATACAGCGGGAACTGTTTGTGAATCCGCTAAATTTATGAAAAGATTGGGAGCCAAAGAGATATTTGCTGCCTGTACTCACCCCGTTTTTTCAGAACCCGCTTATGAGAGATTAAAGAATACCCCTATTAAAGAAATAGTTATAACGGATACAATGCCTATAAAGAAAGACTTGTTAGAAGACAAATTGGTGGTTTTAAGTATTGTGGATATCTTATCACAAGCAATAAAAAATGTGTTCCATAATGTATCTGTGAGCGAAATATTTAAAGGAAGAATGTAACCCATATTAAAATTGTTAGAGAGGTAGGTTTTTATGAAAATAAAAGTTAATAAAAGGAAGGAGTCAGGAACAGGTCCTTCAAAGAGATTAAGAGCTGCAGGTGAAATTCCTGGTGTTGTTTATGGAAGTGATATGGAAACAATTCCTATAAAAATTGATGCTACCCACTTAAAAGAGATTTTAAAAGCACAGAAAAGTGGGGAAAAGGTAATGGAACTCTCGATAAAAGGTGATAGAAAAAAGAAAAATTATAATGTAATGATTAAAGATGTACATAAACACTACATTACAAGGGATGTTCTTAATATAGATTTTCATTCTATTTCATTAAAAGAGAAAGTACAGGCTTCAATCCCTCTTATTTTTACAGGAGAACCTATTGGTGTAAAGGAGGATGAAGGGACTTTAGAGTACCATTTAAGACACATTGATGTTGAGTGTTTGCCAAAAGATCTTCCAGAACATTTTGAAGTAAACATTGAAGATTTAAAAATAGGGGATGTATTAAGAGTTTCTGATATTAAATATTCAGGAGAAACAAAGATACTTGTAGATCCTAATGATGTTATATTATCTGTTAGTGCTCCGAGGTTGGAAGTTGAGGAAGAAGTAGTAGAAGAGGAAGAGGAATTTATTGAAACTGAGGAGGAGGAGCCAGAAGTAATTGGTGAAAAGGAAAAAGAAAAGGAAGAAGAGAAGTAAATACTGATTTTTTAATTAAATTAAAATAGGATGATTTTAAGATTTAAAAATATAATTTGTAAAAAAAAGAACCTATCATAAAGATAAAGTAAATATGAAAGTTATAGTAGGATTGGGAAATCCCGGAGAGCAGCATAGGGGAAATAGACATAATGTTGGGTTTATGATATGTGAGGAAATTCTAAAAGAATTAGGCAATTCCAAAATTAAATTAAAGTTTAGTGGAGAGATATCCGAAACAAATTATAAGAATAAAGAAATTTTAATTGTTAAACCACTTACTTATATGAATGAAAGTGGAAAATTTATAAAAGAAATTGTTAGCAATTATTCAGTATCATTAGATAATCTTCTTGTGATTCACGATGAATTGGATCTTGATTTTATGAGAATAAAATTTAAAAGAGGTGGTGGCCCTGCTGGACATAAAGGAGTTGCATCTATAATTGAAAAACTAAAAGATAATAATTTTTGTCGGTTAAGATTTGGGATAGGAAGACCCCCTGAGGGTATAGACCCTGTTGAATATGTTTTGGAGGATTTCACGGAAAAAGAATTCAAATTAATAAAGGAGAACAAAGAGAATATAGCAAAGGCAATTCTAGGCTATATTGAATTTGATATAAAATATGTAATGGATAAACATAATTAAAATTATTTCATCATTCTGAAGAAGTCTTGGTTGTCATTGCGAGCAACAAGATTCCCATTTGTTATTATAAGTAGAGTGATTCTAGTTGTCATTGCGAGCGTATGTGAAGCAATCTCATTAAATATAGTAAAGAATCTAAATAAACAGAACTATTTTTGTCAGAAGGTGTTTCATAAGATAAGAATTTATATATTTTAAATATAAAAATTAAGAAAAATATAAATATCAGGAAAGATAGGCCTATTAAATTATTTCCTGGTATTTTTGGCATTTCAAAAACTTCCAAATTTGAGAAATTTGCAAAAAAAGCAAAAAACTTAGTTTGAAAATTAATTATCTGTCATTGCGAGGGACAAAGTCCCGAAGCAATCTCAATATTGTGC
>Ga0209121_10005143_pt1 | contig 11961 bp, 10 predicted proteins | sample Cruoilmetagenom3_FD_187292 | JGI IMG/M metagenome (GOLD analysis project Ga0209121, IMG submission 187292) | Oil polluted marine microbial communities from Coal Oil Point, Santa Barbara, California, USA - Sample 3 (SPAdes) (version 2) | ecosystem: Environmental > Aquatic > Marine > Oil seeps ...
CAAGCTGGCGAATTTTGCGCTAACCGAGCCCCAGTCTGGCTCTGATGCCGGCAATATGTACAGCAAAGCGGTGATCGGTGACGATGGCAACTGGACGATTAACGGTAAAAAGGCGTGGGTCTCGCTGGCAACGGAGGCAGATGTCTATCTGACCGTGGTCAAAACCTCTGATGCGCCGGGGCACAAGGATATGGCGATGATTGCCATTCCGAAAGATACGCCGGGGCTGAGTTTTGGCCCGCTTTATGACACGGCTTCGTTCAATTTCCTGCCGCTGGCTGAGATGTTTATGGATAACGTGGTGGTGCCGGAAGAAAATATAATTCTGCCGGTTGGTCAGGGCCTGCAAGGCGCGCTGATGGCGATTGATATCGCGCGGACCTCGATTGCCGCGGGGTGCTGCGGTTTGATTGAAACTGCGCTGGATACGGCGCTGAGCTATGCCAAGAACCGCAAGATGTTTAAGGGTGTGAACCTTGATCTGGATGGCATCCAGTGGATGCTGGGGGATGTGGCAACAGACCTTGAGGCCTCAAAGCTGCTTTACCGTGCTGCGGCGAACTCGCTGGGCACGCCCGAGGGGCCGCTAATGGCGGCGCACGCGAAAAAGTTTGTGCCCGATGCGGCCGTGCGCGCGGCCAACACTTGCACGCAGGTGATGGGCGGCAGCGGCTTGCTGGCGCAATACGGGATGGACCGGCTCAGCCGTCTTTCCCAGATGCTGCGCATTGTCGATGGCACCACCGAGATCAGCCGTGTGGTGATCGGACGGGCCTTGCAGAAGCGTGCCGAAGGATTGCCAGACCTGCCGGTGCCAAAGGGCTATGGTGAATGATCACCCCCGGTTATATCCATATGATGGCGCGCTACAATGCGTGGCAAAACCGGAGCATTTATGGCGCTGCGGACACGCTGACCGAGGCCGAGCGCCAGCAAGACCGTGGCGCGTTTTTCGACTCGATCCATGGCACGTTGAGCCACCTTTTGTGGGGCGATACCATTTGGATGAGCCGGTTTGATGGCTGGGAAGCGCCGGAAGTGGGTATTCCAGATAGCGCTGGATTTGGCCAAAGCTGGGATGAACTGAAGGCCGCGCGGGAGGTTGCCGACCAACGGATTCTGGATTGGGCGGGGCGGGTCTCGGAAGATGATCTGATTGGTGAATTGAGCTGGTATTCGGGCGCGATGGGTCGTGAGATCACGAAACCGCGCGCCATGCTGGTTGTGCAACTTTTCAACCACCAAACCCACCACCGCGGGCAAGTGCATGCGATGTTGACAGCGGCGGGCGCCAAGCCCGATGATACCGATATACCCTTTATGAAAGATACTTAGGAGAGCGCTATGTTTAAGGCACTGGTTGTGAGAAAAAATGACGAGGGGAAAACCTCGGCTTCGGTTGAACAGCTTGGGGTAGATGACCTGCCCCATGCCGAGGTTTTGGTGGCAGTGGAATACTCCACAGTGAACTATAAAGACGGCTTGTGCATTGGCCCGGGCGGCGGCTTGGTGCGGAAATACCCGCATGTGCCGGGGATTGATTTTGCGGGCACGGTCGAGGCGTCTGATGACCCGCGCTATAAGGCGGGCGACAAAGTTGTGCTGACCGGTTGGCGCGTTGGCGAGGCCCATTGGGGCGGATACTCCCAAAAGGTGCGGGTGAATGCGGATTGGCTGGTGCCATTGCCGGAAGGGCTGGACGCACGGCAAGCCATGGCGGTGGGCACGGCTGGTTTTACGGCAATGCTGGCGGTGATGGCTCTGGAAGACCATGGGTTGAAGCCGGGCCATGGGCCTGTGTTGGTGACGGGGGCCGCGGGCGGTGTTGGCTCGGTGGCGACAGCGATTTTAGCGGGGCTTGGCTATGAAGTGGCAGCCGTAACGGGGCGGCCTGAAGCAGCGGATTACCTTCGCTCGCTCGGGGCCACGCAGATTGTGGCGCGCGAAGAAATTAACGAGACCACCAAACGGCCTTTGGAGGCCGAGACATGGACGGGATGCGTAGATGCCGTGGGCGGCGACATGCTGGCGCGGGTGCTTGGGCAGATGAAATACGGGGCTTCGGTCGCGGCGGTTGGGCTGGCGGGGGGCGCTGGCCTACCTACAACGGTCATTCCGTTTTTGCTGCGCGGAGTAAACTTGCTTGGCATTGATAGCGTCATGCAACCCTATGACAACCGTGTGCGGGCCTGGGCGCGCATTGCCAAGGACTTGCCGATGGACAAGCTCGAAGCGATGATCCAGCCCGCAACGCTAAGCGACCTGCCGGCCTTGGGCAAAGATATTTTGAAGGGGCAGGTTAAGGGCCGGGTTGTAGTGGATGTGAACGCCTAGCAGGGGATTTTATCCCCTCTTGGCTTCGCCAATTCACCCCTAGGATATTTGGGCAATTTGGAAGCCGGTCAGATAGTGAATGACATCAGGTCTTCCCCAATGACGACTTCGCATTTGTGCCCTTGTCGTGCTTCGGTGAGAACTTGCTTGAGCATAGCGTCGCTTTTTTGAGCGAGATGCGTGAGGACCATTTTGCCGACATTGGCGGCTTTGGCGATAGCAGCGGCTTGCGGGGCGGACGCGAGGACGTGGTTCGAGAGGGTGCGTTTGTCGGCTGTGTCAATCTCGGCTTCGGCGAGGTAGCAGCATTGTAGTAGCAGATCGGCATTTTGCGCGAGGCTGCGGACGCCTTCGCAGTCAATTGTATCCCCGCTGATTGCGAGTACTTTCCTTTCTGCCTCGATCCGATAACCAAAGCAGGGCCACTCTTCTTGGGTCATGCCAAGCGCGTGGCCGTGCTCTACGGCGTAGGCCCGCACTTGCCAGTTTTTGGATTTGTGACCTGCGCTAGCCGGGATGTCGGTGACCTGCACAAGATCTCGGATATCGGGCAGGGGGTAGTTTTCAAGAACCTCTGCCTCCTTGAGGCGAAAAGCGATATCGCGTGCGTAGATTTGGGTGAATAGCGTTTCGACAATGTCTTTGGTGCCGTGGGGTCCAAAAACCCGGAGGGGCGCGGTACGGCCATCGTTCCAAGCGGAAAGTAGAAGATCACCCAGATCGGATATGTGGTCAAAATGGTGGTGGGTGATGAAGATATAATCCAGATCACGCGGGAGCAGGCCGACAGCGGCGAGCTGGGTGGAAGCCCCGCGACCCGCGTCAAACAGCAGGATTTCGCCGCCAATCTGCACGAGGTTCGCAGTGGCTTGCCGTTTGGTGCTTGGCCGAGGTGTGCCGGTGCCCAGGAGGGTGAGTTTCATGGGAATTCGTGTTCCTTGTATTCCGGCCTTGACGGGTTATCCGCTATCGGTTTCAGTGTGCTGAAAGTCCTTGCAAGTTTCAAGGCTGGTTATCGAAAAGGAATCCCTATGCCCAAACTTGATACTGATTTCATCCGCAGCCAGTTTCCGGCGTTTGAGGAGCCAAGCTTGCAGGGGCAAGCGTTTTTCGAAAACGCGGGCGGGAGCTATACTTGCAAACCGGTGATCGACCGGCTGACGCGCTATTACCATCAACGCAAGGTGCAGCCCTATTATCCATTTGAAGCCAGCCGCTTGGCGGGGGAGGAGATGGACGAGGCGCGCAGGCGGCTTTCGGCGATATTGAATATCGAGCAGGATGAGCTGAGCTTTGGGCCCTCGACCACGCAAAACACCTATGTTTTATCGCAAGCCTTCGGGCAGATGCTGAGCGAGGGTGACGCGATTGTCGTGACCAACCAAGACCACGAAGCCAACACCGGCCCGTGGCGACGGTTGGCTGACAGAGGCATCGAGGTGCGGGAATGGCAGGTGGACGAGGTTGGGCATCTCGACCCGACCGCGCTGGCGAACTTGCTGGATGACAGAGTGAAGCTGGTGGCGTTTCCGCATTGCTCCAACATTGTTGGAGAAATTAACCCGGTGGCCGAGATCGCCGCGATGGTGCGGGCTGCGGGGGCTTATACTTGCGTGGATGGCGTGAGCCTTGCGCCGCACGGGTTGCCCGATATCGGCAGTCTCGGCGCGGATATCTACCTGTTTTCAGCCTATAAAACTTATGGGCCGCATCAGGGGATTATGTATATCAACCGCACCTTGGCCGATGCTTTGCCCAATCAAGGTCATTATTTTAACGAAGGGGTGCGGTATAAGCGCTTCACACCGGCGGGGCCAGACCATGCGCAGGTCGCGGCCAGCGCGGGCATGGCGGATTATATAGACGCGGTGCACGGGCATCACTTTGGCGCGGAGTCAGATGCAGCGGCGCGTGGGCGTGCGGTGGCGGGATTGCAGCGTAGCCATGAAGGCGCGTTGTTGGCGCCTTTGCTGGATTATTTGCGCGGGCGCAATGATGTGCGCTTGCTCGGCCCCCGTGAGGCCGAAGGTCGGGTGCCAACGGTTGCTGTGTCTGCTGCCAAGCCAGCAGGTGCGCTTGCCGACGCTTTGGTACCGCTGGGTATAATGGCTGGCGGCGGTGATTTTTACGCCGTGCGCTTGCTAAAAGCGATGGGCGTAGACCCCGAACACGGTGCCCTGCGCCTCAGTTTTGTGCACTACACAAACGAGGCCGAGGTTGCCAAACTGATCGGGGCGCTCGACCGCGTCTTGTAAATTTGCCAAAATCTGTTAACCTTTCCCGAGGGGGAAGGGTTATGGAGTATTTTTTAAGTACCAAAGGCCAGCGGGATTTGCCGCGCTGGTTTGCGCCGGTTTTTCAGATCATCTCGAAATTTCGGTTTGGCTCGATGGACTTTGCCCTGCCGGACGGGCGGGTATTTAGAGCGACAGGCCACGAGCCGGGCCCGCACGGGCGCGCCGACATACATAATGTGCAAATGTTTGCACGGATCATGCGTGAAGGCAAAATGGGCTTTGCTGAATCCTACCTCGAAGGCTGGTTTGACAGCCCCGATTTGCAGACATTGCTCGACGTAATTTTTATGAACAACAGCGAAATTACACCATCGCTTAAGGTCGCGGGGCTGGTGCGGAACTACGAGCGATTTCGCCACTGGTTGAACAGCAACAACCGGGCGCAAGCGCGGAAGAATATCAGCTACCACTATGATCTGGGTAACGATTTCTATTCGCAATGGCTCGATGAAAGTATGACGTATTCGTCGGCGCTGTTTCAGGGGGAGGTAAGCCTTGCAGAAGCCCAAAAGGCGAAATACGCCGCGATCTGTGACGGGATTGGCGTACAGCAGGGTGACAGATTGCTGGAAATTGGCTGTGGCTGGGGGGGATTTGCCGAGTATGCCGCGACCCTACGTGGGGCCAAAGTACGGGGGCTGACGATTTCTCGGGAACAACATGATTTCGCGCAGAAACGGATTTTCGAGGCTGGTCTTAACGAGCGTGTCGAGATTGTGATGCAGGACTACAGGGACGAAAAGGGCCACTATGACGGGATCGCCTCGATCGAAATGTTCGAAGCGGTCGGGGAACGCTATTGGCCCGTTTATTTTGATGTGGTTCGCGAGCGGCTTAAAGGGGCTGGGCGCGCAACGCTGCAAGTCATTACTATAGAAGACGGGATGTGGCAAACCTATCGCCGCAACGTGGATTTCATCCAGAAATATATTTTTCCGGGCGGGATGATTCCAAGCCCAACGGCGCTTAAAAAGGTGATTTCCGATGCCGGATTGAAAGTTTCCGACTCTATCGAGTTCGGGCAAAGTTACTCAAAAACCCTTCGGCTGTGGCATGAAGATTTCAAAAAAAGCTGGAACACGATTGCCGAGCTGGGTTTTGATGATCGCTTCAAGCGGATGTGGGAGTTTTACCTGACATCCTGTGCCGCCGGTTTTCAGGGCGAGTCCATTAATGTAACCCAGATTACGGTGAGTCGCTAAAAGCTCTGAGATTTCAAGATAGGCAAGGTCCGTTGGGAATGAGTGACTTTTGACGGGTCAAATGCGTTCAGTTGGAAAACTGGAAGACGAGGGAGCGAATGTGACCGAAGAAAGCAAAAGTAGGGCACACTGGAGTTTCTGGCTCATTGGCGTGGTGGCGCTCGTCTGGAACCTGATGGGCATTGCGAACTATATGATGCAAATGAATGCTGAAAAACTTGCCGGCATGCCCGAATGGTGGCTGGCCGTTACCGAGAGCCGCCCCGTCTGGGCGACGGGTGCCATGGCGATATCCGTATTTGGGGGGGCGCTGGGCGGGCTAATGATGTTGCTCCGGAAATCAGCTGCGTTTTATCTGTTTGTTGTTTCGTTTCTCGGCACCATCGTCACGATGGCCCATGCGGTTGGTGTTCCGGGAGCGGGGGCGCGGCAAATATTTGAAGGCATGATCATGCCTTTCGCTGTGTCCGCGATTTTTGTTTGGTATGCAAGATTGGCCAGGCGTAAAGGGTGGTTGGCCTAGCAGTATAGGCTGTGTTGGTGCGCTGCGCTTAACCGTACCAGATCCGGTTGAGCGAGGCCCCACGGTTTGTCATGGCGATGCGTGCGCTACGGCCCACAACGTTGAAGCTGCTGCCCATCCATTCAAAGTTGCCATCGTAATACAGGTCGATATTGACGCCGTTGCGGATCACATATTTTGAACAGGAGACATCCCCCTCGTTGGTTGAAAAGCCGGCGGTTCCGGCAAACCCGATAGTCGGGTTCATGATTTTTCCGTTCTGGGTGTTGATCCATGTGGATCTCTCCAGAAAATCGGTGGTGAAATAACTGGTGGTCGCAGGGTTGCCGCTCACCACACCCTGATAGCCGCTCCCGTCTATCTCCAGCCCGCGCGCGGTGCGGCGTGCCCTGACATGTTCGGCTTTCCCGTCATTATTGGTGGTTGATTGCATTTCCTGCAACACACCGCCGCGCCAGCTTTCGCGGTTTGAAAGCTGGTAGTCAAACCGGAGCAAGCCGAGGATGCTGAGGTGGAGTGTTACCTCTATTTCTACATCCACGCGATCACCGCTACGGCTCAGGCGGAGAGAGGTTTCACCCACCTGCTTGTTGCCAAGTACCGCACTGTACCGGCGCGTGGCCGCGCTCGCTGAGGCGGGGCCTGCCGGAAGGCTGGCAACACCCAGACTGGCGCCTGTCATGGCAAGAAAATTGCGGCGGTTTGGTAACATTTGTGCCTCTTGATTACCCTTTTTTGCGTTTTAGCAGGGAATCACATGAATGAACATGTTGATTTGCACCGCGAGCAATTTGGCCGGATATTGGGCGAATTCACGCCGAAGGCTTGCTAAATGGCCTCAAATATATAATTACAGAGTGCACCTGATCGCCAATAGGAACTACATAATGAAACTGTATAATGACCTACCCGCTGCTGTTGGTAATACACCGATGATCCGGCTTAAGGCCGCTTCGGAAGTCACCGGTTGCGAGATTTATGGCAAAGCCGAGTTCATGAACCCCGGGCAGTCTGTCAAAGACCGCGCGGCCTTGTCGATCATAAACGATGCTTTGGCGCGGGGGGAATTGCGCCCCGGGGGTACGATTGTAGAAGGCACTGCCGGGAATACCGGGATCGGGCTGGCGCTGGTGGGCGCAGCGATGGGGTTCAAAACTGTTATTGTGATCCCCGATACCCAGTCGCAGGAAAAGAAAGACATGATCCGGCTTGCGGGGGCCGAGTTGGTGGAAGTGCCGGCTAAGCCCTATAAGGACCCAAATAATTTTGTGCGATATTCGGGCCGCCTCGCCGAGGCTTTGGCCAAAACTGACCCGAACGGCGCCATTTGGGCGAACCAGTTTGACAATGTCGCCAACCGGCAGGCGCATATTGACACAACCGGGCCGGAGATTTGGGCTCAAATGAATGGCAAAATTGACGGATTTATATGCGCCGTTGGATCGGGCGGTACATTGGCCGGAATGGCGACGGCGCTGCGTTCGCGCAATCGCGACGTTAAGATTGGCCTCGCCGACCCTGATGGCGCGGCGCTTTACAGCTATTACAAAACCGGAGTGCTGGCTTCCGAGGGTAGTTCGATTGCCGAAGGGATCGGGCAGGGTAGAATTACGAAGAACCTTGAGGGGCTCGAAGTGGATATGCCCTACAACATCCCCGATAGCGAGGCGTTGCCGTTAATATTTGACCTGCTGGCGCATGAGGGGCTTTGTCTTGGCGGATCAAGCGGGATAAACATTGCCGGCGCCATACGAATGGCCAAAGAGATGGGACCGGGGCACAGGATTGTGACCATATTGGCTGATTACGGAACGCGTTATCAGTCCAAATTGTTCAACCCCGACTTCCTGCGCGAGAAGTCGCTACCGGTGCCGGAATGGCTTGCTGGCGAAAAGGAAGCGCTACCCGATGTTCGTATAGGCTGATAACCTGCGTTCGAATCAACTCGGGGGCCTGTTATGGCTTTTATACGCCAGCAACTTATTATCTTTTTTGCAATTTTTGCGCTTATCCAGCCGGTTCAGGCGCAAGAAGCCCTCGACCCGAGTTTGCCCAGCCATTGGGCCGCGACAGCGGTACGGGCCGAGGAAATTTTACAAAATAAACTGGCATCGACTCCGGCACTAGAAAATCTGCGGGTTACGCTTGTAGCGCAACGCTCGGAGGCGGAAGCGGTTGAGCAGGAGGCCCAAAAGCGGGTCGATTCCTTGCAAGCACAGCTCGAGGCATTGGGGCCAGCGCCCGAAGAAGGCATCAATGAGGCTCCCGAGCTAGCGGCCCGCCGCACTGAATTATTGGGAGAAATCGCACTCGCCAACGTGCCGCGTGCGGTATCGCAAGAAGCGTTTCAACGGCTGGACGGGTTGATTAATGACATTAACACCCTCATTCGCGAACGGTTCTCGGAAGAGCTGGTAGAGCGCGGGCCTGTCCCGCTGAACCCCGCGATCTGGAACCGTGCGCTTAGCGATGTGAGCCAATATTCGGTAGGAATATGGCGGGAAATTCAGGGTATTCTTGAAAACGATACCAGCCGACAGCAGCTTATGCAAAAAGCACCGTTGGCATTGTTCATTGCTGTGCTTGGCTTGTGGATGTTGCTTTGGTTGCGCGCGAGGATCGCCGGGTTGGTTACCATAGTGCTCCAAGCCGGAGAAGAGGCGTCCGCATGGCGGGTCGCGCTCGTGAACCTTTCGCGGTTGCTGGCACCTGGACTTGGGGCATTTGCGCTAATCTTTGCGATTGGGTCAGCCGACATTTTGGGGTTGCGGGGCTTGGCCATACTCGACGCTATGCCAATCATCGCCTTCGCCTTAATCGCCGCCCCTTGGCTGGGGCGGTCTATGTTTGGCAGCAAAAGTGTATCTGCGGATGTAATCGGCGTAAGCGACCCGGCAACCGGACGGAAAATCAGTGTCACCTTGGGGGTCGTATATGCCTTGGCTGTGCTTTTTGATGCTATGGCCGAGCAGGGTAATTTTTCGATGGAAAGTCGGGCGGTTCTCCTATTCCCGCTTGTGGCCGTGGCATCTATTGCCTTATTTAATTTGGCGCGAATAACGCGCAGCAAACCGGAATCTCCCGAAGATACGCCAGAACCGGCTGCCCATAATTTCGCTGCGCTCATAGCGCAGGCGCTGTTTCTGACATCGCTTTCAGCGCCGATATTGGCAGGGCTTGGCTATTACGCAGCTGGTAGGTTCCTAACCTTTCCAACGATCGCAACGGTTGGGTTTCTGGCGGCATTGCTTGTGCTTTTTGATTTTGTTCGTGCGTTCTTCGAGCGCTGGCTTGACGGCAAAAACCACAGAGGTATCCGAAACGATTCTGCGCGTCTGCTGCCGATCTTTATCGCATTTGTGATGATCCTTGCGGCTATTCCCGTGCTGGCGTTGCTCTGGGGGGCGAGCCCTAGCGACTTGCAACTCTTATGGGAATGGTTGAATGCCGGTATTTCGATCGGCGATAGCCGCTTTTCGCTCACCGATCTTCTGGTATTTATGTTGGTTTTTGGTATTGGTTATACCGTTACGAGATTGGTCCAAAAGACCGTGCGTACGTCGGTGCTGCCCCGCACCAAAATTGACGCCGGTGCGCGCAACGCGATGCTGGCCGGCATTGGCTATGTCGGGATATTCTTGGCCGCGCTCGCAGCGATATCCGCGACAGGGCTAGATATATCCGGCCTGGCAATTGTCGCTGGTGCGCTCTCGGTCGGGATTGGTTTTGGTCTCCAAAACGTTGTCTCCAATTTTGTATCCGGTATCATCCTTTTGATCGAGCGCCCGATCAAAGAAGGCGACTGGATTGAGGCGGGTGGAGTTGAAGGCACCGTCCGAAAAATCTCGGTCCGCGCCACGCTGATCGATACTTTTGACCGGTGCGCGGTGATCGTGCCCAATTCTGACCTGATCGCGGGTGCGGTAAAAAACTGGACAGCGCCAGACCTGACAGGCCGTTTGCGTGTAAACGTAGGCGTGGCCTATGGCACGGACCCCGAAAAAGTACGCACAATTTTGGAAGAGATTGCGGCGTCGCACTCGCAAGCGTTGCTTTATCCAGCGCCTTCCGTGGTGTTTCGCAATTTCGGCGCCAGTTCGCTGGATTTCGAAGTGCGGATATTCTTGAGAGATGTGAACAAGATGCTCTCGGCGCGATCCGATATCAATTTTGCGATTGCCAAGCGCTTTGCCGAGGAGGGTATCGAAATTCCGTTTACCCAAAACGACGTGACTTTGCGCAATATTGACGAGATTGGCAGCGCCCTGCGGGAGGCTATGCACCCACCCAAGGAAGCAAAATGACCCAAAAGCTATTTGCAGATGATGCATATTTGAAGGAAACAGACGCTAAAGTTGTTGCCCATACTGCGCAAGGCGGCATTGTGCTTGACCGTTCGATTTTTTACCCGACTGGCGGCGGCCAGATGGGGGACACAGGCCAACTCGACGATTTGGAAATTGTCTCAACGGTCAAAGGGGAAAATAGCGATATTGTTCTGGTGCCTGCAGAAGGGTCCAAGCTCCCTGCCATTGGCAGCGCGGTTCATCAGGTGTTGGACTGGGAGGCCCGCCACCGCATGATGCGGCTGCATACAGGGCTACACCTGCTCTCAGTCGCTGTCCCTTTACCGGTGACCGGTGGGCAAATACGGGCCGAAAAAGCCCGGCTTGATTTTGCCATGCCAGAACCGCTGGAAGACAAGCAAGCGGTCGAAGACGCCCTGAATGCGTTGGTCGCTGCCGATCACCCGGTGAGCGAACAATGGATCTCGGAAGCCGAGCTGGATGCGAACCTGGGATTGGTTAAAACCATGTCGGTGCAACCCCCACGTGGGACAGGGCGCATCCGGTTGGTTCGTATTGGTGATACCGAGCAGGTAGATTTACAACCTTGCGGGGGCACACATGTTCGCAGCACAGGTGAGATCGGACGGTTGCGCCTTGGAAAGATGGAAAAAAAGGGCCGCATAAACCGGCGGATGAATGTGTTCTTGGTGGACTAATATAATTAGAATGCCGTTTCCCTAATGCGAAATCAACGCTATCTTTCACAGCCCAAATCTCATTTCAACCACCTGCAATTTCGGTCAAACACAGAAAAAAATACTTTTACTTTGAAAGCGATGGCCGGCCTCGCCATTTTCATTCCGCCAATAGACCTCGAAACCGTCGCGACTTTGCCGCCAATGAAAAACGTGGTTTTGGCGAGAAAATCGTCGAAAAATAGATTGTTATCGCCTCGTTTGCCCGACTTAAACCACCCGGTACTCCAATTGGCATTCTTCTATCAGCTAGTGTTTCCATACAAACTATTCCGGCCATTGCAGTGAAAGCCACACTCCCTTCATCTTGTCGCAACTGTGATAAGTAATCGCTATGAAAATGGGGCTTGAATCCCGATCGCAATACCGTGTAGTAAGCCCGCAACGGACAGGTGGCCGAGTGGTCGAAGGCGCACGCCTGGAAAGTGTGTAGGCGGGGAACCGTCTCCAGGGTTCGAATCCCTGTCTGTCCGCCACACCCCATCTTTAACCTATTGATTTAAATTTACTTTATAATTATTAACCATTACCAGGCCCACATTTAGACCCACATTACATTTT
>Ga0209121_10005144_pt1 | contig 11958 bp, 15 predicted proteins | sample Cruoilmetagenom3_FD_187292 | JGI IMG/M metagenome (GOLD analysis project Ga0209121, IMG submission 187292) | Oil polluted marine microbial communities from Coal Oil Point, Santa Barbara, California, USA - Sample 3 (SPAdes) (version 2) | ecosystem: Environmental > Aquatic > Marine > Oil seeps ...
GCTTGGCAAGAGATTTTAGGGCTTGGCAAGAGATTTTAGGTTTCGGCTTCGTCTTCGTCGCCTTTGCCCTTGGTCACACCAAGGTCGTCATCTCCGCCAAGGTCGACGTCATTGTCGGGCGAATCATCGTCCTCGTCGATTTCGGCGATCTCTTCTAGCTCGTCGTCACCGCCCAGATCCGAATCAGCTCCGCCTTCTTTTTTCTTGTCAGCTTCTTCAAACGGGATCGGCTGCTTGGTCTTGAGCACAGGCTCAGGATGCCATTCTTCACCGCATTCGATGCAGGTTACCGGGTCATCTTTGCCCAGGTCATAGAAGCGTTCCCCGCATTTGGGGCAGGAACGCTTGGTGCCCCATTCTGGCTTAGCCATTGCATAATCCTAATTTGTGCCTCGCCGGATTGGCGGGTGTAAAATCGTAAAAGAGTTTGATGGGTCCGGACATGTCCGAAATCAAGAGTGCTAACTCGATTCCGGCGCGCCTTGCCATAGGGCAACACCGCTGTCAAAAGCCCGCCGGCATCCTAACCCAATTATTCGAAGGATTTCGCTTGGCCAATACAGCCAAACCTCATCGTTTTTCCCCTCAAGGTCCGCTGACCGGACACTTGCGAATTCCCGGTGACAAATCGATCAGCCACCGTTCGGTTATGTTCGGCGCGTTGGCCGATGGTGAAACACGCGTCACAGGATTGCTGGAAGGCGAAGATGTGATGGCGACCGCCGCAGCAATGCGCGCGATGGGCGCAAATATCGAAAAGCACGGCGATGAATGGCGCATCAAGGGCGTTGGCGCTGCGGGCTTGGCACAACCCGATCAAGCTTTGGACATGGGCAATTCAGGCACTTCAACGCGTTTGTTGATGGGATTGGTTGCCGGACATCCAATCAGCGCCACATTCACTGGCGATGCCAGCCTGTCCAAACGCCCAATGGGCAGAGTGATTGATCCACTATCCCTGATGGGCGCGAGTTTTGACGCCTCTGAAGGAGGTACCCTCCCCCTTACCATGCATGGCGCGAGCGACGCCAAAGCCATTGAATATCGCCTGCCTGTTGCCAGTGCTCAGGTGAAAAGCGCCGTGTTGCTGGCTGGTCTCAACACCCATGGCGTTACCACCGTCATAGAGCCGACCCCGACCCGCGATCATTCCGAGAGGATGCTGCGTGGGTTTGGCGCCAATCTTGACGTTGAAGTCAATGGCGCAGAGCGGGTTATCCGGCTCACTGGCCCTGCCCAGCTTAAGGCACAAAACGTGACCGTTCCGGGTGATCCATCGTCAGCAGCCTTCTTTATCACTGCCGCTTTGCTGTGCGAAGGCAGCGATCTGGTGGTGGAGAATGTCGGCCTCAATCCCACGCGGGCAGGATTGATCACAGTGCTGCGCCAAATGGGCGGTAACATCGAGGAATTGAACCCGCGCGAGGTGGGCGGCGAACCCGTAGCCGATCTGCGGGTCAAACATTCGCAACTGGTCGGAATCGATGTCGACCCCTCCATCGTTCCCAGCATGGTCGACGAATTTCCCGTGCTGTTCGTTGCAGCAGCCCTTGCCAAAGGCACCACGCGCACAAGCGGCCTGGAAGAGTTACGCGTGAAAGAAAGCGACCGGCTGTCTGCTATGGCAGTCGCGCTAAAACTGGCAGGAGCTGACATTGAAGAGAATGCAGATGGGCTGGTCATCCATGGCCGCGCGGGCGATCGCTTGCCCGGTACGATGACCAAAAGCGTCACCACGCATCTTGATCACCGCGTTGCGATGGCAATGGCCGTGGCGGGGCTGGCCTCTGAACACGGCGTGGAAATTGACGACACATCGCCCATCGCCACCAGCTTCCCCAATTTCATGGATTTGTTGAAGGGCGCGGCGGCATGATTGAGGGATTAGACATTTATGCACTGATCGGCTTTGCCGGCACCGCCTGCATTATCGGCGCCTATGCCTATTTGACATACGTCAATGATCCAAACCCCTTCATCCTGCACGGCACCAATCTGATCGGCGCAGCCTTGCTGACCATATCTCTACTGGTCCATACCAATTGGCCCAGTCTGGTGCTGGAAGGATTTTGGGCAGCGATTGCGATCTTTGGACTGACCAAAGCAGTCCGATCCAAAGGTATAATCGCGAAAAGGAAATAAGCAGAATGATCATCGCAGTCGACGGGCCAACCGCATCAGGCAAAGGCACAATTGCCAAAGCACTCGCGGCCCATTTTGGCCTGCCTTATCTCGACACCGGCCTATTGTACCGCGCTGTGGGACGACAAACTGCCCTTAATCAAGCTGACCCTGACAACCCTGTCGACGCCTTGGCGGCGTGCAATTTCTCAGACGAATTGCTGGATGACGAATTTCTCCGCAGTGAAGAAGTGGGAGGGCTTGCAAGTCGTGTGTCGGTCCATCCTGAAGTTCGCGCGGCATTGTTCGAGCGGCAACGCGCATTCGCGCAGCAACCCGGCGGAGCTTTGCTTGATGGCCGCGATATCGGAACAATCATAGCGCCAGAGGCTGATGTAAAACTGTTCATCACTGCAAGCATCCAAGCCCGGGCGCAGCGACGCTGGCTAGAAATGCAAGGCCGCGAGATTGAAATTCCCCTTGCTGAAATCGAACAAGACGTGGTTGCTCGCGATGATCGGGACATCAATCGCAAGGATGCTCCTTTGCGTGCCGCATTCGGCGCGCTGGTTCTCGACACCACCAGCCTTGCCAAGGAACAGGCCATCGAAGTGGCCGTCAAAGCCGTAGAGGACAGCTTACGGCAATCCGTAAATTCCTTGCATTGAGGCTTAACTTACCCTAGGCGCGCGACCGTTCTCGAAATCATTTTCGGTTGAAGGAACCTTTGCGACGGCATTCGGCCCCGCGAAGACGTCGGCCTCTTGCCCTGCTAGCCTTCGCAATAGTGCGTTGGAGGCAGTTAAAGACCCCGGAATGAGCAATACTCAAAACCGGTGGCCGGTAGCTAACAGAAAATAGGAATTTTTCCTTTATGGCGACTTCGCCCAACCCCTCGCGCGACGATTTCGAAGCGCTTCTTAACGAACAACTTGGCGGTGCAGACAATGGTGGCTTTGAAGGCCGCGTTGTAAAAGGCACCGTGACCGTCATCGAAAATGGCATGGCGATGATTGACGTAGGCCTCAAAAGCGAAGGCCGCGTCTCCCTCAAAGAATTCTCACGCGGTGATGATGACCACGGACTGACGGTAGGTACCGAAGTCGAAGTGTATGTCGATCGCGTTGAAAACGCAGACGGCGAAGCAATGCTCAGCCGTGATCGCGCCCGTCGCGAAGCTGCTTGGGACAAGCTCGAAAACGAGTTTGGCGAAGGCAAGCGCGTTGAAGGCCGCATCTTTGGCCGCGTTAAAGGTGGCTTTACGGTCGACCTCGACGGCGCCGTTGCGTTCCTTCCTGGCAGCCAGGTAGACATCCGCCCAGTGCGCGATGTTGCTCCACTGATGGAAGTGCCTCAGCCTTTCCAAATCCTGAAAATGGATCGCCGCCGCGGAAACATCGTTGTTTCTCGTCGTGCGGTACTGGAAGAAACCCGTGCAGAACAGCGCAGCGAACTGATCGACAAGCTGGCCGAAGGTCAGGTTACCGACGGTGTGGTCAAGAACATCACCGATTACGGTGCCTTTGTTGATCTGGGCGGTATCGACGGTCTGCTGCACGTCACCGACATGAGCTACAAGCGGGTTAATCACCCCAGCGAAGTCATCGAAATCGGTCAGACGGTTACCGTTCAGATCGTTCGCATCAATCAGGAAACTCAGCGCATCAGCCTCGGCATGAAGCAGCTGGAAAGCGATCCATGGGATGGCGTCGCGGCGAAGTACCCAATGGGTGCCAAGCTGTCTGGTACAGTCACCAACATCACCGAATATGGTGCATTTGTTGAACTGGAAGCCGGCATCGAAGGCTTGGTCCACGTTTCTGAAATGAGCTGGACCAAGAAGAACGTCCACCCTGGCAAGATCGTTTCGACCAGCCAGGAAGTTGATGTGATGGTTCTGGAAGTCGATTCCGAGAAGCGTCGTATTTCACTTGGCCTCAAGCAAGCTCAGCGCAATCCTTGGGAAGAATTTGCCGAGAAGCACCCAGTTGGCAGTGAAGTTGCTGGCGAAGTCAAGAATGCGACCGAATTTGGTCTGTTCATCGGCCTCGACGGCGATGTCGACGGCATGGTTCACATGTCAGATATCGCATGGGGTATCTCGGGCGAGGACGCATTGGCACTTCACCGCAAGGGTGAAGAAGTCAAAGCGGTTGTGCTTGACGTAGACGTCGACAAAGAACGCATCAGCCTCGGCATGAAGCAGCTCGAAAAGGGCGCACCAAGCGCAGAAGCAGCCACCGGCGGCAGCGCACTTCGCAAGAACCAGACCGTTACGGTTACTGTTCTGGAAGTTCGCGACGGCGGCTTGGAAGTTCAAGTTGGCGACGATGGAGCCACTGGCTTCATCAAGCGTTCGGATCTGGGTCGCGACCGCGACGAGCAACGTCCCGATCGTTTCCAAACCGGTCAGAAGCTTGATGCGATGGTCATCGGGTTCGATCGCTCCAAGAAACCAAACTTCTCTGTCAAAGCGCGTCAAATCGCTGAAGAGAAGGAAGCGGTGGCACAGTTCGGTTCGTCCGACAGCGGCGCATCGCTCGGCGATATCCTTGGCGAAGCGCTCAAGGGCAAAGAAGACTGATTTTGATACGTCCTCAAACGCCGGGCGCACGCCGTCCGGCGTGCTTGGCTTCCGCGCCATAAGGCGCGACGGCCCGTCGGCCTTGCGACACTTTCAGTGTCGAGAGAGCTAGAAAACGAAAAGGCCCGTTGGTGCATCAGCATTGGCGGGCCTTTTTCTATGGGCTTTCCTATGCCTCGATTGCGGCGTAGATAGACCGTTATGACCATTCAAATACATCAATTCCCGTGCCTGTCCGACAATTATGGATTCCTCATCCATGATCCCGCCAGCGGTGATACCGCTGCGATCGACACCCCCGATGGCAAGGAATATTTGCGCCAAGCCGAAGCCAAGGGTTGGACCATCACGCATATTTGGAACACCCATTGGCATCCCGATCATGCCGGCGGAAACAAGGACATTGTTGCAGCTACAGGCGCCAAGATCATTGCCCCCAAAGAGGTCGAAAAACTCTCTGAGATTGATCAGATCGTCGCGCATGGTGACAATGTGTTTCTTGGTGAATTTCGCGCTGATGTAATCGACGTATCAGGCCACACCAATGGCCATATCGCCTATTACATTCCCGATGCTGGCGTAGCCTTTGTGGGCGATGCCGTTTTTGCTCTGGGTTGCGGCCGCATGTTCGAAGGCGAACCCAAGCAATTTTGGGACAGTCTTTCTCGGATCAAGCAGCTGCCGCCAGAAACGACGCTCTATTGCGCCCATGAATATACCGCAGCCAATGCAAAATTCGCGATCCATGCTGATCCAGACAATGCTGCATTGCAATCCTATGTCAAAGAGATCGCAGACAAGCGATCACGCGGTGAATGGACTGTGCCAACCCAGCTCGACCGGGAATTGGCCACCAATCCGTTCTTGCGCGCGGACGATCCTGCATTGATGGCCAAATGGGGCGGCAATGCTCCGCATGAGACATTTGCAGCGCTCAGGACGGCAAAAGATAGCTTCTAAGCCCCAAGAGGCACATTACGGTGCCCGGATGCTGTAACCTGCCAATTGGTCGGCAAAGTGGTGTTTGTGCCGGGAACCTGAGGCTCAACCCATCAGGACGAATGTCACAAATGCTACCAGCCCGGCTGCACCGCTACCCAATGTCAGGCGGCGCATGGACTTGACCTGCAGTCCCATCACAATCCCGCTGGCGACCAGCAGGAACAGAACAAGCGCCAGAAAGCTGGCATAGACCTTAAATGCGGTGCTGCCCTTGGCCTTGTGCAATTGGACCAACCAGCGGTGCATGCTGGCCTCTTTCACATCAACATTGGCAACCAGCGGGTCATCGCCCTGTTTAATGCTGATTTCGCTGCGCGCGCCGCTCCATGTCAGCGAGGCATCCTCGCCCTCAGTAACGCTCAGCTTTCCGCTGGGAATGGGAAGATCGCGCTGCACCATCTGCTGCACCGCAAAGGATGTGATGTCACCCTCGCTTTGAGTAGTGAGCGGTTCGTTGAGAGCGACATTCGCGCTTTCTTCATACCATTCACCCTTATTGCCCCAAGTGTACAGAGCGCCCGTTACAAGGAACATCAGCACGGCAGGAAACATGACGGCGGCAAAAGCCAAATGCAGTTTGGTAAGAAGAATACGGCTCACTTGGATATCCCATTACAGTTTTGCGAACGATTCGCATTAGCCAAATTCACGAAATATCCAAGAGCTTTCTTTCCTCTGCGCAAACAAAAAAGGGCGGCCCCTAATGGACCACCCTATTTTCTGTCAGCAAAAACTCAATCAGATCGAGGCAATAACCTCGTCAGCCAGTTTCGTGCTGGCCTCTGCATCCACGTTCTCAGCGATCAGCTTGCGCGATGCAATGGTGGCAGCGTTGGCCACACTTGCGCGCACTTGGTCAATCGCATCACGCTCTGCAGCGGCGATCTTGTCTTCGGCCATACGCTTGCGGCGTTCGACCATAGACTTGCTATCAGCCTCTGCCTTTTCGAGGATAGAATCCGCTTCGCGTTGCGCGCCCTCCACCATCGCTTCAGCGTCTTTTTCAGCGCCAGCGATCTTGGCAGCATATTCATCGCGGAGCGTCTCTGCTTCGCGGCGCAAAGCCTTGGCTTCGTCCAATTGCTGTTTGATCTCGGCAATCTTGGCATCAAGGCCGCCGGCGATCAGGCCGGGCACCTTTTTCCATACCATCACCAGGATCAGCACCAGCATGGATACCGAGACCCACTGATATGGCTCTAAGCCAAATGCCGTCGGGTCGATATGAGGAATATGCTCGCCCAAAGCGTCTGCTTGGAAGACTTCGGCTGGTTCGACTTCAAGAATCGCTGGAGCGTTAGACATGAGACAAAGCCTCCTTCACAGCGGCTTTTGCAGCCGTCTTGTTGACCTTTGCACCCGCCAAACGCGCGACAATGTCCTGCGTGGCTTCTGCGGCAACAACCTCAACCTCGGTCATGGCAGCGCCGCGTGCTTCAGCAATGCGGACCTCTGCATCGGCCAATTTCTTATCAAGCCGCTTTTGTGCAGCTGCGATCTTCTTTTCCGACTTGGCCGCGCCAACAGCCTTGGCCTTGGCGATAACCGCCTGAGCCGCCGCACGATTTTCATTCTCGCGCTTGCGCCATGCTTCTTCTTGATCGTCAGCTGCATCGCGAGCGGCCTGAGCCGACGCAAGATCATCAGAGATATGCTTGTCACGCAGGGCAACCGTATCCATCACTTTGGGCACCATTCCGCGTCCAATGACGAAGAATGTGATCCCAAAGAAGATCAGCAACCAGAATATCTGGCTGGAATAGGTTTCTGCAAGCTGCGCTATTTGAGGCATGCGATCAGGTCCGAAAACTTCAGTTCAAAAAATACGGTGCGCCTACCAGTCAACGCAATCATCAACCGGCAGGCAAACCGAAATGTCGTTTAGGCGACGAAAATCAGGATCATCGCAACGACGAATGCCAGCAGGCCGAGAAGCTCAGCTGCGGCAAAGCCGATGAACAGGCGGCCCTGCTGGCCGTCTGCTGCACCTGGATTGCGCAGTGCGCTTTCCAAGAATGATCCAAAAACATTACCCACACCGATGGCGGCCATACCGGCACCGATTGCTGCAAGGCCTGCGCCTACGAGCTTGGCTGCTTCTGCTTCCATTGTATTAACTCCTTAAGTGAATTTTATCTGGTTGATCTGAAACTTAGTGAAGGTGCTCTGCGTCGTTGATGTACAAAGACGTCAACAGAGCGAAAACATAGGCCTGAATGCCGGCGACCAGTATCTCCAGCGCGCTGATTCCAATCATCAGCAAAAAGCTTGGGATACTGACCAGTGCAGCGAAGCCTGCACCGGCATTAATGCCGTTGATGACGAAGCTGGACAGCACCTTCAACAGGACGTGTCCGGCCATCATCGCCACAAACAGCCGCAATGCGAGACTGAAGGGGCGGATCAGGAATGAGAAGAATTCGATCAGTGCGATGGCAGGAACCATCGGCAGCGGTGTGCCGTGCGGCACGAACAGGCTGAAGAATTTGAAACCATGCTTCCAAAAGCCAACCACCAGCACAATCGAGAAGCTGATGATGGCGAGCACGCCGGTAACGGTGAAGTGGCTGGTGATGGTGAACGCATGCGCCCCGACCAAGCCAAACGGCACCAAGCCCAACAGGTTTGCAAACAGGATGAACATGAACAGGCTGAAGATATAAGGCACATATTTGCGCCCTTCTTTGCCGACATTCGCTTCCAGCATATCGTCAATAAAGCCGGTGAAGCTTTCCACCGCCATCTGCCAACGGCCAGGCACCAGCTGGCGCTTCATGCCGCCAGCGACAAAAATCCACAAAAGTACTGTGGTGACAAGCATCCACATCGCACTGTTGGTGAATGCAATATTGAATCCCGCAAGCTCCCAGCCCTCCGTACCAAAAATGGGTTCGATGGTGAACTGGTGCATCGGATCGACTTTGCCTTCTTCGGCTGCCACGATCGCTTGGTCCCTACGCCTAAATCAATGAAACGCGCCCGGTTTGCCCCTACTCAGGATCGGTTGGCCGCGTATTTGCTGCACGAATAATATTCCTGAAGGCCACCACTATTCCAAAGAATAGCATGATCAACAGACCCCAGGGCGAGGTACCGGCAAAATAGTCAATCGACCAACCGATAACCAAACCGCCAAGAATCCCGCCAAGCAAATCTGCCAGGACCCGGTTGCCGCTGCGATAATTCGCATCAACACCGTTTACCTGCGATTGGCTGCGTTGATCTTCGCGCTCTTGTGCAGCTTTAAGCCGCTCTTCGAGTGCATCAATCCGCGCATCCTCAGCGATGGGTTCCCGTGCGGGCTTCTCGTCGGTCATGTCAGGTTCCTTTTTATAGGGATCCACGACACGGCCAACAGGTGCCCGCCGAGGGCGCCGCTCCCTTAGGCGGGGGGCATATTCGAGTCAACCGGTCGCACGCCTTTTTGCCGTCGGAATTTTCAGCTTTCTTAGGGACAGCGTGGATCGCGCAACGGTGCTGCCGATGTCCGCGTTTGCCAACTGCCATTGGGAGCCTGATATTTCTCACCAGCTTTGGTCCGCGAAATCGCTTCGCAACCGGCAGTCAGAGCATATTCTTCCAAGGTCGCATTGGCCGCCTGCGCGCGTTTGGCATATACCGCACGACGTTTGATGTTGATGTCATTGACCAGACGGCGCAACTGGCTGGTCTCAGCCCCCACTATACCCAAATAGCTATCCATCTTCTCCCCAATCTGACCACTGGCGCGCGCCTGAGCGTACGCCGGATCGCGTTGCGCCTGTGCAGTGTCAGCCAGACCCGTCAGAGCCATAGCGGCGATCGCGCCTGAAAGAGCAAGTTTGCGAAGCTTCGTCATAATCCTAGAGCCTTCCATCAGAAGATATCTGCATTTTCATCAATCGTGTTGGCTGCATCTTCGGCCAGACGGTAAATCACTTCCTGACGGATGTTGATGTTCAATTCGATCACAATCGGATCATCGGGCGCGCTCACATTAATGCACCCGGCAGCCAGCATCGTGGTCAACATCACCATCCCAACCAAACTGCCTCGTACCGCCGTCCCTGCCCTGCCCATATGATCAAGGGATGCGGCATCGATACACTGTTTGGTCAATTTCTCCGCCGTTATGGCATAGTCTCGCTTTCTTGCGTCCGAATGGTCGGCTCATCGGCGTTCATGTCGTCTGGCATCACCAGTCCAATATCCCTGAGGTCGCGAATGAATGCCGGGTCATAAAGAGACTTCATCTGCGATATCAGTTGATAGAATTTGGATCGTATATTCACATTGAATCGCACAGGCAGCTTAGCAATGCGACGGGTGATAATGTTAGAATCAGCGCCAACGCCTTGCTTAATCCCATCAAATCGCACGCGGGTGACGATTTCACCAGTCAGCGATCCCTCCATCGTCACGCTCATTTGCGGATAATCGATCGAGCGCAACGATTCGAATGCAAAATTGGCAATCGGAGAGAGGTCTTCATTGGTCAGCTCGCCCACGTAAGACACATTGCCGCCCCGAGCCTTAGACAATAGCAAACCTTCCTCGATCCGGCCATTGCCCGATTTATCAAAGACAATCGGCAAAGTTCCGTCAAAAAGGCCCGTCGCGCTAAGATTACCCAGTTCCATCTCTGACACGAACACTGCTGCATCCAACCCGATGACTTCAAAAATAAAGCGACGTTCTTCTTCGGCACCAATCCGCATATCAACGGGGCGCATGATCAGTTGACCACCCATAAATGGCCACTCGCCACCCTTAACCGACAACAATTCACCATCGGTCAGAGCAAAGTGAATTTTGCCATCAGCCACTTCGATGCCAGGGTTGATTTCATCAATGGTGATCTGTTGATCGGGCGCTGTGGTCAACGAAACCAAATCGACAAATTCCACCGCCCCCTTGGCCCCTGTTACCGGACCAAATGCTGCGGCAAAATCGATCCATCGCTAGAAAAAGTGCCTGAACTGGAGATTTCATCGCCGTTCCAGTCAATCCGGCCAAACCCTTTAATGACGCCATCTGCCAAGGCGATCACGCCCTTGGACAAATTGGACAATTGTTCGGGCTGAAGCCCGTCATCAAAGCGCAAATTTTCAACCAACAGATCAGCTGAACCAATCCCGCTATCCAGGTCGTGCGCCATCTGCACTTGGGTTACGATCCGGTCACTTTCCCGATTGCGCAAGTCAACCTGCGCCGTCATCAAATTGTTGGCCAAAGTCAAAGTGGCATCGCGCGCAATCAATGGCTCAAAACGGTCCTCTTCCTGACGGTCAAGCACCTTCAAACTGCCATCAGTCAATGCCAAAACGCCGTCGGCCAAACTCCAATTTCCTGTCCCATCAACAATGTCCATCGGGATTTGCTCCATCAGCACCGTGGCATTGGCAAAATCGCCGACAATGACTTCACTAAAACTGACATTCAACTGGCTAAGGCTGAACTTGCTGGCGGTGTCCTGAGGCCCCAATTCCACCGCGACATTCTGCGCGTTCATCACACCAGGGTAGGCAAAGCTGATCGCGCCGGTTTGCAGTGTAATGGGCGATTCTCCCAACCTGCCCGACAGGTCCAGCCCCGACGCTCCTGCTGCAATTTGCAACCCTACATCATTATTCATGGCCACAATCGGACCATCAGGGGGCGGGCAAAGGATCAATTCGCGCTGAAAAGCGTCAGGCCGGCCATCTGTAACGCGCCAAATCGCGTCGTCGTGCATTTGCCCCATATAGACAAGCCATTGCGCGCCGACCAACCACCCGAAAGCGGCAGTTCCAAATCGCCAACAAATGCTCCGGCCGAATCGCCACTGGCGCTCAAAAAACCGGTGATGTCACGACCGTGGTGGTCCCCAGCGCGGTTGTGCGAGGGTCGGGCGGTGGAGAATTGCTGTCCCTATCGCGTATGCAGTTCAGCACCGCTGGGGCCAATGGGCCGCATATTGTGGGCAATTTCCGTACCGGAGCCGAAGGCCTTCCCAATGTGCTGTCGGCCGACAAGGTTACGTCGATATCGGCCTTGCGGACTGCTGCTTTGCCTATTGTTGCAGTGGCAGCGCAACTCAGATCGCGCAGCCGCAAAGGCCCTTCAAAAATTGGCTCGCCTTGTGCGGTCGTAACGCTGCCATACAGTGAGGCCTGCCCAGTTTGACAGTACTCAAAAGCGAGCGATGGCGCGACTGCAGCAACAATCCCGTCAAAGCCATCATCCAATGGGCCAGAGCCCTCTGCCTTGACGCCCACCGGACCATAATCCGT
>Ga0209121_10005145_pt1 | contig 11957 bp, 8 predicted proteins | sample Cruoilmetagenom3_FD_187292 | JGI IMG/M metagenome (GOLD analysis project Ga0209121, IMG submission 187292) | Oil polluted marine microbial communities from Coal Oil Point, Santa Barbara, California, USA - Sample 3 (SPAdes) (version 2) | ecosystem: Environmental > Aquatic > Marine > Oil seeps ...
CTGCCTATCATTACCAAGCAGGTCGCCGCTCAGGACAGTCTCATACACCTCGATATCCCGGGCATTTGGGTCTGGTTCACCGAACCCCGCGTAGCCACCCTTAATCGCCACGCCATTTTTAAGCTCAAACGTTGCGAACCGATCGCCGGTGCCGGTAGAATTGCCAGTATTCGCATCTGGTTTGTAAATGCCGTCGGCCACCCAGATTTGATCCCCGGAGATGCTTGCTCCCAGGCCATCTTGAAGATACTTGTAAGCTGTCCCCCAAGTTTGGCCATCTGCTCTTAAGCCATTTCGTCCTCCCGTTGGCGCATCCGCATCAACGTAGATGATTTCTGCCCCAGCCGTTGATACTATCGCCAACACAAATACAAATAACACCATCTTCATTCTGTAACTATCTGACCATTTCATTTTACACCTATCTTTCTGCCCTTTTGTTCAAGGGACGTAAAATAATTATTAATAATCGCCAATGGTGAACCTTTCAGACGCTTCCAAAGGCTTGTTCACCAAAAGCTTCTACCTTTAAACACTGGAAAAATTCTCGATATTGCGCCGGTCGCCAAATTTATTTGAATAAATTTAGTTGATGAAGCAGTAAATACTTGCTATTCAAGGGCTTATTGTTTAGAATAGAATTTCAGATATTTGGACAAGACTGTGCGGTTGACGGATTCCTGAGAACATAGTGAGTGGAGGCGCCGGTCATGAAGCACAATGACGTGACAGATATGGGTGGGGTGGGGGAGGCATTTCTGACAACCCATTGGTCTATTATTGAGAACGTCGGTTCGAGTGACGATGACAAAAATCGAGCTCTGATCGATCTGTTACTAAGTAAGTACTGGAAACCCGTTTATTGCTATCTCCGGCGTAAAGGTCATGACAACGAACAGGCAAAGGACCTGACCCAGGGATTCTTTCATGAAGTCGTTCTGGGTCGAAGTCTCATCCAGAAGGCGGACCAGTCCAAAGGACGCTTTCGGTCATTTATGCTTATCGCGTTAAATCGCTATCTTATCACCGCCAGAACCGGGCAGGCCGCACAGAAGCGAATCCCAAAGAGCAAGCTCGTTCCGCTGGATGTAACAGATTTACCCGAATTGCGACAGGCTGCCTCAGAGTTGACTCCCGAAGATACTTTCAATTATGCATGGGTCTCGTCGCTGCTCGAACAGGTTCTGGGAGAGGTTGAAGCAAAATGTCATGAAGATGGCAAAACAGTGCATTGGCACATCTTCGGCGACCGAGTTTTGGATCCAATCATGGAGAAGACAGAACCGCCTTCGATGAAAGAAATCTGCCGAAAATATGCCGTCGAGAGCGAGGCCAAGGCGTCCAATATGATGGTTACAGTCAAACGGCGTTTTCAGACAGCTCTGATGAGCCATTTGCGCAGTTTGGTCGTCTCTGAGGAACAGGTCGACGAAGAATTATCCGAAATTATGCGATTTCTTCCAAATATGGCGCAAGATGGCACATAATTGCAGTATTTATATATAGAATCGCGGAAACACATGCTGTTGGCGATGAGCGATTAATGTTCGTCTAATTGCGGTGCAGAACGATGAGCAAGAAATCGGTATTTGATCTGGACCCTGAGCAACTCAACCAGCTTCTGTCTATCGGCAAGGAAGCCCCAGGGCCGGTACCTGAGGAGCAATCAAGTTCCTCCAGCGCCGATCCACAAGCTGTTCCAACGGCATCTCTGAACGTGTTTATGGAGAAACCCGGAGGTCAGATTGGCCGATACAAACTACTGAGCATCCTCGGTGAAGGCGGGATGGGGATTGTCTATTTGGCAGAGCAGGAGCGGCCTATCAAACGCCGAGTGGCTCTGAAGGTCATCAAACCGGGTATGGATTCGAAACGAGTCGTCGCACGTTTTGAGGCCGAACGTCAGGCTTTAGCTCTGCTGGACCATCCTAATATCGCTCATGTTTATGATGCCGGCACGACAGAGGCCGGCCGACCTTATTTTGTGATGGAATACGTCAAGGGTCTGCCTATTACCGAGTATTGTGACTGCCATAAGCTCACTATCGAGGATCGGCTGATTCTATTCCGACAAGTCTGTCTCGCTGTCCATCATGCTCATCAGAAAGGTATCATTCACCGTGATATTAAACCGTCAAATATTCTTGTCTCTGTGGAGCGAGATGAGGCGATTCCGAAGATTATCGACTTCGGCGTCGCCAAAGCCATCAGCATGACGCTGACTGAACGGACACTGGCTACTGAGGACAGCCAACTGTTAGGCACGCCGGAGTACATGAGTCCTGAGCAGGCCGATATGGCCAGCGTGGATATTGATACACGCTCGGATATCTATTCGTTGGGTGTGCTGCTGTATGTCCTGTTAACTGGCGTTCTGCCATTCGATCCCGACACACTTCGCGAAGGCGGGATTGATCACGTTCGAAAAGTCATCCGCGAAACCGATCCCAAGACACCAAGCACCCGTTTGGCAAGTCTGGGCGATGATGCTAAAAAGGTCGCGCAGAGTCGCCGGACTGAGATTTCAACGCTTGCCAAAAAACTACATAAGGAGCTTGAATGGATTCCCCTTAAAGCAATGCGCAAGGAACGCGCTGAACGTTATCGCTCGGCCTCCGAACTTGCAGATGATATCGAGAACTACTTAAAAGGCGCTCCACTAATCGCCGGGCCACCTGGCACAGGCTACAAAATGAAGAAGTTTGTGCGGCGAAACTGCGTATTGGTAAGTGGTATTGCCGCGGTGCTGGTAGTGCTTATCGCAGGAATTGTGGTTTCTACGATCTTCGCCATTGGCCAGGCCCGCGCCCGTGCAGAGGCGCAGCTCATCGCTGACTTCCTGGAAAATGATGTTCTCGGCTCGGTGTATAAGGCTAGGGTCGGTGAAGCAACCGCAAGCTACATGCTCGATGCAGCTTCCAAAAGCCTTGAGGGCAAGTTTAAGGACAAGCCACTCATTGAGGCGACCATCCGCACTACGTTGGGGATGACGTACCGTGCGATTGGCGAGTTAACGAAGGCTGAACAACACTTCCTGAGTGCTAACCGAATAGGTCGGTTGTACCTTGGTGAGGGGCATCGGGCTACGCTTAGGCCTATGAGAAAACTCAGCTGGGTCTACTGGGACCAGGGACGGTATCACGACATGGAGCGCCTGTGGACCGAGATTCTCCCAATCAGGCAACACATAGACCCTATGGAACATGTGGTGGGCGCTACGAACGGCCTTGCCTATTCGTACCTGTGCCTGGGCCGATACAAAGATGCGGAATCGTTGTACGACGAGCTATTACCGATGGTCCAGCATGAGATAGGGGGAGAGAAGGCTGGGCGAGCTTTTGTTGCCGGGTGCAACCTAGCTTGGGTATACACTGCCCAAGGCCGGTACGAGGAGGCAGAGCGGCTTTTTACGGAGACAATGAAGAATACCAAGTACACTGGGCCGATGAGCCAGAATGAGTTCTACTACGCGAGTACACTGGCCAATCTATACCGAGAGCAGGGCCGGTACGAGCAAGCTGAGCCAGTGTTTGTCAAGACATTGGAGGCACAGCGCCTGGTGCTTGGCGACAAACACGTGTACACATTGGTATCCATGTATGGTCTTGCACGCCTATATACGACTCAAAACCGTTACAAAGAAGCAGAGAATCTATTCACTGAGATGCTGGAGATTGCACACCGCGAACTGGGCGAAGAACACCCCTACACCCTCGACTTCATAAACGGCTATGCCGTGCTGCTTACAAAGCAGAAGCGGTATGATGAAGCAGAACCTCTGTTCAAGAAGGCATTGGAAGGCAGGCGACAGAAGTTGTATGATGACCATCCGGACACACTGGAAACCAAGAACGACTTGGCTGTGCTTTACAAAGAGCAAGCTCGTTACAATAAAGCAGAACAGTTATTACTCGAAGCCCTCGAAGGCCGCCGCCTCAAACTCGGTGACACTCACCCACACACAATAGAATCTATGAACAACCTAATCACCCTCTACCAAGCCTGGGACAAGCCCGAAAAAGCCAAAGAATTGCGAGCAAAACTACCTCGTAATCAGTCAAAAGAGCAATAAAAATAAGAATATAGGATACAGAATTCGAGCGTCCTAAAACGCATTCCACAGCACACAATACGAATTTCGTCTCATGGAGTTATTCTCAGAAAGAGCTTGATTTTTGGGATTAAATTTAGTATAATACCTAACAAATGTATTAGTTTGTAGTTCATGGTTGGTAGTTCGTAGTGGAAGTTGAGTTGATTAGTTAATTGGAGAATTAGTGGTGGATTCCCGCCTTCGCTGCACCGTAAGGTGTCCTGCGGAGAATGACAAACAACAAATATCAGTGTTAATCAGGGTAAATCTGTGTCTAAAGAAATGCAATTTGAAAAAACAAAGCCAATTTGCTCGTATTGCGTGCTGCGTTCTGCGTAATGCGTAATGGAATTAGAAAAAACAAAGCCAATTTTATCGTTCAGTGTTCTCCGTAAGGAGTCCCAAGGACTGAGTTCAGCGTTCTACGTCAAGATTAGAAAAAGGAATTTGAAAAAACAAAGCCAATTTGCCGCCGGCTTGAATAGACACAAGATCAACTATAGGAAGGAGTTATAGAAAATAATCGCGATTGGACACTTGGTGAAAACAAAGCCAATCAAAGCCAATTTATTAGTTTTCTGTGATCGGCGTTAGGTTCGTAAATCTTGTTGATGAGTATTGTCCCTCCGGCGAAATTAGTATTGCTGTTTTTGCGAAATATTGTTAACAAGTACGCCTATGCCGAACAATGATAAGAAACATCGAGTTTTTATAAGCGCCGCCGAGCCAAGCGCCGATGCCCATTGTGCCGGTTTGATCAGCGATATGAAGGAAATGCGGCCCGGCATCGAATTTGTCGGCGTCGGCGGGCCAAAAATGGCCCAGGCCGGCTGCGAATTGCTCGAAAACACCACCGGCAAAGCAGCGATGATTTACAAGGCCTTCAGCCAGGTGGCCCGCTTCTATAAGATTATAAAGCGCATAAGTCGCTATTTGAAAAGCAATAACGTCGATTTGGTGATCGTTTGCGATTCGCCCTCGTTCAACTTTCACGTTGCGAAAGCCGCGAAAAAAGCGGGCATAAAGACGCTGTTCTTCGTTGCCCCGCAACTTTGGGCCTGGGGCGGCTGGCGAATCCGTAAGCTACGCAAACGATGCGATAAGCTATGCTGCTTACTGCCTTTCGAGCAGGATTGGTTCGGCAAGCGAGGTATGGATGCGGTTTTCGTAGGAAATCCGCTTCTGGATAAATTGGAGATTGCTGTCACACGGCACGAGCAATATGTGGATTTTGAGTCGAAAAAGGCCAGGTTCGCCCTTATGCCCGGCTCGCGAGCGGCGGAAATCGAATCGCTCTGGCAGCCGATGCAGCAGATAGCACTATGTCTGAAGGAAAAAAACCCCGCAGCGACATTTGTCGCCGTAGCGGTGGATGCCGGGCGGGAGGGGATTTTAAGAGCGGCACAAATCCCCGGCTTCGAATGTCAATACAGCGTCGACTCGGTTAACAAGACCGCCCTGTCGGTCGATTTTTCAATCGTTGCCAGCGGCAGCGCGACTCTGGAGGTCGCCGCGGCGGGCTGCCCTATGGTCATAATGTACCAGTCCAGCAGGATTCTGTGGCATCTGTTTGGGTGGGTAATTAAAACGAAATACCTGTCATTAGTGAATATTCTGGCCGGCAGAAAATTAGTGCCGGAGTTCATGCCGCATTTCACCTCGATCGAGCCGATTGTCGCAAGTATCGAGCAGCTTCTGAAAGACAATGACAAACTGGCTAAGCTAAGCGGCGAGTTGACAAGAATGACTGAGCCGTTAGCCGAAAAAAAAGCCAGCCGGGAGGTGGCAAAGATAGCCCTCGAAATGCTGCGTTGACACTTTGGCTTTTCCGTTCTCGCAGAACTCTTACCCGGAAATCTGGAGACCCTTAGTGAGTGAACACAAAAGAATACAAAAAGTAGATGTCTCGGCGACCTTTGCCTGCCTTGGCTCTCTTACCTTCTGGTCGTTGGGGCCTATTTTTATAAAGTACCTGACCGGTTATATGGATTCGTGGACACAGAACCTGCTGCGATACTCGGTGGCCTGTCTGTTTTGGCTGCCGTTTCTCGTTCTTTCAGTCAGAACGAAAAGTCTCGATCACAGGGTATGGCGAAGAGCTATATTACCAGGCGTTGCGAATATCCTGATGCAGAGTTTATGGGCGGCGGCGTTTTACTATATCGGCCCGGCATTTATGGTGCTGCAGACGAAAACGAATATTATCTGGATCGCAGGTTTCTCGTTTATCTTATTCTCGGAGGAACGGGCCCTGGTCAGAAGTAAACGATTCTGGATAGGCCTGACGCTTTCAGTCGTCGGGCTGATTGGAGTGATGTACCATGAAGTTGACCTTGGCCAGGCAAGAATAATCACCGGCATCATTATCGCACAAGCCGCGGCTTTTATGTGGGGCGTTTATACGTTATCGGTAAAAGTCGCCTTCAGGGACATCGATTCCCGCAGCGGTTTTTCCGTTATCAGCATTTACACCGTTGCGGGCCTTGCCGTGTCTGCTCTTTTGTTCGGCAAATTGGAGACGGCGGCTCAAATGGGCGCCTGGCAGTGGGCATGTATAGTTATTTCCGGGATCGTATCGATTGCATTGGCCCATACACTGTACTACGCCGCCATTAGAAGAATCGGGGCGACAATTCCCGCGCTGGTCATCCTGGCCCAGCCATTTACCGTCCTTGCGATATCCAATGTGGTCTTTGGAGAATCGATGAATATTTTCCAATTGCTTTTCGGCGTCGTTTTATTAATAGGCTCGGCACTGGCAATATGGGCGCAGCAGCATCTAAAACGTAACGGACAGCCCCGGCCCGGCGGCAATTCTTAGTCGTAAGATTGACAAGAATGGGATTTAGGCCTTAAGATACGTTAGTCAAAGCCGGCAGTAAAACAAGGTAGCGAAAAGCTATTAGGAAATATGTAGAAGGAGTAAATATGAACAAGTTATCAGGAATAATCATTATGACACAGATTACATTTCTCGCATTCTCTCAGACCGAAGCATTATCCCAGAGCCGTGAAAGATCGGAAATTGCCGCCGAGCACAAATGGAAGCTGGAAGATCTCTATCCATCGGATGAGGCATGGAATAATGCAAAGCGGGAGATTGTCGCCCAATTCGATGAAGTTACGAAGTATCAAGGCAAATTGGCCGGCTCGGCGTCCACATTGCTGGAGTGTTTGGAATTTAATAGCCGGATTTCCAGGCAGTTCGGACGGCTGTATTGCTACGCCTCCATGAAATCCGACGAGGACACAGGCGACTCGAAGTACTTGGGGCTCAAGCAGGAGATGCAGCAGCTCGGCACCGACTACAGTTCCAGGGCGGCGTTTATCACGCCGGAAATCGCAAAAATGGATAAGCAGCAAATCGATGCCTTCATGGAGCAGGAAGCGGGCCTGAAAGTCTATAAGATGGCTTTGTACGATGTCCTTCGAATGAAGCCTCACACGCTCTCGGAAAGCGAGGAAAAAATTCTCGCCGAGGCGGGCCTGCTCGCCGACGGCCCATCCTCGATTTATACGGTCTTCAGCAACGCGGAATTGCCTTATCCCGAGATCAAATTAAGTGACGGCACAATGGCCAAGCTGACCAAAGCCGGCTACAGCCGCTACCGGGCAGTGCAGAATCGAAGCGACCGGGAGGCTGTGTTCCAGGCGTTCTGGGGTGCGATAGATAAGTTCAAAGCGACTTTCGGCACACAGCTTTATTCGAACGTGAAGAAGAATATGTTTTACGCCCGAACGCGCAATTACGAGTCCACGCTTCAGAATGCCCTGGACAAAAACAACATTCCGACGGAAGTTTATATGGCTCTTATCGAGAATGTCACCAACAATCTCGATTCGTTCCATCGCTATCTGAAATTGAAAAAAAGAATGCTGTCAGTAGAGACGCTGAAATACTCGGACGTATATGCGCCGGTCGTCAAAGGAGTCGATTTGGAATATACGTATGAAGAGGCGAAGAAACTGGTGCTCGATGCTATGAAGCCACTGGGGGCAGATTACTGCCGTGTTGTCGCCGAAGCGTTCGAGAAGCGATGGATCGATGTATATCCCTCGCCGGGCAAACGCTCGGGCGCATATTCCAACGGCGGCGCGTACGACGTTCACCCTTACATCCTTTTGAACTACAACGACCAGTACGAAGACGTCAGCACGTTAGCTCACGAACTGGGCCACACGATGCACAGCTATTACTCCAACAAGAATCAGCCGTATCCAACCGCCGACTATCCGATTTTTGTCGCAGAAGTGGCTTCCACGTTTAACGAAGCTCTTCTGATTGACAAAATGCTCAAGGAAATCGACGATGACGATACCCGCCTGTCACTTCTGATGAATTACCTTGATGGAATCAAGGGGACGGTTTTCAGGCAAACCCAATTTGCCGAATTCGAGCTGCGCATGCACGAAAAGGCCGAACGCAGTGAGCCGCTGACGGGAGATGTTCTTACCAAACTGTACGGCGACATTCTGAAAAAATATTACGGCCACGAAAAGGGAGTTTGCCACATTGACGAGCTGTACACGGTCGAATGGGCGTACATCCCGCATTTTTATTATGACTTTTACGTTTATCAATACTCGACATCTTTTACTGCATCCACGGCATTGGCCGAACAGGTATTAGGCAAAGAGAAAGACGCGGTCAAAAATTACATCGACTTCATATCAGCAGGAGGATCCGAATATCCGATCGACCTTCTGAAAAAGGCGGGCGTGGATATGACCGGCGCCGAGCCGTTCAACAAAACGATGGTTGCAATGAATCGTACGATGGATGAGATTGAAGCGATTCTGGCAAAAAAAGCGGCCGGTAAGCAGTAGCGATATTTAACGGACGGCGTGTAGGATAAAGTATGAACTCTGATTCTTTTGTCAAGACAGAGGATTTGACGAGAATTTACTCGTCCGGCACGATTCAGGTTGTAGCTCTCAAGGATGTGAGCCTGTCACTCGACCAGGGCCAGTTCTTCGGAGTCACAGGGGCTTCCGGTTCGGGCAAATCCACCCTGATGAATCTTCTGGCCGGGCTGGATCGGCCTTCTTCAGGAACTATCAGAGTCCAGGGCAAGCTAATCTCCGAATTAGACAAGGACGAGCTGGCACTTTACCGGCGTCACCAGGTCGGCATGATCTTCCAGTCGTTCAACCTCGTGTCTTCCTACAGCGCTCTGGAGAATGTTGCATTTCCATTACTTTTCGCCGGCGTAGCCAAAAAAGAGCGGAACAAACAAGCAGAACAGATGCTGGAAAAAGTGGGACTCTACCCGCGTAAAGACCACCGCCCTACCGAGCTGTCCGGCGGCGAACAGCAGAGAGTGGCGATTGCCCGGGCTCTTATCAATCAGCCGAAAATCCTGCTTGCCGACGAACCCACCGGCAACCTTGACAGCAAAACTTCGAGCCAGATCGTGCAGGCACTGTCAGAGTTGAATAAAAAGCAGGGCTTAACCGTCATTATGATTTCCCACGAGGAGGCCCTGCTGGATAAATTCGCCGATGACGTCATTCACCTGCAGGATGGAAAAGTTATCCAGGAAGAGAGAATCAGGTAAAACCTATGAGAATCTCCGATTACATCGAGCAATCCTTCTCCAACCTGTGGAAGAAGAAGCTGCGCACCGTTCTGACGATTTTCGGAGTGATGATCGGTATCGGAGCGCTTGTCTCGATGTTCTCCTTCGGCCAGGGAATCCAGGATAATATCACAAATACATTTAATGAGCTTCAGCTTTTCAATTATGTCAGTGTATACCCTCCCTCTAATAACAATCATGCCATCGGATCCTCCCTGGAGCCCAACTCGCCGGAACAGGCCGGTCCGCAGACACAGGTACTGGATGATGAATTCATCCGCTATGTCACCGAAATCGAAGGTGTGGAATCGGCCTTTCCCGAGATTCGTTTTCCCGCTATGATTCGTTTCAATGAACAAGAGAAGTTCAGCCTCGTCCAGGTCCTGCCGGCGGAAGTCTGTCAATCGGGCCTTATGAAACTTCGAGCAGGCAAACCCTACGCGCCCGCGGACTCGAACGCTCTAATCATCAGTGATTCGCTGCTGCGCCGTATGGACATTAAAGAGCCCCAGAACGCCATCGGCAAGGAAATCGAAATCTCGACCTTAACGATGGATTTGACTCTTTCCAATATACCCAACATCGTATCATTCCTCAGGGGAACGGCAATGCCGTTTTCCAGACAGAGCTATTTGTTCACTATTGTCGGTGTTACCGAAAAAATGGGATTTGCCGGCCCGATGCCCATACGAAGCGACGTTTTTATTATGCCCGCCGAGTCGGATAATATGAAAAAACTGTCGCTGACGAGCATCTGGGACCTCTTCCAGGCGACCCAGCAGACCAAAGGATATTCCATGGTGAACATCAAGCTGTCCTCAACAAAATATATTGAGGCTGTTAAGGAAAAGATGGAAGATAAGGGGTACAGGACATTCGCACTGATCGATCAACTGGAAGAAATCAAAACGGGCTTTATCTTCATGAATATGTTTCTGTTCGCCGTCGGGATGATCGCCATAACGGTCGCCGCTCTCGGAATCATCAACACCATGGTGATGTCCATCCTGGAAAGGTACAAAGAGATCGGCATTATGAAAGCGGTCGGAGCCAACGACGGGGACGTTAAAAAAATATTCCTTTTCGAGTCCGGGGCAATCGGCTTTTTGGGCGGCGTTCTGGGGCTTATCCTCGGCTGGCTGGTGAGCATGCTCATCAATCAAATCGTCAATTATTTTATGGTCAAACAGGGTGTTCCCTACATGGACTACTTCAGCTTTCGCTGGTGGCTTTGCTTGGGAGCAATAGTATTTTCAATCCTGATAAGCCTGGCCGCCGGAATCTATCCGACAATGCGGGCGGCACGCGTCGATCCCGTCGTAGCGCTCCGACATGATTAACTTTCCGGTACTTAGATAGCATGGGCTGGTCGGAATATGCTGTAGATACAAAACCAATTATTTCAGAGATTCGAAAAACCTTCCAAATCGCGGCTGATACTTGTCGGTGATATCAAACGACCCGATGACACCCTTTGCTTTGCCGACGATCGATTCTCTATCCACAAATCCGAAATATCTCGAATCTCTGCTGCTGTCCCTGTTATCGCCCATTACAAAGTAGCTGCCCTGCGGCACCGTCACCGGCCCGAAACTCCGCCTCGCTTGAATCGAAGGGACGCTCATGACACTATGAGTGACTCCGTCCAAATCTTCTATTGCTAAAACACACATTACTCTCCGCTTGCCGGATAGAATTTCTGTGTATTTCCGGCCAATTTTCGTATAACCGACAGGCTCTCCATTGAGCAAGAGTGTGTTGTTTTTCATCTGGATTGTGTCACCAGGCTGACCGATCACTCTCTTGACCAATCGGACTCCATCTTCAGGAGAAAAACAGATGACTATGTCCCCTCTTTTAGGATCCGACCATTTTGCAAGCCGATGCATAGTAAGGGGAATCCGGAGATCATAAGCCAATTTGTTCACATAAATCAAGTCACCTTCCAGAATCGTAGGATTCATCGAGCCTGTCGGGACCCAATTCCAGTCCGCCAGCGATGATTTTACCGGGATGACGACGAAGACGATGAAAAAAAGGGGGATTCGCCATTCCTTCCAGAACCTGTATAAGTATTTCTTCACTCTTTCGGTCTTCATTTGTTTCCTCACTGAATTAGTATCGGTTATAGAAGTGTCAGTCTATACGAGGAAAATGCGTCGATGTTCTCTCATTATCCTTTTTTATAGAGACTGTGCTAACGTTACAGGGTACTTCTAACGATATTTAGCCCTTTTTGTCGATATCCTTTCAAAACAGGATTGATTTGGAAGGATATGGCTATG
>Ga0209121_10005146_pt1 | contig 11955 bp, 12 predicted proteins | sample Cruoilmetagenom3_FD_187292 | JGI IMG/M metagenome (GOLD analysis project Ga0209121, IMG submission 187292) | Oil polluted marine microbial communities from Coal Oil Point, Santa Barbara, California, USA - Sample 3 (SPAdes) (version 2) | ecosystem: Environmental > Aquatic > Marine > Oil seeps ...
ATGGCAATACCATTTTCACAATGTCTTTGCATCCGCACGTGGAGTGTTTTGATTCCCCGTAACACCAAAAAACTATCCATAGGACCACAAACCGCACCGCTCGCATTTTGGATAAAATAAAGTTGGTCAGCCAATGCTGCGTCCTTAACAACCAAAGCACCTACAACAACATCGCTATGGCCACCCAAATATTTCGTTGCTGAATGCATCACAATATCAGCGCCCAAATCCAAGGGTAATTGTAAATAAGGCGTAGCAAAAGTATTATCGACCGCTAAAAGAACATCATGCTTTTTGGCAATTTGTGAAATCCCTTTAATATCTATGATGTTCATCATTGGATTGGTAGGAGTTTCAATCCAAATCAGTTTTGTATTATCATTGATGTACTCCTCAATTTTATTGGGGACCTGCATCCCAATAAAATGAAAGGTGATTCCATATTTCTCGAATATTTGTTTGAATAGGCGGTAACTACCTCCATATAAATCGTTTGTAGAAACGACCTCATCCCCTGGATTCAACAATTTTATTACAGCATCCATAGCGGAAAGTCCACTTGCAAAAGCAAGTCCGTATTGTCCGTTTTCGATACTTGCCAAAGAATTCTCCAAAGCAGTACGGGTTGGATTCGCACTTCGTGAATACTCAAACCCCTTATGGCCCCCAGGCGTTGTTTGCGCATAGGTCGAAGTTTGATATATCGGAGGCATTACAGCGCCATATGCCTTATCTGGTTGTTGACCGCCGTGAATGGTTTTACTATTGAATTTTAAGTCTTTTTTGCTCATAATTTATAATTATCAATACAAATGTATCGTTATCTTTCGGAGATTACAATGAAGCTGTAACTTAGCATTATCTAAATTCAAAACCCAAATGAATTCCCCATTGCGTTTTCTACTATGTTTTATATTGCTCATTGGTTGCACTGATGAACACAAACTTACTTTTGAGCCACTTATCGTTTCTGACAATGATTGTATAGAATGCCCCAATATTTCAATTGAAATTCCCCGGGCCTTGGAGCAATCAAAACTTACTGAGACCATTAACTCTGCACTTGAGGAAGAGTTGATTTCGCTTTTGATTTTTGATGAAGAGATTGAAGCGTCTTCGATCTCGGAAGCCATTCAATCTTTTAAGAATGGCTATTCGGAACTGAAAAAATTATATCCTGATGAAACTGCTGGATGGGAAGCTAAAATTTCAGGGGCAGTTTCATTTGAGAACAAAAACATGATTACCATAGCATTGAATTCATATTTGTTTACTGGTGGGGCACATGGTTATAATACCAGAAGTTTTTTGAATTTTAATAAACAGAAAGGAAAAGAGGTTGAAAACTGGGAGCTTTTCAAAGACCAAGATCATTTTGAAAATTTTGCCGAGGTAAAGTTTCGAATTCAAGAAGATATTCCCCAAGACAACCCAATCAATAGTACGGGGTTTATGTTTGAGCAAGATGAATTCTACCTTCCAGAAAATATTGGGTTTACTGAAAAAGGTTTAGTGCTACTTTATAACCAATATGAGGTTGCTTCCTATGCCGATGGAGCCATTGAGTTGGTTTTGCCATATGCTGAGGTAAAAAAGTATTTGGCCAAAAAAGTGAAATCTAAACCTTAGACTTCGCTTATCAGCATTTTTTCGAGTGACAAGATTACACCAAGGTGCAACCCTTCATGAAACATATTGAACGCGATTGCGTCTTCAACATCCTTTAGGGTGACATTAGCACTTGTAGTATATTCATTAAAATCTTTGAACACGCTATTTTCATAATCCTCTTGGGCCCACTCTACAGTTGAGAACAAGAATCCTTTGATCATATTCAATTCTTCGTCGGTAGCTGTCCCTTCAGGTACGGTTCCTTTTTTGAATTTATCAACCAGCTCATTAGGTACTTTCATCGCTTGTCCACTTAAATTATAGACAAGAAGTTGTTGGGTTACCACAACATGGGCAATGTTCCACCAGATATTATTTCGGTATCCTTCAGGAATCTTAAGCAATTGTTCCTTTGGCGTATTGGTAAGGATTTTATAAAGTATTTTTCTGTTCTGAAGTGTAATATTGAATAATTTTTCCAATTTGTATGATTTTAGAAGAGAATAAAAATAGAACATTCCATTGGAAATGGGTTTCTTTGTTTAACAAATAACTGATGTGTATACTGAAATAAATTCAGCATAAATGAAAAAAATATACTACCTAAGTACCTGTGACACCTGTAGACGTATACTAAAAGAGTTACACCCTTTGGATGGTTTTCTACTGCAGGATATAAAGACCGAAGCAATCACCAATACCCAATTGGATGAAATGAAAAACTTGTCGGGCAGCTTTGAATCACTGTTCAGTAAGCGAGCCCGTCTTTACAAAGAAAGAGGCTTGGGCAAGCAACCACTTGCCGAGAATGATTTTAGAAAATTGATTCTAGAACATTATACTTTTTTGAAACGACCGGTTATTCTGTTCAATGATAAAATCTTTATCGGAAACAGTAAAAAAGTGATTGAAGCAGCCAAAAAAACCCTTCACTTTTGAGCAAAAGAACCCTTGCTATCTTAGCGGCTATTGGTGCGACGAGCATCTATGGTTTAAACCATACTATTGCCAAGGGAGTAATGCCCGGTTATATTGGCGCGTACGGTTTTGTAATGTTGAGGGTCATCGGCGCTGCAGCCTTATTTTGGATTATTTCAATCTTTGGCCCTAAAGAAAAAATCGATAAAAAAGACTATCTACGTATGCTCATTTGTGCCATATTAGGCATGGGTGTTAACATGTTGGTGTTTTTTAAAGGACTATCACTTTCAACTCCCATTAATAGTGCTGTCTTGATAACCACCACGCCAATAATCGTTTTGATCATGTCTGCCATATTGATTAAGGAAAAAATTACCCGTAGAAAGGTACTTGGTATTTTTATAGGATTGATCGGCGCCATGGGTTTAATAGTATTTGGCACCGAAATACGGTTAGATGCCCCAAATATTCCATTTGGGAATTTCTTGATTTTAATGAACTCTGTCTTCTACGGAACCTATTTGATATTGGCTAAAATATTGATTTCTAAATACCATCCATTCACTTTTATGAAATGGTTGTTTTCATTGGGTATTCTCATATGTCTGCCTTTTGGTTTCCAAGAAATGTCTGAGATCGAATGGTCACTTTTGCCTTTCGATATTATTTGGCGAATTGTCTTTGTAATTATCGGCACTACTTTTTGCACCTATCTCTTTAATATTTTCGCCTTGACCCAATTAAAAGCATCGACTCTAAGTGCTTTTATTTATGTACAACCCATACTTGGAATTCTTTTCGCTATTGCCATGGGAAAGGATACTTTGACAACCATTAAGATTTTGGCAGCAGCTATGGTATTATTCGGGGTGTATTTGGCCAGTCGAAAAACTAAACCAAATCTTTAGGCCTTTTCGCAAATTTACGCGTATCTTCTCTGGTCAAAATACGAAATCCTTCCGGCTTTTCCACTTGCTGAAAACGTTCCAATAATTCTTGCGAAAGCCTTGTAAGCTGCCTTGATTCCAGGCTCATCCATGCCCCCATCATTTCACAATGGGCCACATTCTTCCCCTTACTATCATAAAAATTATGATGAAACTCAAAGAAACAACCATCATTACTCATACCCATAACCTCTAGCGACACTTTTACAGGTTTCCCTGGAAAAACCTCTTTGAAGTAGTACATATGCTCATAAAAAACAACTGGGCCAATTTTATTTTCGGCCATTAGCTTATGGTCAAAACCAAGTTCCATTAAAAAAGCCATGCGCGTATGGCCCATAAAATTAATGTAAGCCGAATTAGCCAAATGTCTATTGGCATCTACATCGCTCCACCGTACTTCAAACTCTTTAATATACATTCTCTTTGAATTAATTTCCTATGCATGCATAAGAATCACAAAAATACCATAGTTTTGGAAAACCATGAATAAGTTCCCAAAAGAATTTATTCCTATTTTTAAAATAATAAAAATCACCATATGAGCACCAAAGCACCTTTCATTCAAGACCTTTCCTTACCAGCAATCGCAGCGCCAATGTTTTTAATATCAGGCCCTAAATTAGTAATCGAATGTTGTAAAAATGGCATTGTAGGTACATTCCCTGCCTTAAACCAACGCACGAGCGAGGGGTTTGAAGAATGGCTTATCGAAATAAAATCCGCTTTGGAGGCTTTTGAGAAAGAAACCGGTAAAAAAGCAGCTCCGTTTGGGGTCAACCTAATTGTGCACCCGACAAACCCTCGCTTAGAGGCCGACATAAAGCTATGTGTGAAACATAGGGTTCCTTTGGTCATTACATCACTTGGTGCCGTCTCGCAAGTTGTTGATGCCATTCACAGTTATGGCGGCCTTGTTTTTCACGATGTGATTAAAAAGAGACATGCCCAAAAAGCAGCTGGGGCTGGTGTTGACGGACTCATTTTGGTAGCTGCAGGAGCAGGTGGTCACGCAGGCACCATTAACCCAATGAGTTTGGTAGCTGAGATTAAAAAATTCTATGACAAGACCATTATACTTTCAGGATGTATAAGCAATGGCAGGGATATTGCTTCTGCCATGCAAATGGGAGCGGATTTGGCTTATATGGGTACACGATTCATCAATGTTGAAGAAAGCAAAGCTCCAGAAGAGTATCGTAGAATGATAGTGGATTCAGGGGCAAGTGACGTTATTTACACGGCTTCCATTTCAGGAGTTCATGCAAATTTTTTAGGCGCCAGTCTCAAAGCCGCAGGCATTACTGAAGAGGACTTGAAAAAAGACGTTAAAATAGATTTCGGCAAGGAACTGGATACCGAAGCCAAGGCGTGGAAAACCATTTGGTCTGCCGGACAAGGTGTTGCCACAATCGAAAATGTGGTTTCAGTTTCCGAACTTGTAAATTCCTTGAAATCGGAATTTAAATCTGCTATAGAAAAGCAGGCAAAATTGTTGGAAATTTTTCCCAAATAGTTAGACTGACCTTTACCAAAAAAAAATAATGCCTCTCCTATCATCAGACTACAACCCACCATTCTTATTTCGAATAGGTCATTTTTCGACCGTATACTCCGGATTGATCAGAAAGGTCGATGGTGTTAAACAAAAACGTGAAAGAATACATCTGCCCGATGGCGATTTTTTGGATTTGGATTGGAGTTTTTCCCAAAAACAGACCCACAAAGTAATGATTCTTTTACATGGTCTGGAAGGCAATGCGCAAAGACCCTATATCATTGGAAGTGCCAAACAAGCCAATACCCATGGGTATGATGTCTGTGCTGTGAATTTTAGAAGTTGCAGCGGGGAACCCAATACCTTATATCGTTCGTATCATTCTGGCGCCACGGAAGACCTGGATGCCATTGTTCACCATATTTTGAATTCGAAAAAATATGATGAAACCTATATAAAAGGGTTTAGTTTGGGCGGTAACCTATCGCTTAAGTATATTGGGGAAAGCCAAAATGTTCCTCAAGAAATCAAAGGGGTGGTGTCAGTTTCAGTACCCTGTAGTTTACACAGTTCTTTAATACAATTAATGCAACCCGAGAATTATTTGTACGCCAAACGCTTTAAAGATCATTTGAAAGCGAAAATGCGGGAGAAACAGCAATTGTTTCCTTCAAAAATATCAGATGCCGATATTAATAATGTAAAGACCTTAAAAGACTTTGATGATATCTATACAAGCAGGGCACATGGTTTTAAAGATGCCATGGATTATTACCAACAGTGCAGTTCCTTACAGTTCTTACCAAACATAACTATTCCTACATTGATTATAAATGCATCGAACGACTCTTTTTTAGGTCCGGAATGCTATCCGTATAAAGAAGCTGATGCAAACAAATCGCTTCATTTGGAAGTACCCAATTATGGTGGACATGTAGGTTTCTATGGAAAACAAAATATAACCTATACCGAAAAAAGAGCTATAAAATTCTTTAATGAGGTTTAATAGGTACTCCTAATTATTATCTTAGGAGCTTCAAAAAAAAAAGACATGAAAAAAATTCTTGTTATTTTGGCCATAGGAGGCCTTATCATTAGCTGCGGTGAAAAAAAAGAGGAAAAGAAAGGTGGTTTTGAAATGAACCGTACCAAAAAAGAAGTGAAAGTGGAAACGACTTCGGACGAAGTCCCCATTGATTTGAACAACAAGGGGGTTGGCCCCATAACCGCTGTTGAATTTGGAGCAGAAATTGATGCCGATATGGCCGCCAAAGGGGAAAATACCTTCAGCACCATCTGTGTAGCTTGCCATATGGCCGAACAACGAATGATCGGCCCGGCCTTAAAAGGGGTTTATGAAAGACGAAGTCCAGAATGGGTCATGAACATGATCTTGAATCCTGATGGTATGCTAAAGGAAGACCCCATTGCAAAAGCCTTATGGAAAGAGTACAACAACGCCATAATGCTAAACCAAAATTTAAGCGAGGAAGACACTAGGGCGGTAGCAGAATATTTGCGTACGCTGTAGTATTTTATAACAACGTGTTTGAATGCTGTTATCCTACTCAACAATTTAGGATAACAGCATTTTTTTTAAATAATATATTTTTAAGCTAATTGTAGTCTACAAAATAGAAAGACTTGAACAGTATCAAGATGTCTCAAAAAAATAAACTTACAGAAATCTCAAAACTCTTCTTCAAGTTGGGGTGTATTTCTTTTGGGGGACCGGCAGCACATATTGCCATGATGGAGGATGAAGTCGTAACGAAAAAAAAATGGATGAGCCAAGCACATTTTCTTGACCTTATTGGCGCTACGAATTTGATCCCGGGTCCCAACTCCACCGAAATGACCATGCACTGCGGTTATGAACGGGGAGGCTGGAAAGGGCTTTTCGTCGCCGGACTCTGTTTTATTTTTCCTGCTGTGGTCATTACCTCGATTTTTGCCTGGCTCTATCTTCAATATGGTCAATTACCTAAAGTGGACCCATTTATCTATGGCATAAAACCCGCAGTGATCTCTATCATTTTAATGGCCGCATATCGACTTGGCAAAAAAGCTATAAAAAGTAATGAACTTATTGTTTTAGGCATCATCACCTTAGCAGCATGTTTATTTGGCGTAAATGAGATCATAGCCCTTTTTGGTTGTGGCTTTTTAGGATTGCTACTCTATTATTTTAAAAAATCAACCAATACCCTTAATAGTATATGGCCCTTATTACTTTTTCAAATGAGTGACCCTTTAAAAATTGGAACAGTCAAAATATTTCTAACCTTTTTGAAAGTTGGCGCCATTCTTTACGGTAGCGGTTATGTGTTATTTGCCTTTCTCGATTCGGAATTGGTTGCTAATGGTTGGTTGACCCGACAGGCCTTGATCGATGCCGTAGCGGTGGGTCAGATGACACCAGGACCTGTTTTAACCACAGCAACTTTTATTGGCTGGCAAATGAACGGCGTTGCCGGAGCATTGGCCGCAACAATTGGTATTTTCCTACCCTCATTTTTGTTCGTTTTGATATTAAATCCCTTGATTCCCAAAATGCGGAAGTCAAAGATTATTGGTGCCATTTTGGATGCTGTAAATGTGGCTGCAGTTGCGTTGATATTGGCCGTATGCTTCGAAATGGGAAAAGACACGTTAACCGACTGGCGTACTATTCTAATTACAATAACCAGTTTAATTACCGTTTTTGTATTTAAAAAACTGAACAGTGCTTTTATTGTATTGGGTGGGGCATTGCTAGGATATGTTTTGACCTTTATTTAATTAAAATTTATCGACTACAACTTTATAGGTTGGATCTTCCAGTACATTGACATCAATGATATCATTGGCATTCTTTAAAAGTAGAATGCAATCCTTGCTCAAATGCTTTAAATGCACCTTTTTGCCTGCCTTGGCGTACCGTTCAGTAAGTTTGTTCAAAGCCTCAATGCCAGACATATCAGCAACCCGACTTTCTTGAAAATCAATGATCACTTCATCAGGATCATTTTGAATATCAAACTTTTCAGCAAATAAGGTCGTAGAACCAAAAAATAAGGGACCAAAAATTTCGTAATGCTTTACTCCGTTCTCATCAACATATTTTCTAGCCCTAATCCGTTTTGCATTTTCCCAAGAATAGGCTAAGGCAGAGATAATAACCCCAAACAATACGGCAATTGCCAAATTATGGGTAATAGCTGTAATTAAGGTGACCAAGACCATCACAATTACATCAGAATTTGGCATTTTTCGAAAGGTTTTAAAACTAGCCCATTCAAAAGTACCAATGGCCACCATGAACATTAGACCTACCAAAGCCGCCATCGGTAAACGCTCGATCAAACTGGATCCAAACATGATAAAAACCAAAAGCATAACTGCCGCAGTAATCCCGGATAATCTAGCACGCGCTCCTGAAGATGTATTGATCAAACTTTGACCGATCATGGCACAACCACCCATTCCAGATAAAAACCCTGATAGAATATTGGCCGTTCCTTGAGCAACGCATTCTTTGTTACCGCTACCACGGGTTTCGGTTATTTCATCAATAATGTTTAACGTAAGAAGACTTTCAGTCAATCCTACTACAGCAACAATGACCGAGAAAGGAAAAATAATTTTTAATGTTTCCCATGTAAATGGAATTTCGGGAATTGATAGTGGTGGAAAACCTCCTTGAATAGTTTGACCTTCTTTCATAGTATCTGCTACGGTAAGCGTATCAACACCAAAACCTATTACGATCCCTGAAACAACTACTATGGCCAAAAGGGAAGAAGGGATGGCTTTTGTCAATTTTGGAAATCCCCAGATAATCAGCATAGTCAACAAAGTAAGTCCCAACATCGTATAGAATGGTGCACCGGTCAATAGTTCATCTGTACCCTTTTGGTAGAAATTAGGGAACTGGGCCATGAAAATGATAATGGCAAGTCCGTTTACAAATCCGAACATAACAGGATGGGGTACTAATCGAATGAATTTACCTAATCGTAAAAAACCAGCTGCCATTTGTAACACACCGGCTATGATTACCGTGGCAAAAACATAATGCAAGATGGTTTCTGGTTCAATACCGGGAAAAGTATTTTTAAGCTGCAATATCAAGCCAATAAAAATTACTGCAACTGCTCCCGTGGCTCCAGATATCATACCTGGTCTACCCCCAAAAATTGAGGTTATCAAGGCCAGTACAAAGGCGGCATATAAACCTGTTAAGGGTGAAAACCCGGGAATCAACGCAAAGGCAATGGCCTCTGGCACTAAGGCCAAAGCTACTGTAAGACCAGATAAAATTTCTGTTTTATAATCAACCTTCTGTTTAAAATCAAATATATTTAAATACTTTTTCACACCCAGGAATTTAAGGGCGCAAAAATACTATTAAAAGTTGGTATGACCTTAAAACCATCAATTATTAGGAAATTGACAACTTACCACGGCTTTAGGCCCAACAATTTTTCCCCAAGCGGAGATAATTTGGCAGTTTCATACTTCTCTTGTTCCCAATTTCGAGGGTCACCCGGAAACGCATAACCTTCCGGGGCAATTCTGTTTCTCCAGGAATTAATACGCCATTGCTTCAATTCCTCATTTTCCTCTTCCGCCGGCATCATGGAAATGTATTGGGCAATACGAATTTTATCCTCTGATTTATTAGGGCGTATCCCGTGAGGTTCAGTACTATTGAAGATGAGCAAATCCCCAGCCTCTAATTTTACCTTAACAATTTTATCCTCTATTCCAGAAATATCTGGTTGAAAACAATCGCGATCTTCAGGTTGCGATAATTTCCAAGAATCGTAATTTCTGTAAAGCCAGGGAATACATTGAAATCCGCCCATATTTTCATCGATCTGGTCAGCCAAGGCCAATACCCCTTGTACATTTTGTGGTTTAGTCTCTGGGTCGTAATCCCAATGAATAAATCCTTTTTGTTCATGACCGGGTCTGTTCGGAAAATTCAAATTAGCGCGATCAATGGTAACCCAAAGTTTTTCAGTACCCCAAACATCTGCGAAGGCATCATGAACACGAGGCATTTGTCTATTGTTCCATAAATGCTGGTTATTGTAGACCTCAACCATTCCCGTACCGGTAAGTTCTTTCATTTTCATCTCAGCTCTTGGCGGCGCATACCAAGTTTCTGGATTTTTAGGATCCTTTTCCTCAAATTCCCAAAGAAAATCAGCCGTTCTTTTTGCTTGCTCTTTAGGAACCGCATTTTTTATGACGATATAACCATTATGCATCCAGAACTCCCAATCTTCTTCACTCATAACCCTTAAAGGTTTTCCATTAGATCGATCATTCAAGCTTAATTTACTACTTGTTGCAGTTGAAGGGTTACCAGGAATTTCCTCATGTGCCTTATTGGCCATCTCTAATTTCGTTTTGACTTTTTCCATGATTTTTGTTTTCTAGTTGAATTGATAATGTAAAACTAGGAATCAGCTTATAACTACTCAACCGCAATATTGACCATTATTTGAACTATTTTGATTTTTAACTCGTATTTTTGACCTTATCTGCACAATTTAGTTAAATTTAATTATGAAAATTCAGTTAGAAACGTATAATTCAGATAGTAAAAGTCCTTTTCGACTTTTGCATAATCCTAGATTGAACAATTTGTTCTACTGGCATTTTCATCCGGAATTTGAATTGGTCTACGTTGAAGGTGCAAGTGCCACCCGCCATGTGGGTGACCATATTTCTACCTATCAAGAAAGTGATTTGGTTTTCATAGGTTCCAATATTCCGCACTTGAACTTTGACTATGGTGTACAAACAGATTATAAAAAGGAGGTCTTGCATATTAAACCCTTTTTTAAGAATATGGTTCTTGGAGAAATACCCGAACTTTCAGGAATAATGGAACTTTTTGAAAGATCTGCCCTCGGCATTGCCTTTACTGGGGAAACCAAAAGAATAGTAGGGAACCGATTGAAAAAGCTTCATACCCTTTCTTCATTTGATATTTTTATGGAAACCATCCAGATTCTGAGGGTTTTGGCATTAAGTCCAGATTTTGAATTGCTACATGACCAACCCTTCATTAATAAATACAACAAAAAGGAACAGGAAAGATTACGCCATATTTATGCCTTTATCGATGAGAACTACCATAGAAAAATAAATATCGATGAAATAGCCTCAGAATGTAATTTGGGTAAGGAAGCGTTCTGTAGGTATTTTAAGAAAGCTACTGGAAATACTTTTGTTGTCTTTTTAAATCAATATAAAATCAGTCAGGCTAAAAGGCTATTATTGGCCGGAAAAAATGTTGGAGAAACCTGTTATGAATGCGGATTTGAAAGCCTGTCTTATTTTAATAGGACATTTAAAAAAGTCACAAATGAAAATCCTTCTGAATTTAAAAAGAAATTGGTGTCAAATTTGATATGATACTATTAGAACCAAGAATCAAACACAGGACCATTAAAGTCCCCCATAAAAATAATGCCTAAAAAGAGGGGTTCTTTTCGATGTTAATTTTTAACTTGGGATTAATCCAAAATAAATGGAAATTTTATTTTGATCCTAGACAAATAACAAATATTGATACCTAATAAAAATCGAAATGCGCAAACTACATTATTTATTTCTTCTTTTTTTTATAGGCTATTCTTACTATGGTTTAGCCCAGGATTCGAATAACCCTAAATTGGTTGTTGGGGTTATTATTGATTAAATGGGTTTTGACCAATTATATAAATATCAGGACAGATATGGCGAGACCGGTTTTAATAGGTTGATAAAAGAAGGCTTCAATTTTAAGAACGCAAATGTTAATTATATTCCTTCAGAAACTGCCCCTGGGCATGCTTCAATCTATACAGGAACCACGCCTGCCTATCATGGTATTATAGGAAATAGTTGGTATTTCAGGGCATTGGGTAATTATGTAGGCAATGTCAACGACTTTAACGAAAAAATCGTCGGTTCTATTACGGAGAATCCTAGAGGTGT
>Ga0209121_10005147_pt1 | contig 11954 bp, 11 predicted proteins | sample Cruoilmetagenom3_FD_187292 | JGI IMG/M metagenome (GOLD analysis project Ga0209121, IMG submission 187292) | Oil polluted marine microbial communities from Coal Oil Point, Santa Barbara, California, USA - Sample 3 (SPAdes) (version 2) | ecosystem: Environmental > Aquatic > Marine > Oil seeps ...
GGTTTTGCTTGTCTTCCTGCTTCTATTTTAGCATCTGTTTGTTCTTTTAATGTTTTCATTATTTGTTTTTATAAAATGTAGCTAATGGGTTTGTGTAGGTTTTGTGGTGTGGTATGTGTTCTTAAATTATCAAATAAAGACCTAATAAAAAAACAACGATCACTTTAATAACTAGACGAAAACTAGCAATAAATGGTATACGTTGTTGGCAGTTGTATTTTTTTTCTAATCAATGTTCCAATAATTATCTGCATCTCCTTCAAATATTGAATTAATTTCTTGGTCACTATAACCAGCATAATCTTGAGCATGTGAACCATTATAATCATCATAAGTCTGTCTTTCATAAAATTCATTATGATTTGATTCCTCAAAATTTGATTTATTAGGGTTGTGTTTTTCAATTATAAATTTTGTATAATAACCTAATTTAGCAACAACAATTTCTTTTGTAAAATCAAGACTTAATTGATTATCTTTTTTAATTACTTCTACCAATTCTTTTTTTGAAATAACAGCAAATCTATTTAGATTATCCCAATGTTTAAAATAGTCTGTTTCTTTTCCTTCAATATTTTTTAGAGTATTAAACTCAAAATGTGTAATTCCTAAAGCTATTTTAATATCACTAATTTTGCAATCAACAATCTCATTGAAATCAAATTGTTTTATGTCTTTCTCTTGATAAAAAACAGTATTTTGAAAATTATCGTATAGATATTTGTCAATTAAAGTTGAGATATTTCCGAAATTTCTTCTATTAATTTCGCTAATAATTTTTCTAACTAAATTTTTATCTGAAAGTTGTGAGAAGAAGAAGTTTAAACTCTTAAACCTATTTAATTCAATTGCTGATTTTAATGCAATTAATGTATGTATATTTTTCATATTTTTAAAATTAAAAAGGCAAACCTAATTCGTATTCTTCTTTAAACTTTATATGACAGGCTTTATAGTTTTTGTCATTCTCTTTACTTACTCTAGTTTCTAAGGTATTAATTGCAACACATTGCTCCAAATTTCTTCTTTTAATTAACTCATCTTCAGAAGCAACTAAATAGACGTTTTTTTTGCAATCCATACAGTATTTTACATTGTGATTTTCTGTTTGGACTAAATCATCCCATCCTTTGGAACAAGGATTTCTAAAAATTAATTTTGAAATATTTTCTTTATAATTATTAAGTAAATTCAGTAAATTAATCTTATTTCCATTATCTAATTCCTCTTTTATTTTTTTGATTTCCTTTTCCTTCGATTCGGTTTCGATAAAAAATTCGTTTAGCAATTCTATTATTTCTGTTTTATTTAATTCTGTTGCTAACAAATAACCTTTTACTATGTTGATTTTTCTTAAAATTTCAAAATTCTTATTTTTATTCATAAGTTCATTTAGAGTTCTATTTTTAATACAGCCAAAGTTTACGTTTAAGAATTACTCTTCCTCGTTTAAAATATCCTCTTTTATCTCTTTTTCTTTTACAATTACTTCTTTTACAGCCTCTTTTTTTACCGTTTCTTTTAATGCTTTAATAGAATCTATTTGACGTTGTAACTTTTCTATTTGCAATGCTTCTTTATCTACAACAGGAATTGCTTTTATAGAGTCTAAAATCTTTTGTGCTGTTTCTACGGTTTTTGTTTCGTCTACAAAATAGTAACCTATACCTTCACTTGCTCTCCAAGCTTCGTTTAACTGGTCGTACACTGTTTTTTCCCATTGACTTGGGTGTTTTGCATCAATCCAAACAACATCTCTATATTCACTATCAATTAGTGCTAAATCTGGTGTTGCAGAACCATCAAATTGTGAACTTTCATCACGAACAGCAGAAACGGTTCCTAGAAAAAACATACGTTTTCTACCTGCAACATCTTTTATATATGGTCTAAATTCTACAGGTTTATTTACAGACCAATCATATTCTTTTCTTGACTCTATAACTTTTAAAGGCATAGCAGAAACTCCTGCATATCCTTGTTTTTTTGCTGCATGATCATAGTAATACAAAGCGTCTGTACCATCTGCAGGTACAAACACACTATAGGTTAAACTGGTACGCTCATCTCCTACTGGTTCTAAACCAAACCAATGATACAAACCACTATATGCACTTATTTTAGTATCTGAAAAATCAAAATCGGTTACAAAAGGTTGTTGGTTTTGATCATTTGGTAAGTCTGGAATTTTAACTGCTGTTTCCATATTCCAAGGTAACGGATCACTAAATCCGCCAAGAAATTTTAAAGACTCTGCTTGTAAACGAGATACTTTTTCTGCTAAGGTATTTTGTTTGGTTAAATACGGATAATTCTTCATTTCTTCTGGAGAAATATAAGTTCCTTTACCTATTAAAATACGCTCGATATAATCGTTAAAATCATGCTCACCACTTTCTACAACCATTACACCTCCAAAGGTTGGATACGGAAATAAAAAGCCTTTCCATTTAATTAAACTTACAACTTCTACCCATTCTCCTGCATCGTTTTTCATATAAAAAGTATCACTTGGCTCAAAATTAAAAAGCATCCAAGGATTAAAACGCTGCACTACTGCATTGTAGGTGTTTCTACTAAATTTTAAAGATTCACCAATAGAAAAGGTTACAGCAATACGGTTTTCACTAGAAAAACGCGGAAATGGTGTTGTGCTAGATACTGCAAATACCTCTTCAGTATTATCACTCATTCCTTGCCATACGTATTTTTCGGTTGGCTGTATAGCCATAGTCCATTTATTTAAACCATCTACTCGTACTAAATGTGGTAAGGAAACGTCTTTGGTTTCACCTACACTCTCATTTGCCATCGAGTAAATGTTTCGTAATGGTTGAATACGCTCATTTTGTGTTAATGGCAACTCATTAATTTGTATTTTATTTAGATTTTTAAAAACGTTGTACGTTTTCATATAATCATACATTTTAAAATGCCATCCTACAAGATATAGTATTCCAAAAAACACGATCATCACTATTAACGTTCCTATTTTTTTACTTCCAGTTACAGAGCCTCTAAACTTTCGTAATCCTAAAAAAAGTACCATGGCACATAATAGAATTATAAAAATGTATTTTCTAAAAAATAGTAAAGCAGGCTGATAATCGTCACGTAAAACAATTAATGTAATAAGCAATATTAACGCAAGTACTATCACTCTTGTTTTTTGCTTTGCTCCTTTTTTCCAGTAGTTTTTAATCATTGAAAATTTATTTTTTCTTTCCCATGAAAATGGGAATCTTATTTTTAAAGTTTAATTTAATATGGATGTTATTTTCTGCTAAGGCAGAAAGTTGTTACATCAACCCTTTATCTTTTAAACGCTCTCTTGCGCTTTTGGTTTCCTTTTTTAGATCTTCTTTTACCTCATCTACTTTATTTTCTACTTCATCAAAAGACTTTTCTCCTTTATCTTTTAAATCTTCAATAAAATCTTTTCCTTTTTCTATGGTTTCTTGAAAAGCATCTTCAATAGATTCGCTTTTTTCATCAATTACTTCACTAGATTTAAACACTACATTTGCAACATAAGTTCCTATTAAAGTCCCAATAATCATAGACGAAAACAAAGAAATAGTTGCTAAGCCTATAGGTACTAAAAACCGCGTAATTACAATACCTATTAAAAACAAAAAGGTTATAAATACAATACGAAATAATAAAGATTGCTGGTATACAAAGCCTTTTTTATCTGTAGGTTTCATTTGCAACTCTTTAGAGTTTAAAAGTTTATTAAAAAACCGATAAGCACCATTACCTTGTGATTCTCTCCAATACAAAAGAATACCAAATAAAATGGAAGCGATAAATACTATTAATTCTAGTGTCATGTTTTTTAGTTTTATAAAGACTTCTATAAAATTAGTCTAATTTCTTTAGATATTGTTACTAATAGTTGCAATTACCCAATCTTTCATAGAGTCACTCCATGTAGTATAGGTATTATAAAATGCTTCTTTATCATACCAATACAAGAACAAAACATCTTTAGGCGAAACTTTAATTAGTAGTTTCCAGATTAAATCTTGATGTTTTGCATTTAATGAAGAATGTGGTTGGTGCAATGCATCATAAAACTTTTGATCTACTAAATCATGAATTTTAAAGGCATTACTGCGCTCTAATCTTTCTAAATAAATTTCTACTCCATTTACGCGTTTTAAAGCTGCTGCATCTATGGTATTTAAATATCTTCTAAACAAAACACTATCGTCTAAAATATCTTTTATAGGATGCTTTGTTTCTTTTAATTCTTGAAACAACATCCTCTTTTTTACGCGACTGTATTGTGGTGTATTAACAACTTTTTCTAGAGTACACTCTGCAATTACGTGGTCTCGTAATTTCTCCATAAGCTCAGGTTGCTCAATATGAAAAATAATTACTTCATGAATAGTGTCTTTTATTGCTTGTTTGTAGGTGTTTATATCTTCAAAAACCACGATTTCACTAATAAAATCTCTTAATACAAATATACCACCAAGTGCTCTTGTATAAAAGGAACTTGTTTTAAACTCTAATGCTGGTAATTCTAAATCTCTATGACGTAAATCACCATAGGTTTTGGCAGACTGTAATAATTCCTGCTGTATTGTTTCGTCTATAAAATTATGAGCTCTATTAAATTTTTCTATTAACTGAAACTGCTCTTTTTGTACATTATACAAGTTATTAATTAAATGAAAATGAATAGAAATGGTATTGTATTTAAGTACATCTAAAGGTTCGTAAAATGCATCAATATGCTGATTAAAGTCTAAACAAATAGCGCAATCTCTAGTAATGTCATTAATTTTTGCTTCATAAGTATTAAAAATAAGTTTCATCATTTCACGATCAAAAGAGTGGTATGGTATATATACTGGTTTTCCCTTTTGTAATGGTGTAATGATAATTCCGTGCGGATTTGCATCACCATGATTTAGGTAATGCATATTCTTTTTTTCTGCTGCTATTTCTGGACTCCAACCAATACCATCAATAGAAAAACTGGTAAGCGTTGTAGCATCAAAACCTAGTTTAACTAGACATTTGTTGTAACGTTCTACTAATTTTCCGCTTATAGGAATTAGTTCGCTTTGGTATAAGTTAGCATCTTTTAATTTTTGCATTTTGTTTTGGTTTCACTACATATAAACTGCAACTGTACTCTTGCCTCTTTTATCCTTTTATTTATATAATTCATGCCTACGCAGGAATGAACAAATTATTTATTTGTGCGTATTGCAATAGCATGATTGTTTTTGCATCCATAATGGTTTGATTGTTCATCATTTCTATAGCTTCAGCAAAAGAAACCTCTATCACTTCAATTTCTTCGTTTTCACTTGCTAAACCACCTCCTTCATTTACTTGCATAGCATCTGTATATTCTGCCACAAACAAAAACATTTTTTCGGTTACTGCTCCAGGAGAAGTATACGCTTCTAATACTTTTGTTGCTTTAGGTATTTTATAACCTACTTCTTCTTCTACCTCTCTTATAATACAAACTTCTGGTGCCTCGTTATTATCTATTGCTCCTGCGCAAACTTCAATAGACATACCATCATTTTTGTTATTTGCATAGGCAGGCATTCGGAATTGTTTGGTTAAAATAATAGTACTTTTTTCTTTGTTATATAATAAAACACAAGCTCCATCACCTCTATCATAACTCTCTCTAGAGATGCGTTTCCAGCTTCCATCATTAAATTGAAAATCATAATCAATTCTGTTTAATGTTGCCCACTCATTAGAGAGTACTTTGTTTTGTATGTTTTTAAGTTTATTCATTATGTTTTCGCGTAAGCGATATTTTAGTTTTTGTCTTTTTCTTCTAGTTTTTTTTAACAAGCATTTATTTTCCTCTTAAAATAAAAGGAAAGCATAATGCTAATATGTGTGTTTAATTACCAAAAGTTTCTCTAGCCTTTAAGTCTATATGCATTTGGTTTACTCTAGCATCTACTTTACGTTTAAAGTCTGTATCTGCAATAGTTGCTACGTTATCTAAATAACGAACCACTTCTTGTCTTCTTATTTCTGAAAAATCTAAGCCTTTCATATTGGCACGCATTAATTCCTGAAGCATATTAAACTTGGTATCGTAATCTTTTTTAAAATAGATTTCTGGATTATCAAACCAATCTTCTTCTAAATCAAAATCGGTTAAACGAAGCGAAATTGCGCTTTGAATATTACGTACATCACGAGAAGAGAAGAATGGAAATATTTTTTGAATCTCCATATATAAATTAGCATAAAACAAATGATTATTCGTGTTAAAATGCTTTTCTACTTTATCATAGGCTTGTAAAACACGTTCTTCTGTAGGTTTATTAGAAACATTTAAAATTTCACCCATATTTTTTGCCAAACCTTGATCTTGTAGATAGCTATAATTTTCAGGACCTTGCATATTAACAAAGTCAGGCATAGTGGTATCTAATTTTCGCCACCACAGATGGTCTTGATCTAAAAAATCATGTTCTGTTCTTGCTCCATCAATTTTAAAACGTCCTTGTACACGAGAAATAACAGCCTTATCTAGCATTTCTGGAAGATTGGTAAATAAACCTATAGAGCTATTACCATAATTTACTGCATAAGCTCCTTCTGTATAACGTAAAAACACACCAATTACTTCTTTAACTCCTGCAGAAACCCCTTGTGTAGTACGTTCTTGCAAATTATTTTCGGCATCATCAATTGGTGCAAAAATTAGTTTGCTAGGATCTTGTAAAGGTTTCATCCACGCTACCATTTTTTCTGCAGAACCTCCTTGAAAAGTACTAATTAAAGTGTCTGGCATTGGGTGAAACAAAAACGGAATATCTAAATGATCACAATGTTCTTTTAATCGTGTTGCAATAGCAGCTATAAGCATACTTTTTCCGGTTCCTGGAATACCATAACCCATAAACACAGGCATAAAACCACCAAGTTCTTGAAACGGATTTTTCTTTGCTTCAAAATCATAACTCAGCATACGCTCTGTTAAACGTCTTGCAAAGTGTTTTGCATCTCTATTACCTACAATTTGTTCAAACTTAATTTTATTAAAAGCTTTACTCTTTGCTGTACCTTGAAACACATTGTCCCAACCAGAAACTGCAAAATCACTATTTTCAAGTTTATAGGTTCTATCTAGAATAGTTTCGGTATACTCTAAACTACTTTTACGTAGTTGAATTTCATCTATTAAGGCTTCAAAATAAACTACAGTAAAATCAATTACGTCTTTATCTGATTTTATAATATCTGGATGCGCTAAATACTTATCATAATAAAACAGTTGGCAAGAAATTCCTTTTAAAGGAGAAAGTAAAGACACCTCAGGAATACCAGCAAATTTTTGTTTCATAACCGATAAATCATCGGAAGCATGCGCTTTTAAATCATATAAAATTTTATAAGCTGTGGCAAACAGAAAATAGGCTGTTGCTGTATGCATTTTACTTTCGTATTCTCGCTTTCCGCTAGTATCTAAAACCGATTTATTTTCAATTAAAGTAGATAAACCAGAAGCATCGTAAAAACTATCTTTTATCCAAACACCTAAGGTAATACCTTCTTGTACTGCATATAAGGTTTGATTTAAAAAAATAGGAATTGCTACAGATTCTGGCAACAAACGCTTTTTTAAAGCTAAAATGGTTTTTGAAATAGAAGTAACATGTACATTACTGCCATTATTAGCTCTAGATAGATATAAAAGTATCGATTCTTCATTACCATTATCTTCTTTATTTTTTGCGCGTTGGCTTTGCTCCCATTGTACAGATTTTATATACGAAGTTGCCTCATCACGAAGCATATCTAGTTCATTTTGCTTTATTGGGAAAGTTGAGTTGTGTTCCATTTTTTTAGTATTCGGTTTTCAGTTGGCAGTAATCAGTAATCAGTGGTCAGTGGTCAGTGGTCAGTGGTCAGTGGTCAGTATGTGTTTAATTTAACCTGAAATTATACAATCTTGCTGCTTCTTCAATTTCTGAATCTAAATTACCATCAAACTTAAAGCTATGAATCATCCATGTATCCTTTGGTTTATAAAACTGAAATGTAAATCGGATTGGTTGTCTATCATACTTTACCAAATAGCTCATTAAAATAAAGCTATCTGCTAATTTTTTCTCTAGTGTTAGTTCTTTACCATAATACTTACCTACAAAATCTTCATTTAATCCTTCTAGCTGGCTTTTAAGCTGAATAATACCATCTGCCGATTTACTAATCCATTTATTAGGCTTATATAAATTATCAATTGCTACTGTTGCTCCTTTTTCTTTAAATTCTGTAAAAAATTGCTCTACAACTTCTGTTGGATCGCTTTGAGCGGAAACAGAAAGAGATATAAAAAGCACGATAATGAATAAGACTTGTTTCATTTAATTTTATTTAGCGGTTTAAAATTTATTTTAATTCTGAAATCTGAATTGGTGCTTTGGCCAACTTATTCATAATTTCTGGTGTTTTACTATATAGTAATTGAATGATTCTGTGTGGTGCAAATACGTAGCGTTGATTAAAAACGGTATCCCATTTTTGAAAGGTTTGCTTGCTAAAAAAACTACCTTCTTTAAATTCGCTTTGCGATTGTAACTCATCCATTTTTAAAGAAATTGCGTAAGAGTTTAACGGAATGGTTTTACCTGCTATGCCTTCTAGAATAGCGTGTGTTACTTTATTTTCGTCTTTTGCAAAAACGCTATGTATTGGTCCTAAATCTATTCTTTTAATTAATTTAGGAAACACATTAGACAAACGTTTATCAATACCATAAGCCATAGTATCTAAATTCATTGCTCTATCTGCAACGGTTTTTAGCGTTGTATATATTTCGTCTTTTTCTTTTTGCGGATTGCTTCCATCATAATCAAAATACATATAGCATATAAATGGCCTGTTGTGTGACACATCATAAAAGCTCCAGCTTACCATATATTTTGCTGCTGCATTTTCTGGTGCTTCTAAAATTTTACCTTGTACAAAACGGTTGAAAATGTATTCTTTTTTTGCGGAAGCATAATATACTATTGAAGCTGCTTGAAAGAGTTTTCTTTTTGATATTGGTTCTTTTTTATGTAATAAGGTATTTAAAAACTCTTTTTTTAAAGTTTCTACATCTGTAAGTTTACCTAAGTATTCTTCACGCAGCTCTAAGTCATTAAACAGATAGCGAAACTCTAAGTAATTTGGAAAGCCAGAATCTGTTAAATCTACTTTCATATTTTCTTCGTCGTCATACATATATTTTATACGCATGGCTTCAATAGAATACAATAACAAATCACTGTATTGTTTAAACAATAGAATTTCTTGCTGGTTTAGTATTTGTTTTTGTTGTACAGCAACCAAAAGTTCTTTTAGAGCAAAGTCTACCATTTCATGATAGAAAACATATTGCTCTTTGGAGTCGAGTATTGCGGAATCTAAAGGTGTTACTATCATTTTTTTACTATTAGCTTATTGCTTTGGCTCTTAGTTTATGGTTACGCAAATGCTGCGTTAAGGATTGAACGGTTTGTTTGAGCTCCTCGCAGAGAGCGAGTAGTGAAAGCCTGACCCTCTGAAGCATTTTTTTTTTGCGAAAGAGGGTAACGCTATAATTATTTTAACCTAATAAATCGTCTTCATTAGCTTCTGGTTTTGGCGTTTCTGTCGCCTCCTTTTTTTCATTTGAAGGCGCGTTAGCATCTGCTGCATAATAGTCTTCAAAAATCTCTTTCATATCAATTCCGTAACGCTCTGCAAAATTCTTTTGTATGGATTTATCTTTGTTTCTAATTTCTTGTAAAGCTTCGGCATAGCTACCATAAACACCTTGCATTACTTTTTCATGCACAGGAATATTGTCCATCATTTCTTGACGTGCTTTTGCGCTTGCTGTGTGCATTGCTGCTAGAGTTTCACCAATATGCTCGTCTGTTTTTACACCTAAATGCTCTAAAATGGCAGCAAATTCTTGATCGGTTCTTGCTTTTAAAGCTACTACATAACCATCATAATATTTAAGTCGCTCATCGGTATCACTTTTTAGTTTTGCACGATGTGTTTGCAAGTTGCTACGTAAAGAAGTTAGTACTTTAATGGTTAAATTATGCTTGTGTACAAAGCTGTCTTTAGAAGCTGCTAGTGTAGTATATGCGTTTTTAAGTCCTTCTAACTCTTCTACCTTTTGCTCTAAGGTGGTTACTTGAGAAAGCGCATCTGAGTATTCTGTAGATTGTTTGTCTGCAACCTCTTCAAGTGCTTGACGTGCTTGTTTTAATAAGGCGTATTGCTCTTCTAGTTTTTCTTCTACTTCTTTCTTTTTTTGTAATGCTTTTGTATGGTTATTACTAGCTTCTACAATGGCTGTTTTAAGACTTTCTTCAACTTCTTTAATTTCTAGTTCTCTGTCTTTTAAGCGTTTTATTGCTGCTTGACTTTTAAAGGAAAGTTCGTTTAACAAGGTTTGCACATCTGCACTTTCAATACGTTGTTGAAACATTGCTTTTGCTTTATTATCTGAAGCATCACGTTCTTTCTGTGCCGCTTTAAGTTCTTGTTCGGCTTTTTTTATTTTGCTTTTTCTTCCCCAAAGGTTATTCCAGAAATTATCTGGTTTTGCGTTTGCGTCTTCTAGTTCTACTTTAGCACGTTCTAAACGTTTAACAGCATCATCTATAATTTTTTGTTCTGCAGGATTTAAAGCAGAAAAACCTTCAAACATAATACCAACTTCATCTTGATAATCTGTTAAGTCTTTAATAGCATCTAATAAGGTCGTTCTGTCTTTTTCTGCCATATCAACAACATTATCTAATGTTGCGTTTAATATTTTCTGACGACTTTCTGGGTCATCTTCTTGCGCCAATTTAGACTTCATTTGGTCTATGGCTTTTCCCCAGTTTACATCTACCTTTTCTGTTTTCTCATTGGAATTTGTTTCTAATAAATCAAAATCATCAGACATATTATATTATGTGTTTTAAGTTGAACAATCTATGGATAAGCAATTTCGCTAAAAATTATCAGTATCAAAAACGAAATCATTTAAAATATAAGTAGATAAAAATAAAATTTTGTTACATTATAAAATAATTCATTTTCCATTATTAAAGTTAATAATTAAAAAGAAAAACTTATGAAAAATATAGCAACACTGCTGTGTATTGCTTTTTTATCTTTTACTAGTTGTAAAAAAGAAAGCCAGCCAAATAAAGAATTAACCGCTAAAAAAGAAGTAGAAACAGCGATTAAAAGTGATTTAAAAATTATTCCGATAGAGCATGCAACAATGGTTTTAGAGTATGAAAACAATGTTATTTATGTTGATCCTGTTGGAGGTGCTGATGCTTTTAAAGGCCAAAAAAAACCAACGCTTGTTTTAATTACAGACATTCATGGAGACCATTTAAATACCGAAACTTTACAAGCACTAGATTTAAGTCATGCTACACTTGTTATGCCCAAAGCTGTGGCTGAAAAACTACCTGAATTAAAAACTTTAAAAAATATTATTTTAGAAAATGGAAAAACAACAACAGTTGCTGCTATTTTAATTGAAGCAGTGCCAATGTACAATTTACGTGAAGAAGCATTAAAATTTCATGCTAAAGGAAGAGGAAATGGATATTTGCTAACTCTAGGTAAAGAGCGTATTTACATTTCTGGTGACACCGAAGACATACAAGAAATGCGCACTTTACAAAATATTGACAAAGCATTTGTTTGTATGAACTTACCTTACACCATGCCTGTAGAAAGCGCTGCAAGTGCTGTTTTAGAGTTTAAACCTAAACAAGTATATCCTTATCATTTTAGAGGTACAGAAGGTTTTAGTGATGTTGCTTTGTTTAAAAATATAGTGAATAAACAAAATAAGAATATTGAAGTAATACAGCTACAATGGTATTAATAATTTAAAGACTTACATCATTCTTTAAATGTTTTTTATATATTTGATTTAAATGAGCCTCAAGACT
>Ga0209121_10005148_pt1 | contig 11953 bp, 8 predicted proteins | sample Cruoilmetagenom3_FD_187292 | JGI IMG/M metagenome (GOLD analysis project Ga0209121, IMG submission 187292) | Oil polluted marine microbial communities from Coal Oil Point, Santa Barbara, California, USA - Sample 3 (SPAdes) (version 2) | ecosystem: Environmental > Aquatic > Marine > Oil seeps ...
TAAAGCATTAGAGAGATTACTATCTGATTCGGAGTTGAGGAGAAAACTTGGTGAGGCTGCGGCTGAAAGCGTAAAGGATTACACATGGAGCAAAATAGCCAAGAAATACGAGAAGATCTATCGCGAGGTACTTTATAGAGAAGTCAGAGGTGTTGATAACGGCTAAAATCGCTGTGATAGCGCATAATGTTTCGGTGCCGCTTTACAAGCATAGGAGTAAAGAGTTTTCTGATCGCATGTATTTTATGGCAAAACGATTCGATGGAGTCCATATAATTTCTAAAGAAAGAAACATTAGCGATAAAGATAGGATTCCTGTTAAAGATGAACTTGCCCCGAATCTAGTAGTTCATAAGGTTCATAACGGTTTGGTTTCGTCGAATTTAGATATTTTAAGAGTAGTGAGAGACGTGGGAGCAGACGCTATTTTTGCAGATGGAATTGGGCATGCAGTAAGCTCTATCCTTTGCAAGAGGAAATGTGGGATTCCCCTAGTCACTTTTATTCATGGCTTCGAAGCTGATTTAAAGGCTATTAGACTGAAGCTGAAGCTCGGTTTGAAACCGACTCCCGGCTTGCTCTCAAAGATTCTTGCTGTGTATGACGCAATAGTCCTGCGAGCCAGCGACGAAGTCCTATGTGTAAGTCCTGGATTGGTTGAGTATGCCCGGAAACTAGTTCCAAGAAAAGATTGGAATAAGATAAAAATTATTCCACAGTCCTTTGAGTACGTTAAGTATGTACCTAAAGAGGCTGCAATGTGGGCCGATGATGTTACATATTCACTTAAAACCAGAAATAAGCATGAAGTTTTGCTAATTACGGTTATAGGTATGGGTGCGACAAAGGGAACAGACATCGCTTTGAGAACTCACAAATACATTGCCGAGAAAAAACCAGGTGCGGTAATGATAGCAGTTAGCAAAACCATTAATCCAAAATATGTAAGAATGGCAAAGGAACTGAAGCTTAAAAACAACGCATTATTTTTGCAGAATTTACCAAGGGATCAGTTACTCGCCTTGCTATCGCATAGCTCAATTCTTCTCTGCCCATCATTCTCTGAAGGTTTTAGTCGGGCCATTTCAGAGGCAATGGTTCTCGGCGTTCCCGTGGTCGCTTACGTAAATAAATCATTAACTGATGCTGTAAGTAAGGGGGCAGTTGTGGGTGTTAGAACGACAAATCCGAAGGATTACGCCAGAGAATGTATATCTCTTATCAGAGGTGAAAAACTTAGAGAAGAGCTTATCCAAAAAGCTAAAGGTTACATAAGACCCCTTGTGCTTTTTCCGGAAAAAAAGAGATTTGAACTGATCTGCCATAATATAGATCAGGTTCTATCAACAAGGCGTTAAATTTGGTCATTGAATCGTTGGTGGTCGATTGAGCTACACCAGATATCAGGAGCGTCTCTTTGATAAAAGCTATAGCATGACTGAAGCAAGGCCGACTATAAACGACAATATTTTATTTGATCTCGCTACTAATTTGAACTTAGACGATTTGACATTGTGCGACATTGGCGGTGGAACTGGCGCAAACTGTGCTTCACTTAAGCGAATAATCGAAACGCACTTTAAGCATCATGTGGAAGAGTCTGTTGTTTGCGATGTATCTATTGAAGGCCTAAGAAGAGCTAGGTCTCTAGGTCTTCAAGCTATAAAAGTCGACGTGACTCATCTGCCCTTCCATGATGGTGTTTTTGAGGTAGTGCTGAATGTTCACGTTTTAGAGCACGCTATCGATGTTTCACGTGCGATACGAGAGACGGGAAGGATTGTGAAAAAGGGAGGGCTACTATATGTTGGTACACCAAATAAGGCCTCGAATCTGTACCTACCATTTATTCTGGATTATCATATACTTGGGAGAAATCCACTTCATGTGAGAAGCGGCTATGACGCCGATCAGTTAACTGAGGTTTTTTGCAAGCTTTGTTTCAAGAGAATACTGTTGAGGTACCACGGGTTCTGGGGGGCATTTTGTGCCCATATCCTCGGTTATGCAGTAGAGTTCTTAATCCTACTATTTCAACATATCTTAAGGCTTCAGGTCCCCCGCATTGTTCGAGGTAAGATTAACAATGAGATAAAGAATGTAAAAAATAAAATGATAGCTTGGGAAGTAAAAATCTTCGGAAATGAAAATCCTCATAGTATGAACTTTCACATGTTTCCCAGAAAAACCAGTGATAAATATTTTCAAGAAAAGCGGCATGAGTAACACCAATATTTTTTGGATCAATTGATGAATATACATTGATGCACACGGAATTGTCAGAAGCGAGAACGAAATCATAATGAAACAATGTTCGAACCAGTAGTTACTTTCAGTTGATGATCTATGAATGATAAAAACAAAATAATTCTTGGCGAGAAGGTCATCGTCAGACCGCTAGTCCGTAAGGATGTAGATGACCTCATTAATGCAGGTTTTCCCTTCTCTAAAGGAGCAATAAATTCCCCATTACATTATAAAATTCTACGAGCGATAAAATTGCTACCTAACGCGACTTGGCTCAGTGCATATCATGTTGAAGAGAAATGTGCTATAGGCTGTTTCTCCTTAGTAAGATGCACCCCGTCACTTTACTCAATTCAGTATGTTTTTATAGATCCTAGGTTTAGAAGAGCCGGTGTTGCTACAAAACTACTCAATTATGCCCTACTTCTGGCGAGAGAGAAAGGTGCAAAGAAGTGTTTCCTTGATGTTGCAGAAAGCAATATTCCTGCGGTAAATTTGTACAAGAAAATGGGCTTCATCATGCTTACGCGTATTATAGAGGGTCAAGGAAGGCTTTCAAAGCCTTTACTTGAGAATGAAAATGGGTTAACTATAACGAAGATCCGTTTAAGAAAAAATAAGAATCTACTTTTCAATCTTTATCAACGTTGTATGTGCCATGAATGGATAAACTTTTTTGAAACCAATGATAGAAACTTTATTAATGGATATACACACCGTTTCAGGCGCTTCTTTTTTAGAAATGTTTTCATCAATGATTCGACTGATTCCTTTGCCATAATCTTCAAACATCCATTTCTTAGCAACGTTACAGTGGAGCTATATGACACTTCAGATGCAACTACCCGAATCCCTATGCTTAAAGACATATTCAAGATTCTATATAACAAAGGCATTGAGAATATAACTATCCTACTGTTTAATGTTGATCGTAACAAAAGTTTGCACTTGCTTAAAGAGATGGGACTTAATGCGTTTCCATTGCTGTGTATGGGAAAGCACATTTGAGACTGAGTAGGATGGGGTTCTTATCGAGAAGCCTCTCCATGAATGATATCTATTTGCTTATCCGGTCAAGTAGACTTGATAGCGTTTTTGCTCTTCCTCCTTTTGCGGAGCTATGGGCTAGAGGTGATGAAAAGACATGTTTTTATGTGGAAACTAAAGATACTAACGCCGAAGTACGCACCGTCACACCTGTAATAATCTCAAAGCTTAAACTAGGTTTTACAGTGGCCTCTTGCCCAACGCCTCCACAGGTCATTGACAGCCCTAATAAAATTAATGATTGGGAGAATGTGCTCAACACGCTAATCCGCTATCTCAAAGAGAATTATAACTGCATCGCTGTCTCCATGAATCAAAGACCCCATGATCCCCAATTTATTAGGGGCAACCCAGATGGATGTAAATTAACTTATAGCCATGACATCGTGATTGATTTAGCTAAGGAATTAAGCACAATTTACAATAATATGGACAAGAGGCATAGATATACCCTTCGTAAATCATCTTGTTGTTCAAACGATGAGCTGCTATCCGGTGACTGGCTTCAGAAAACTGGTTTTACTGTTAGACAAGGGAGAAGTGAAAAAAGCTTACATGAGTTCCGAGCACTATGGGTTGAAACACTTGAGCGGATGTATGAAAGCTTTAATCCGTTAAGAAAGCTGCTCTATAGAGACCCCTTAACACTCAACAGTCTTATAGCAGTGTTCAATAAACTTCATCCACATGGATTAGTCAAATTGTTCACAATGTATGATGAGAATGGACAACTGGGGACTAGTGCAATATTTTACACCTCAAATAACCTTACAAAGATGCCTATGGCTTATTGGTCTGCAGGTGCCTCCTCCGAAGAGGGAAGAAGGAAAGGGTTGCCCACACTTCTTCAGTGGTATGTTATTCAATGGTTTAAAGAGCACGGATACCAGAGATACTATATGGGCGGGTATGATGGTAAAAATCCTAACGATGGTCCCTCTTTATTTAAAAGAGGCTTCGGAGGTCAAATAGTGTCAGGTTTAATAGTGACATGGCTTCCGCAACCATTAAGCACAATGTGTGATATCGCTTCTCACGCCGTGAGCCTACTAGCAATTTTAAAGGTGTCATGAATAAATTCTCTTATGCATAGTAACATACACAATAAACGAGTTAGAGGAAGGACTTTACGAGCTTTGCCAGAACCTCAATTTGTGAGGGGAACCAAAATTGCGCTTAAACCTTCTTTCTTTAAACGAGTGTACACGTAATCATATAAAGCTAAAAAAGAAAGCTACATCGTGAAGCTTAAAGACATCCTTGATACGGCAAAGGGATACAAATGCACCTTGGATAGACTAAAGGAGTTTATTCCATCAAACCCTAAGACATCAGTTCTCGATCTTGGTGCGGGTCCGGTCAATTGACCTTCCCTCTTACTAACATTTACGATTTGGTTATAGGCTTAGATCTTGACAAGGCTAAAATTATTTATGGAAGAAGAATAGTTCAACTTTTAGAGAAATCCAAAAAAGTAGACTTCATTCTGGCAGATGGACGAAGCCTTCCATTCAAGAAATCAAGTTTCGATGCTATATTTGCATTTGCAAGCCTTGAGCATATAATGGAATCAAACGAGGTTGTTTATCAGCTGAGTATGGTTCTTAAAAATGGAGGTTATTTGGTGGCGTATTTACCCCATAAATCTACAACGTATGCAAGGATTCTGAATAAACTGACGTTTGGGCGTGCATGTCAACGCTATCTTACAGAACATGTAAGTGCTCATAATCCAGATATATGGGTGAGGATACTAGCGCAAAATGGGTTCAAAATGAGAGCACTAATAGGGCAATCATTACTTCCGCCCATACACTGGTTTTCGCCGATTTATGGAAGACAGATATATTATGCATTATGTGACCTACTTAGGAATATAGACTGGAAACTTAGTAGAAAATTATCGTTTGCAAAAAATTTCGCCATTGCCATATTTTTGACAGCTCAAAAAGTAAGGGAACCAACAAGCATTAAAAGGACAAATAGTGAACAGGGCGCATTTTAAGGTGTTATTCAGAAACAGATTATTGATAGTATATAGGCGTGGAGATAGATTAAGCGAGACATCAATGCGTTACCTTAAGTGGTTTTATAACATTATTTATAGAATACCTACAGATGTTACAGATCCATCAAATTTTATAGAATCCTCGGAAAATTTTCCTTTAATAACTAATGTATGCAATTACACAATGATTTTTCTCCTCTCTCCAATATCTGGTGAAGATGAAGACCCTAGACTGTGGGATAGACTTCTTAAAGTTCATAACAAGATCCCCATTATTACTTTTTACCGCGCTGCCTACGCATTTAACCAAAACTCTGCTTCTAAGTTATTTTTCAACGTTAATCCTATCTGCGAAGAGGAAGGCTATATAAAGAATGTTTCATTTAGCGATGAGACTTTGGGGCAGGGAGTTGAGTACCCCTCCGTTGAAGACCCAGCTTCAGGCTATAACAGCGCTGATGATAAGGACTACTTCATAGCCATTGAGCCGTTAAAGAAGGATGAAGACTTCAAGCCACTGATACTACACAATAATAAAGTTGTGGCTTCTCAGTCAGGTCTAAACATATTCATAGGGCAAAAAGGTTTAGGTATTCCACATGAAAAGCGGGCATTTAATCTTGAATTCCCTATGTACTACTTACAGTTTCTAAATAATCTGTTGGATAAAAGCCCGGTTGGCTATGCTAGGCTGAAGCTCCCTACATGGCCTGTTACATTAAGGATGGACGACCTGCCATTAACAACTATGCATCTAGTGTACAAAAGGAAAATAATGAATTCAAACGAACTTCTTCAACTTTTGGATGTCTTTAGGTCTCATAAGGCTAAAATAACGTGTATGGTAACGCCAGCGTTTATTGATAAGCATGGTCGAATAATTCCTTGGGAGCAAGGTAAGCTCGAAGAGGCAAGAAAACTATTAAGCATTTTAAAAAGAGGACTGAAAGAAGGACTAGTGGAGATAGGCTGTCATGGATTGACACATTTTTTAATTGGGTATAAACCCTCTGCACTAATTCGATTTTTTGCATTACTTAAAAGGGCAAATTTAAGCGGAGAATTCTACGATGAACTTCGCAACAGGGAATTACCTGTCGATGCGCAAAAAGGGGCGATTGAGAAATCAATGCAACTCATACAAAAATACTTTGACACAAAACCAAAAGTCTTTACTCCTCCAGCTCATAGATGGAGCTCTTCAACTGAAAAGTTACTCAGTAATTATTTTCCTTACATTTCAGCGATGGTGTGCTTCTATCCATATGGTGAAAGAAATCCGATTACCCTTGGGGAACCCGCCTTTACCTCTCCTGATCTACTCAGCGTTTCAGTCCTTCCGTTAGGAAGGTGCAATTCTCACTTTTCAAAAGAACTTTTTCTGAAAAGTATCAACGTCATGAGTAATCTTGGTATACCCTTAATCTGGAGCGTTCATAACTATTATCCAAATTGCATTAAGCCTGATGATGCAAACGAAATCTTCAATAAAATTGACAAAGTAACCGAAAGATGTTATATGGGCTTAACTCAATTAGGTAACCTATTAAAGAGCTATACTCAAGCGATCTGTAATGTACTGATTTCAGATGACAAAGTAGTTTGCAAGATGCGCAACGAACTTGAAGTTATCCTAGACTTACATGTCAAAGGGAAAATCAAAGAGGTATCATGGAATGAGCATGTTTCCACAGAATGGCGGCAAAATAAAATAAATGTTCCACTTGGTAAGCACAAACTTACAGCCTCCCTTAAACAGAGTAGGAAAGGTTGAAGACTTGAAGAGAAGCTTACTTGTTTCTACAACTAAACCAATTTATAAAACTAGGACCTACTCTAGAACAGTTGCTCTGGTTGATTTTCTTCGTAACAATGTTAAACAACTTGATAAAAGCGTCGTTTTTACGAATAAAACTATCAGTTTGTCGGATTGGATTAAGCAATATCTAAAACCTTTAACAGCCGAATATAAACTTGACGACTTTACGGAGCTTTCAATAGGTGTATCCCAAAGTCTTCCCTTCTTGGACGCTTACGTAGAACCTTTAATTCACGCATTCTATGTTTCAAAAATCCAAAAAAGATACTATGATCTTTGCATATCTACTAGTGGTGGAGGCATGCGTGCAGTTTTCTTAAAGAAAATTGGTGGAACAGGTTTTCATGTACATGAAGATCATGACTATGGTCCAGCTTGGGCAACAGATATTGTACGCAGAACTTACGCCACCCTCTTCGAAAAATACATGATACTCAACGCTGATATTGTAATCTCTGTAAGCAGAACATTGGCAGAAATACGTAGAAAATGGGGTGCTACGAAAGTTTACACGATCCCTAACGGAGTTGACACCAAATTATTTGGAAAGGCGGTACATTTGCGCCTTAAAAACCGTCCAAAAAATACATTGGTATATTGCGGCGACATACGACATGAGTGGGGCGTCGATCTGCTGTTAAGGGCCGTAGATAAGGTGCGGAAAAGAAGAAGCATTAAATTGTTGCTCGTCGGTCCTTGTGAAGATGCTAATATCAAAAGACTGATTCACAAGTTAGCTTTAACCGATAACGTCCTTTACCTTGGAACAGTACCCCATACACAACTTCCATACATATTCTCCCAAGCTGTTATAGGCGTTGCCCCCTACAGGAGGGGGTTCACTGCAGAGTACGGTGATCCTCTGAAGATTAAGGAATACCTCTCAAGCGGTCTGGCGGTCTTATCAACAAAAGTCGGAGAGATCCCGTCCTTTTTAAGCAAAGCAGGCGGCGGCATATGTGTAGAGCCGGATGTCGATGAACTTTCAGACGCAATAATCCAATTGCTTGATGAGCCTAAGCTACTTAAAGAGATGAGTGAGTCCGGTAGAAATTATGTGAACAAGTATTTTGACTGGAATCACCTGTTTAAAGAAGAAATGAAAACCATATCAAGGGAATGCGTATTCAACGTAGTTTGAAGGAAAACCATATAAAATCTCAAAATATTAAATGCGAAAAATTATATAGAATGAAACAAGTTGGACTGGCTCCTAATCATTTGCTTAGATACAATGAATTGTCTAACGTCATTAACGAACTTAACCCTAATAATGTCCTTGAACTAGGAGCTGGTTATGGATTTGCAGCTTTATCTTACCTAAGTGCTCAAATCATTCTAATCGATATCAATAAAAAAGAGTTGAAGTTTGCAAAGAAAATGTTAAAGAGTAGGAACAATGTGGAGCTGATAGTCGGTGACATTTTTAATCTTCCATTAACCTCATTCAAATTTAACGTCGTCGTCTGTTCAGAAGTCATTGAACATCTATCTGATGATGAAAAGGCCATTAAAATCTGTTACAACTTGGTCGAGAAAGATGGATGGTTCATTTGCACCGTGCCAAACGTGCTAAGATTATATAACCGCTTTTATAGGGTTCTTAGAAGAGGGAGAGTTGCCTATATGTCTAAGGATCATAAGAGAGAGTACACGTTAAGGCAAATAATCAACATTTTAGAAAGAAACGGCTTTAAAGTTAAGGAAATTAGAGGGATCTGGCTTAGTCTTTTAATATTAGAGACTATTTTACTTGATAACTACCGTTTACCTATTAAAGCTATTGAGAAAGTTGTTTCTTTTCAAGCACGTTTTTGCCAAGTTCTCCCAGAATTGTGTAATTACATACTTTTATTATGTAGGAAGTGAATTTTCATGATCTATTTGGACACCTCTAAGCTATCGAATTTTAGACATACGAACTTTATGCTTATAATTTTGGATGTCATTTCCATTATTATAGTACTTTTTGTTCCACATGCGAGTTACGCTCAATATCTATGTTGGAGCTCTATACCATTAAATGCTTGGCTATCTGTTTTTGCCGCATTTGCATTAACAACATTTTACCCTGGGTTTTTTATAGTAAGGTTTTTGAGTAGAGATGAAAACTATGGTTTTTCAGAGATTTTCATTTTTTCAATCCTTACGAGCATTTTTATAACTGGCTTAGCTGGTTATGCTTCTTGGCTTATTGAAGGCAAAGTTGGAGTTATAAGTCATTACTTTATTCTATGTTGTAACGTTATAGCGTTGTTACTTTACCTACTTAGTTCAAGCGTCAAGAAACAGAAAAATTTATTACGTCTTAACCACACTGAAATCGTTTTATTCGCTGTGTTAGCATTATTCCTTTCATCTTGCATTTTAATAGTTAATTTTCCAAGTAAGTTGGTTCCAACGATAGATGAGTGGAGCTTGTACGGCAAAGTAATAGGGCTGCTTGAAGGCACATTTTACCACAGTCCCTATCCATACTGGTTTCTGTTATACATAAGTACTTTCATCGGAACGTGTAACTTCCCCTCTGCTAATGCTTACATGCTTTTATTCTTTCTCAACCTGCTACAACCTATGGCGTTTTACGTAATGTCTTATGAATTTACGAAAGACCAGAACAGTAGCATTCTAGGCGCAGCGATGTTTTCAACGTTTTCAGGGTTTGGCTGGCTATATTGGTTTTTCACCCGACAAGATATAGCTTACGTAAGCTCTAAAACCTACGATATAGCATCGTACCCTGCGTATTTTAACAACATGATTTTTTTCACCGCACAAGGAATAAGTTTTACGTGTTTTTTAATGCTCTTCTACCTGCTTCATTACGACTGCAAACATGAAATCTTTAGAACCTTTACAACGGTAACAGTTTTCGCGTTAGGTTTCCTATCGCACATTGCCGAGGCATTCCTTTTCATTTTAATATTACCTATAACATTTCTTTTTGCAGGCGACTTAACCTTTAAACCCAGAAGATTTACGATGTATCTTCTACTTAGCCTTGGATGGATTACAATTGTGGACTTTTATGCGCCTGGATATCTAAGAGGATACTACAATCGCACACTTCCGCTAATAGGTCTTTTTTCAATAGCTGTTTCATCACTACTTCTATCACTCGTCACAGGAAAATTGAAACAGCTAAGCGAAGCATGGCGTCACCTTGTTATGCGGTCACATACCTTTCTACTTCCCTTTTTAATCTATTGTTACGGATTAAGTTTCATTGTTTGGTACTTTGTTTTACCACGGTTCAGCGTTTGGAATTGTTACTCATCAGGATTAGTCCCTTGGTACGTGTATCCAATGAAGTTTGGTATAGTAGGCTTCCTCGCGTTACTCTCAATTGCATACTTGAGACGACTCGAAAAACCGCTTCAATCCTTAGCAATCTTTTTTATCACATTATTTGTAGCTGGTTTTATAATTGGAAAAATGAATTTGTATTCATTCGCTAAATTTAATATCCAAATCTGGACAGAGGATCGACTTACCCCGTTTCAATGGATTTTTCTCTGTCCTTTAGCTTCAATCGTTTTAACATACTTCTTTAAGATAGTTAAATGTAATACATCGAAAATTAAGCATCTGCCCAAGCATCTTTCCAAACGCGTGATATTTATCATAATTCTGATGTGTATAATTGGTGGTGTAATGTCATCTCTTCTAGCCGTGGATATACGGTCAAAGCCCTCAATAGTGTTAACCGATAGAGACTTTTCAGCTCTTGATTGCCTAAAATCAGGCACAAGTCCACAAAGCGTGGTAATTACAGCAGGTTCCTCCACAAATGTCGTCGAGGATTTTGGCTATGGCCGCATTGCAACTCACCCTTCTTTTTGGAGTCCAATATTTTTGAACGCAAAGACCCCTGAAGCATTTCTTGAAGCATTATCTTATTACAATTTAATGTCTGAAAAGCGTGTGGAATCGATATTTTTGAGGGGTAATGAAATAGATCAGCTTAATAAAAAAACGTATTTAGGTCGATTAAAGGAGTATCTTCCCTTAATCTATAATGGTAGTGGAGCCGTAATATACGAAGTTCCATCGTTTGCTCCGCCTACACCCACGTCAGATTTAGTGTTGAGTCAGTCCTCAACGGATAATTCGCATAACAGCCACTTTTTCTTACTAAACTCCTTAGCGCTTGCCAACTTGAACTATACCACTTCCTATGATTTTGACCCTAAATCCTTGAGTTCCACGTATATTTTCCTCTCAGACAACCCTATGAATACTACCTTTAACCTTTCGACGCAAACTTCCCGAGGCACCATATTAGTTGTGTTCAACACTAGGGGATCCAAAGCGAAGCCTACTTTTAGAGATGCAGGACCCAACATTTATGAAACTCTCTCAAAAAACTATCTTCGCACAACTTACCTCTACAACTCGCCAGAAAACATCATGTTTTATCTCGACCTTAAAGGTGCGACGGAATACAATGTTACTGATTTTCCTTCCTCTTGGCGGTTTGTAAACGTGACATGTGATGGCAAATTAGTTAATCCATCCATACCGGATATTAATGCCTTCATATATCTTTGCAAGACTTCACTCGACAAAACTTACAGAGTGTATTGGACATCAAATGGCTTATATCAATCAGTAGGCTGGAAAGAAGACTCCTTGAGCTCTGACTGGCGGGCATTATCGGGAAAAAATGGTTTTGTTAACGTCACTACCGATGGCAATATTGCTACGATAACCTTCAACGCTTCTGCCAAGAGTGTTTGGCAGTACTTCCAGTTAAATACGCCCAGCATTAATGTTTCTCAATCTCGTTATTTGATTTTGAAAGAGAAGATTGACGTTAACAATTATAATTT
>Ga0209121_10005149_pt1 | contig 11953 bp, 10 predicted proteins | sample Cruoilmetagenom3_FD_187292 | JGI IMG/M metagenome (GOLD analysis project Ga0209121, IMG submission 187292) | Oil polluted marine microbial communities from Coal Oil Point, Santa Barbara, California, USA - Sample 3 (SPAdes) (version 2) | ecosystem: Environmental > Aquatic > Marine > Oil seeps ...
ATGGCGGGCTTGCACTCGGATGCAATGGGAGCAACGGCGCTGTCCCGGCGATGCCAAAATCTGTTAAGGACTCTATATGGCTTGTTCAGCAAGCCCTACTTAAAGATGCCTTTGCCTCATCCAATATCCCAATGACCGTAGATGTAATTGACTGGCACGCAATATCAGACGAGTTTAGAGCGATTATAGAAAACAATTACGAAATCATTCAGGAGAGAAAATCAAAATCCAAATTCAAATAATTTACCTTGCCATATCGAAACCTTTGGAAACAGCCTGCAATCCTCTTTTTTTATATCTGCATACAGGTTTCAAGCAACGTAACGCAGCACTTCGATCTCGACTCCGTGCTGGACAGCATGTTCGGCCAAGTCATGAACTTTTTCCGTCACTTCTTCGCTGAGATAATACTCACCGCAGTTTTCGCAGATTTCGGCGGGCACATCTTTAATAATAACAGTTATATGACCACGCCCAAGGGTTACGGTAGTCATACCACTATGTGTTCGGCCTTGTTTGCAAATAACACATTTCATTGTTAAGCTCTCCGTGTTTTGAAATTATCTGTCCAGATTTTTGTATCGGGGACGTAAGCTGTAACGATTATCCCTGTTTTTTGTTGCTCATCAAATGCAAAAACAACATGTACTGGACCATCTCTCACAAATCCAAGTATAAGGTAACTCGGATATGGTGTGTCATCAGGATAATCGATGATAACTTCACCTTGTTGAATAACATCAAGCACATCCCTTTTTTTCAGACCGCGATTAAACATTTGTCGAATCGCATGTCCACTAAATATGATACGCTTATAGTCCATAGCAGATTCCTTTGAGGTCTTTCTGCTGTTCTTTTCCCGTTTAGCAACTTTGGTGAAATCTTCAAGCAATTTTTTTTATTTTAATTGATCTCTGTCCGAGTGCAAGCCATAAATTGGTACCGTTTAATCACAAATCTGTGTATTAACGACGAAACGCTGGAATTCTATAAGGAAGTGGAATACAATGAAAAACTATGGGACAGATAAGAATCCTTGACCAGAATATGATTAATATGATTGCCGCGGGCGAGGTGATCGAACGCCCTGCCAGCGTGGTCAAGGAGCTTGTGGAGAACAGCATCGATGCCGGGGCGACGAAAATCACCGTATCTGTAGAAGATGGGGGCAGGAAACTCATTTCGGTGACCGATAACGGCTGCGGGATGAATGCAGAGGATTTGGCTAGCGCGTTTGAGCCGCACAGTACCAGCAAAATCAAAACCACCGCCGACCTGCACGGTATATCGACGCTCGGTTTTAGAGGCGAAGCATTGGCAAGTATCGCTTCGATCGCGCAGGTTCGTGCCGTGAGCAGGATGAAAGATTCAACGGGAGCCAACTGCGTTGAGATTGATTGCGGCAGTAAGGGGGATGTCGGTCCGTGCAGCGGCGATTTCGGAACGACAATCCAGATAAGGGATATCTTTTACAAGCTGCCGGCCAGGCGTAAGTTTCTGAGAACCGCCAACACTGAAATGGGGCATATCACCGAGCAATTCTCGCGTATCGCGCTTGCGAATGAAAACCTGGATTTGATGCTGATACGCAACAGCAAAGAGCTTTATCGGCTGTCGGACAAAGACGATCTTCGCCGGCGCATAGCCGAACTGTTCCCGATACCTTCGAGTGACATTTCTGAGAATCTCATTGAGGCCGAAAGCGGCGAAAAAGGCCTGCACATCCACGCCCTGATGGGCAAACCGCTCATTTCACGGACAAATAACCGGTATCAATACGTGTTTCTAAATGGCCGGTTCATCCGTGATAAATTTATTTCGCATGCGACAAAAGAGGCGTATCGCGGGCTTCTGGAGCCATGTCGATTCCCCGTGGTTTTTTTGTTTATTAAGATGCCTTTCGAAAATTACGATGTGAACGTGCATCCGACGAAAATTGAGGTGCGTTTCTATAATTCCAATCTGGTTCATTCACAAATTCTCGGAGCCTTGCGCGAAAGGCTCCTGGGGACGGATCTTGAGACGCCGGGAAGGCTGCCGGAAATGCAACACGCTGAAAGCACTTCGGGGCGTCCGGTTTCGGGGCGTGACCACAGAATCGCCGATGCAATGGCTGAGTTCTTCAGAAAGCACAGACCGGCTCAAATGCAGCAGCAACTGGGATTTCGCCAGTCGACGCCGGGCAAAGTTCATGCCGTATCACGTGAGAAATCCGTGCAGTACGATAGAAAATTCCTGCAGATACATGATAGTTTCATTGTGGTACAAACCGAGGACGGATTCGTTATTATAGATCAGCATGCGCTTCACGAGCGCATCATGTATGAAGATTTGTGCAGGCGGATACGAAAAAATAAACTCCAGTCGCAGCGGCTGCTGATTCCTGAGAGCTTCGAGGTCACCGTCTCCGGGGCTGAGGCGTTGAAAGCCAACGCAGAATTGACTGAAAAGCTGGGAATCGAGCTTGTGCCGTTCGGTCCCAGGAGTATGGCTGTCCAGTCGTTTCCCTCCCTGCTGTCGAATGTTCAACCGCTCGACTTTGTTCAGGACTTAATGGATTTGCTCGAACACAAGGATGCAGACCTTGATGCAGAGAGACTGCTCGACGAGGTTTTGAATATGGCTGCATGCAAGGCGGCAATCAAGGCGGGTCAGAAGCTGACCGACAGCGAAATTGAACAACTGCTTGCGGATCGGCAAAGTGCCGAGTCGTCAAGTCGTTGTCCGCACGGCAGGCCCACGACAATAAAATTTTCGATCGGCGATTTGGAAAAGCAGTTTAAGAGAACCTGATGAATAAATGGTGGTGGCTATTACTGATAGTCTCGTGCTGGATGGCCGTCGGAGTCGCCATGTTTGGCCCCCGGCAAGGTCAAAACAGCAGCATGCCCCCCCTGCCGGACCGGGTCGGCAGGATTGTTTCTTTGGCGCCAAATATTACTGAAATTCTTTTTGATATTGGGCTGGGGGATGAAATTGTCGGTGTTACGCTTGACAGCGATTATCCCCCTGCTGCGGCGGAAAAGCCGAAGGTCGGGACGTTCTGGCAGCCGGATATTGAGGCTGTGGTGGCTGCCAGGCCGGAGATGGTGATTACACTTGGATTCGAGCAGCAGAAGAATCTTGCTGAGCGCTTGAGACGAATCGGCTATAACAGCCTGACTGTGAATATTGATAAGGTAAGTGAACTTTTCGAGGCGGTCGGAAGAATCGGGGCTGCGACCGGCAGGCAGCGACAGGCTAATGAATTAATAAGTCGTATCAGGATAAAGTTGCAGCAACTGGCGAGCCTGGTCGGCGCCGAGGACAAGGTCCGGGTGCTCTGGGTTGTTCAGAGAGAGCCTCTGCGGGTGGCCGGAAGAGACACATTTATTAATGAGATGATTGAACTGGCAGGCGGCGAAAATGCAATCGGGCCGACGGTGCATAAATATCCCCCGATAGGTTCTGAGCAGGTTATTGCCTGTAATGCCGAGGTTATTATTGAGTCGGCAATGGCCCGGGAGGATATTGAGAATCAAAGGGACATGGCGTTGCGGTATTGGAGTAAATTTAAGTATCTTCCCGCTGTGGCAAACCATCGGGTATACGTAATTGACGGTGATACAGTCTCGCGGCTCGGGCCGCGTCTATACAAAGGGATAGAGACGATTGCCAGATATTTAAGGCCCTATCTTTTCGAGAACTGAGGCGATGGAACAATTATTGACATCAAAAAAGCTGATCGCCAAAGTCGCATTAGCCCTTGCAGTGCTTGCGGCAGTTGTGTTCGTTTGTTCCCGGATCGGTACGGAAGACGTATCATTGAAAGCGGTATTGGCCGGCCCAGGCACACAGGCGGCGCCAAATCCCGACTACGAAATTTTCATAAGAATCAGGTTGCCGCGAATTATTCTCGCGGGCCTGGTGGGTGCGGCGCTGGCATGTGCGGGAGTTGTGTTCCAGGTTCTTTTGCGGAATCCTCTTGCCGATCCCTATATATTAGGGATATCGAGCGGAGCCGGATTAGGGGCGATTATCGCCGTGATCAGCGGGTTTAACTGGACGCTTTGGGGGCGCTCTCCCATTGCGGTTTTCGCATTTGGGGGGGCTTTGGGGACGGTCTGGCTGGTGTGGTTCATCGGGCGGCTGACGGGGAAGTTTCATGTAACGGGCTTGCTGCTCGCCGGGGTTGTGGTAAACGCGTTCTTTTCGGCTCTGATGATGTTTCTGACGTCAATAGCGAAATCGGACCAGGTCTACTCGACAATATTCTGGCTGATGGGCAATATGAAAGAGGGAGATTTTCTTGTGCTGTGGATCGCGGCCGGATGCATCATTGGAGGAATCGTGGCATTATTCTATATCGGTCCGCAGTTAAACGCCTTGAGCTTCGGCGCCGATGACGCCGGGAGTATGGGTGTTGACGTTGTCAGAACGCGGACAATTGCCTTTGGAATAGCCGCGGGAATCACCGCCGTGGCGGTCAGCCTGAGCGGGCTAATAGGATTTGTAGGCCTTGTCGTTCCGCACGGAGTTAGACTCGTTTTCGGCCCCGACCATCGCCAGTTGCTCCCGCTCAGCGGAATTACCGGGGCGATATTCCTGGTTATTGCAGATACGCTGGCGCGGATTGTCGTTGCTCCCGCACAGTTACCGGTTGGTGTGGTGACAGCCATCGTCGGCGGGCCCTTCTTCCTGATTTTATTGGTCAAATACAGTAGAAAAGTAAGCTGGTTGAAATGAGCGGTATTATCGAAGTCGACAATTTAACTTTCGGCTATACATCAGAGACTGCTATTCTGAAAGATATGAGCTTCAATGTCAGGCCGGGGACGTTTGTTGCGATAGCCGGCCCGAACGGCGCCGGCAAGAGTACCCTGCTGAACCTTATGTGTCGCGCCCTGATGCCAAACTCGGGTACGATCAGGATTGACGCGGCGGCGATAGAATCATATAGCACCAAGGCCCTTGCTGCAAAAGTGGCGGTCGTAAGGCAGGAGCTTGCGCCGATTTTCGGCTTTTCAGTCATGGAAACGGTTTTGATGGCAAGGACACCTTATTACGGCTCAACGGGATTCGAGGGCCGGGCCGACAGGGAAATCGCGAATGATGCACTCGAAGCGACAGATACGGCCCGGTTTGCATATCGCCCGCTCACAAGTTTGAGCAGCGGTGAGAGGCAGCGTGTTTTTATCGCAAGGGCGCTCGCTCAAAACAGCCTGATTATGCTTTTAGACGAGCCGACAAACATTCTCGATTTAAAACACCAGGTTGGCATATACGATTTGCTAAAAACCGCACAAGTGGAAAAAGGCAAGACAATCGTTGCCGTAACGCACGATATCAACCTGGCGATACAATATTGTGACGAAATTCTGCTTCTTGGCGCCGAAAGCGGTTACCATATCGGAAAGACAAAAGCTGTTCTGTCTCCCGAGAAAATCAAAGAGGTCTTTGACGTTGATGTCTTTGCGGGCGGGATCGGACAGGAAGAATTTTTTATTCCTTTAGGCAAATTCGCTAAAGACAGCATAAAAATGAATAAAGAATCAGGAAATATATAACTGTAAATACTTCTTTTACAAGAACTTAGGCGATATTGAATGATTTAGCTTGAATAATCTGGCCATGTTGTCTATACTTTCCGAGCTTGAATTAGGCTCTTCGATAAACAAACAGTATATGTGATATGCTCTGAGATGTTACAATACTTGTTCCTGCAGGTCTATACAGGGCTTTCGTGCAAGAAAGGTGGACAAAGAAGTGGTACAAAAACGTAAAAAGGCATCCAGAGAGCAAGTAAGCTCAACAAGGAGAAAGAAACGCAGTATAATAACCGCCGATGCTAAGCATTTCAGAGAAATGCTGCTGGAAAAGCGCAGGGGAATCCTGAGAAATGTAACCGAATTTGAGGATGAAGCTCTGAGGAAATCCCGGCAGGATGCGACCGGAGATTTATCAAGTATGCCGATCCATATGGCCGACCTCGGAACGGATAATTACGAGCAGGAATTTGCCCTGGGATTGATGGATAGCGAGAGGAAGCTGCTTAGAGAAATAGATAATGCGTTGGGACGTATTGAGAATAAAACTTATGGCATCTGCGAAGGTACCGGCAAGCCGATATCCAGGGCCCGGCTTGAAGCTCAGCCCTGGGCCAGATATTGTGTTGAATACGCCCGGATGCTGGAACAGGGGCTTGTAGAAGAACAAGAAAAATAAATCTTAGTATGAAACACAGATGTCCGGTCTGTCACAAGATCGTTAAAACATCATTTAAGGAAAAATCTGAAGAAGCAGGATTCTTTCCATTTTGCTCTCGGCGATGCAAGTTGATAGACCTGGGGGCTTGGCTGGATACCGAATATAAAATAATATCCAGTCCTGAGTCACAGGATCCCGGCGGGCCATCCGATACCTCATCCACCTTTTCTGACGAGCAGTAAACAGCAGCTTTCAGAGACAAAATCTTATAAAATTTGTTGAAATCGCCCCATAATACGTTATAAATGTTTTTGTTAGCTCTTTACTTACCCATCGGCAATTGTAACCTTCATGAAAGGAAGCAAAATGGTAAGCAGCAAAGAATCCACTCAATTATTCGGCGATCTTCTCTTTCCGAAGATATTCCAAACTTTCCGTATGTCCATTCAGCCGACGAAATTGATAATTACCTCTGTTGCATTGGCTGTTATATGCCTGGCCGGCTGGATTATGGATTTCAGCAAATCTGTTGTTGCCACAAAAGGCACAAAAATTGTTGTTACCACAAGAGGCACACAGGATAAATTTACAGAATTGGATATTTATATAACCGATTCCAGTCAACTGTCGTCATACATAGCAGGTTTCAAGGAAAAGAGCCAGGGCGTAGGAGTATTCTCCACGATGTGGCACTTCTCCGGTAAAAGATTCCAGGGTGCGGTAGATTCAGTGTTCGCATTAGACGTGCCGGGTGTAATGGGAAATATTACTGATTTTTTCAGGGCAGTGGCGTGGGCTTTAAGGTACCACCCGGTCTATTGTATTATCTTTTTCATAATAATGCTTGCCGTGATTTCCATCTCCGGCGGTGCCGTCTGCCGAATTGCGGCTCTGCAATTTGCCCGGGGAGAAAAACCAGGCCTGACCGAAGCGCTGCGATACAGTATAAAGAGATTCACGGGTTTTTTCACGGCACCTTTGGCGCCGATCGGTATCATTGTTTTCATAGGGCTTTTCATATTTCTTTTGGGATTGGCGGGTAATATTCCACGAGCCGGTGAGTTGATAGTAGGTATAGGCATGGCGTTCGCTTTATTTGCCGGTGCACTGATAGCGGTTATTGTGATAGGAGCTGTTGCCGGATTAAACTTGATGTTCCCTGCTGTAGCGTATGACGGTTCCGACTGCTTTGACGCGATAAGCCGCTCGTTTAGCTATGTATATGCCAGGCCGTGGCGGATGGCTGTATACACTGTCATAGCCGCGGTTTATGGTTCGATTTGTTATACATTCGTTCGATTTTTTGCCTTTTTGTCGCTTTGGATTACCCGCTGGTTTTTGCAGGTAGCCCTCTGGGTCGGCGATAGCAGTGGCCAAGCCGATAAGCTAACGGCAATCTGGCCGAAGCCGGAATTTAGCAGATTGGTTCGCTTTTCACCTCCGGTGGAAGCCAACTGGACGGAATGGATAGCAGCTTTTCTCGTATACCTGTCTTTGTTGGTTATTGTCGGACTGGTCGTCTCTTTCATCATCAGCTTCTATCTTTCAGCCAATACCATTATCTATTCGCTTATGCGCAATACAGTTGACAATACGGCTCGTGAGGATATCTATATGCATTTCGAGGAAGCAGAAATTGAGCCGTCCACAACCGAGCTGCTGCCTCAGGAAGAACAGCCGTCGCCGGATTCCGAATCGCAGCCGGATGAATCATCTTCGCAGCAGTGACGAAGCGAATTCTTTGCGCGGTTATTAAGGTATGCCGGACGGATGGAAACCGTAGTGCCGAGAAAATATGCCTGAGACAAGCACAAACATGAAGCCAGACAACAAGGATCAGAATCTGCCGGGATTTACAACACCCTTGCCTGCCCTGTTGCTTCGTTTCCGCAGATCCATGATTGTGCTTGCCCACATAGTTGCTTTCGCCTGTTCTTTGATACTTTCCTTCCTCGTTGTGCAGAACATGCAGTTCAGGAAAGAATGGCTTGAGCTGTATCCTGCCATACTAATGTTTTTTCTTCTCGTAAAACTGCCGGTATTCGGTCTTTTCAAGCAATACCGGGGCTGGTGGCGCTATGTCGGTATTTCCGATCTTCTGGGGATATTCGGGGCGTCGCTGGTCAGCACTTTTATTATTGTGGTTTTATGGTTTGTATTCGGCAACATGCCTGCCGTTCGCGTATATTTTCCGGCCGGCTTGGAGAGGCCCGCCGAGGGTGTATGTATAGCCGATTTGTTTGCAACGGTTTTTATGCTTGGCGGATTGCGGATAATTATCCGGCTGTATTTTGAAGAGTTTCGTACGGCCGAAGCCGGTCGGTTGAAGCGATTTCTTATAGTAGGCGCCGGCAATGCAGGTGAGGCGCTGCTGAGAGAGATTCTCCGCATGCCGGTGACTCAATATGATGTTGCCGGCCTGATCGACGATGACTCTGTAAAACAGGGCACTCATATTCACGGAATACCGATTCTCGGTACGGTCGAACAATTGCCCGGGATATGTGAAGAACGCAAAATCGAAGAAATTGCCATTGCAATGCCTTCGGCAAGCCCCGGGCAGCTAAGGCGTGTCATCCAGGTATGCGAAGGAACTAAAATTCGCTTTCGTACCGTGCCGTCGATTACGGATATCGCTTCCGGCAAGCTTCGCGTCTCTCAGATTAGGGATGTTGACATTAACGATTTGCTGGGCAGGGAAGCCGTAAAGCTCGACACGGATCTCATAGAGAATTTTGCCAGGGATAAAATAATTTTAGTTACCGGCGCCGGAGGCTCCATCGGTTCGGAAATGTGCAGGCAGCTTTGCAAATTCAATCCGAAGCTGCTTCTGCTTGTTGAGCAGGCCGAAAATCCGCTTTTCTATATAGAACGGGAATTGTGTAAGAAATTTGTCGATGTCACTATCAAGGCGATTATCTGCGACATAACCGACAAAAATCGTGTGGATGAAATTTTCAGGGAGTATAAACCACAGGTTGTTATACACGCCGCCGCTCATAAGCACGTGCCTTTGATGGAGCTTAATGCCGGCGAAGCTATTAAAAATAATATTTCGGGCACGCAAATTGTTGCCGATGCCGCAGATAATTACGGTGCTACCAACTTCGTAATGATCAGTACCGACAAGGCCGTGAATCCAACGAGCATAATGGGTTCATCCAAGCGGATTGCGGAGATGTATATTCAGGATCTGAGCAGGACCAGCGAAACGCACTTCGTGACCGTGCGATTCGGCAATGTACTCGGTTCTGAAGGCTCGGTCGTGCCTATCTTTAAGAAACAAATAACCGAAGGAGGCCCCGTAACCGTTACGCATCCGGAAATGAAGCGGTACTTTATGACCGTACCGGAGGCGAGCCTGCTTGTTTTACAGGCGGCAACAATGGGAAAAGGTGGAGAGATATTTGTGCTCGATATGGGAGAGCCGGTGAAAATTGTGGATCTCGCCAGGGAGCTTATTACGCTCAGCGGCTTTCGGCCGGGAGAAGATATCGAAGTGACTTTCACAAGCCCGAGATCAGGTGAAAAGCTCTTTGAGGAACTCTCGATAGAAGGCGAAGATATGCAGCGCACAAGGCACTCCAAGATTAGTATATGGAAGAATATTTCCATGGAACGTGAAACGCTTCGGGCGGGCATAAATGAGCTGGTCACTATTGCAAAAAATCAAACGTACAGCGAAATTACACAAAAAATCAAAGAGCTTGTCCCGGAATATACCGGTGGAAATAACCAGGCTTAAACCAACCTCATTTCTGAAAATTTACGTCTTTTGAATCATTTTTCGAACGCCTGCTGTGGGACCATACGTGATTATTCAGAGACTTCTTATGTGTTTAGCCAAGGGAAAGCCATCCCCATCCCGATATACATCGATCGGGATGAGGCTGCCACTCAATATAATTGATAGAAACGGGTGGCAGCCTCAAGCTTAGACCACCTCATGGCGGGGGTCCAAGCTTGGGGATGTTCGCAAATGCCAGATCCCGGTTAAACACGTACGAGATTTTCCTTGACGAAAGCACAGGTGATTTAGTATAAATGAAGTTGTAGAAATCTGTGGTTTTCGGTCTTACAACAGGTGAGATTTTGTAGTTTATTTCGGATTTTTACTTTTCAGTTAACGATTCATATTAGGCTTTTAAGAAAAGGAGTGGTGTCAAATCAAAGGCAAGTGTGCTGGATGAAATCCGTAAAGTGCATGGAGAGAAGTATTCGTTATTGGTCGTTTTGATATGGCCGAGAATTGTTATCTTAACTTTACTTGAAGGAGAACTATTATGTGCAAAGAATTGATGTATCTCATATCTTTTGTTGTGGTGCTTGGTCTGGCCGGGAATGTGGCAATTGCAGATCCTTATCAGCAGGATACTGGCCCCAACGGTATCGTGTCGATCGAGGCCGAGAACTACGACGAGTACACTCCAAGGCCTCCCCACACGTGGGAGCTTATCACGGAATCGGCGAGCGGTTTTTCGCCGCCGAATGGATTCAGTGGTGGTTTTGCAATGCAGTCAACACCTACAACTCCGGCCGGCGGTGCCGGCCCTAATGATCCTGCGGATTTTTTGGCGAACAGTCCGAGATTGGATTATGAAGTTGAATTCGATCAGACCGGTACGTACTATGTCTGGGTGCTCGCCTGGGGATTGGATGGTAATTCCGATTCTATGCATTCAGGTCTCGATGGAGAGGCCGTTGCCACGGCTGACCGTATCAGCGGCTTTAGTAACAACTATACATGGACCAACACCGCATATCAAGATCCCGAGCGTATAATGTTTGACGTTACCACCGCCGGGCTTCACACGGTAAACATCTGGATGCGAGAAGACGGTTCGGTAATCGACAAGATTGTCCTGACCACTAATCCAGATTATACGCCGACCGGGTCCGGTCCGCCCGAGAGCTGGCGCGGCCCACGCTTGAAGGCCTATAACCCCGTCCCGGCTGACGGTGATTTATATCTGGATACGTGGGCGACCCTTTCCTGGACGGCGGGAGATACCGCGGTTTCGCATGATATATATATGGGCGAAAATCCCACCGACGTAAACGACGGGACTGCCGATACGTTCCGCAGCAACGAGGGTTCGGCTTTTTTCATCGCCGGCTTCCCCGGGTATCCCTATCCGGACGGCCTGGTTCCCGGCACGACATACTACTGGCGTGTCGATGAAGTCGAATCGGATGGAACGAAACAAAAAGGCGACGTTTGGAGCTTCACGGTTCCGCCCTTGAAGGCTTATGAGCCTCTCCCGCCTGATGATGCGAAATATGTTACTACAGATGCCACCCTAAGCTGGGAGGGAGGTCTGAGTACGAAACTGCACCATGTGTATTTCGGCAATGATTTCGATACGGTTAACAATGCCGCTGGAGCTATTCCCCAGACTGTCACGACTTATACTCCAGCCGGCCTTGAGATGGACACAGTTTATTATTGGCGGGTCGACCAGTTCGACGGCGCAACCATGCATAAAGGCGATGTATGGAGCTTCAGGACATTGCCGGAAATTTCCGTTAGCGATCCGGATCTTGTCGGCTGGTGGAAGCTCGATACGACCTCAGGCACAACAGCGATTGACTGGTCCGGGCACGGCAACAACGGTACGATCGTAGGCGACCCGCAGTGGGTAGAGGGCTTTGACGGCGGAGCAATCGAGTTCAACGGCGTCGACTATATCGAGTTGCCCACGGACCTGGTCGGCTCGGATGCCGGTTCGGTAACCATGTGGATCAAAACCGAACAAACGAACAGAGG
>Ga0209121_10005150_pt1 | contig 11946 bp, 8 predicted proteins | sample Cruoilmetagenom3_FD_187292 | JGI IMG/M metagenome (GOLD analysis project Ga0209121, IMG submission 187292) | Oil polluted marine microbial communities from Coal Oil Point, Santa Barbara, California, USA - Sample 3 (SPAdes) (version 2) | ecosystem: Environmental > Aquatic > Marine > Oil seeps ...
ATTTCTGGGAAATAGCCAATCTGATGCCCCACAAATATATCGAATTTTACGCTTTTTATGGGATTGAACCATCAAAAAAGCATAAAAATGACACAAGACACCCCACTTTCAAACAGAGCACACCCTTTTTGCAGTAGACTCATTCTTAATTGATTAGATTAAAGTCATAGAATTAACGCTTAAATACCGGAAATAGAAAGGAAAGCCTTACTAGAATTAGCCCCTTTGAACCATAAAGAGCCAAGCAAAGTGCCCCTTTGGGGAGGAACACTTTTAAGTTGTGTGCTGCTTTTATCCAATAATATCAAATACCTGTAGAGCCATCTCATAAACAATATACCAAATAGTAACAATTAAAACGGTTAAGGCTCCTCGCGATGGTCGATCCCCGCCCCTGCGCCGTGATCGGGATGCTGTTGATGCTGATTTACCCTATGTTCGCAATTCTAGGCTTGCTGGGCATCTAAAACGAAATGAGGTTTTGAAAAGGCTTATAAATTCAGACCCATACTAACTAATAATAAAAGCATATAATAACTTGGTGCTACCCTTTGTTTCGCATAAACCCGCTCTTACATCACGCGCAAATCAAGGTCCATCATCATGATCAGCCTGGATACTTAAACAACCTTTAAAATCAGCAAAAATTATGACGGATAAATTAGAGAAAGCATGCATCAGCGTTGGAAGTGCCATAACAAAGGGGAGTATGTGCGGAAAGGGAGATTGAGATGATAACTCTGGGATCACCTCTATGTATTTTTTTGCTTAATAGGAGAATGTTAAACTACAAAAAATTACAGGGTATTGAGGGCTAGCTATCGCTAAGATAGGGACGTATTTGAGGGATCGCCTAGCACCGCGTTCTTCATACATGTGTGCACTACCTGTTTTACCGGTGTATACGGATGTGAGTAAGCTGAAGGCATGAACTTCTTTTGTGTAAAATTATTCAAAAAGGTGATTCACTAATAAAAACGTACCCAGCACGAAATCAAAGACTGAAATATATTATTCAGCAATTAATCAAAAGACCGTGATTGTAGAGTGTACCAAGGATCGATATTTATGACCATTTATTAAATTGTCCTCAAATATAATTATTCAAAAGGTAAATTGCTATTGATACATTTCTTCCATTAATATGTTAAATTTTTTCATAAAATAAACTTTTTTGGGAAATGTAAGTAAAATAATAAATAATTAATACAATATTAAGTTTTGCAATATTCGATTTAGTCAATCCTTTCGTATTATATAGATTAATGATTGAGAGATTTAATTGAGTTCAAAAATATTAATAGTAGAACCAAGTTATCGCTCGAAATTTCCACCTCTTGGATTAATGAGAATTTCGACATTTCATAAAGATTTAGGCGATGAGGTAACCTTTATTAGAGGAACCAATAAATACATTCGGGAACAATCATGGGATCGTATATATGTTTCTTCGCTCTTTACATATGATTTACCGAAAACAGTAGAGACTATTAATTATTATTCAAAATTTGTAGAGAGACCGAAAGACAATATCATTGTTGGGGGAATTGGTGCTACTCTCCTTCCAGAATATATAGAAGAAAAATCACAATGTAAGATAATAACTGGTCTATTAGATTACTCTAATGCATTGGGTCTTAATGAAAATCCAATAGCTGAGCTTATACCAGATTATGACATAGTATCTTCAGTTAAACACGAGTATAGACCAATAAACGCATATTTTACACGCGTAAGTATCGGTTGTATAAGAAAGTGTAAATTTTGTGCTGTCCCAATTCTAGAACCAAACTTTAAGTTTCTACAGAATATTACTCTACAAGTTAATCAAATTATTAATAAATTCGGGGAAAAACAAGATCTAATAGTATTAGATAACAATATTCTTGCATTAGAAAATATTATAGAAGTTATTCATGAAATTAAGGCTTTGGGGTTTGAGAGATCCGCGAAATTTGAAGGAAGATTAAGATTTGTTGATTTTAATCAGGGAATTGATGCAAGGCTAATCACACCTGATATAGCCAAAGCATTGGGAAAAATTAATATCAGACCTGTACGTCTTGCTTTTGATGACATAAGAATGGAAAACTCATATAAAAAAGCAATAAGATTATTAGCAGAACAAGATTTTCGATATTTTACAACATATGTTTTGTATAATTTCAACGATAACCCAAAACAATTCTATGAACGTCTTAGAAAAAATATTGAATTATCAAAAAAACATAGTATTAGAATTACGAGTTTTCCAATGCGTTTTGTGCCTATTGATTCTGTGAACCGATACCATATCTCTGATAATTGGAATTGGAAATTTTTACGTGGGGTCCAATGTATTCTTAATGCTACCCATGGAATGGTTAGTCCCTTGGAAGATTTTTTTAATATTGCTTTTGGTAAATCTTACAAAGAGTTTATTGAAATATTATCAATGCCTGACAATTACATCATTTACAGGAATAAATTTAAAGAACAAGCTAATCTTTGGAGACAAGCATTTAATAGGCTAAGTAATGAGGAATTGCAGGATTTATATGATGTTTTCAATCTAAATCATCATAATGCCTATAAGTATACTTTTAATAATTCAAATTTGAATACATTGCTATATTTCTATAAGAATCGAGGAATAAAAAATTTGCGAAATATTTAGAAGAATTGGTTATTATGAAAATTTAGAATATTATTATAGTTTTGTGAAAAGTTTCCCCACCATTCAAAAATAAATTATATTTATTAAATTATTAAAGAAGAATTCATAAAATGATTATATGGTTTCGATGATTACTCTTGCAAACAGAACATATCATGGATTTCATGTGATAATCAAAAGAATTTCATTTTAGAGAATTTTATCTTTACATAAAGTTTTATACACGTGGTTTCTTGAAAATAGTAAAATCAATTTAATATTAGTTGAATATCTGTGCCATCTCTAGTTGTTGTATAATAAATATTATCGGGGTTTTTTCGATACGATTGCTCTATTAGATTTTTAACTTCAATATAATCAATAATAGGCTGATTTTCTTCAATTCTCAGAGAATTTGTAAGTAAGAGGAGTGGACGAACTGCACAGTATCCTGAAACACCTTTTAGTTTTGTATAAGCTGGAAGGACATATCTAATTATATTAGTGTTGTCTATTTCTTTTTTCCTGTTGTTGTAAACAAGATCGATAAGAGTATAGTAATTTTCGTCAAGTATAGTTGCTATTACTTCATCTATAAATTTCTTTTTTCCTAAATTTTCATATTCATCGTAAAATATTCTTGCGAATCTATGTCCCATTTCAGTTAAAATATATGAACGACTTGATTCTGGTGAATTGAATTTTTCTATAAAGCCTAAGTCAATTAACCACTCAAGTCTTGGAATTGTTGTTTGCTCTCGTCTTGATCCTGATCCTAATTTCTCTAAATTTTCTCCGATTGCGTTATCTATTTTCTCAATTGCTGATCTTATATCTTTGATTTGTTTTCGATCGTCTTTTGTGTAACCTGTGCCAGTAAAACGCTGTAACATAGTGCGAAGAATATCAGGGGTCCTATTGCCAGCATCTAAATATGAGAAGCTTCGACTTCCATACTTATTTGAAAGAGTATTAACAAATGGAATAAGAAAATCACCATCAATTGAAACGATTGTGAATAAAAAGAAGACTTTCTGAGATATAGATAAGATTAATGGATTAGTGGTAAATGATACATTTTGAAATGCGGTTTTTTCTTCAATTTGAAGTAGACCATTTCTTAACACCAATCCGATCTCTGTAAGACGATATGAATCATCAAGTAATCCTAAATATCTAGGTAAACCTTCTGCATACTCCTTAAAACCTAGGCGAGATAACCACCCTGATCTGGAAGGATGATTACAAATGTAATAGTATTGCAAATAAGTAGTAACATCATTCTCATCCTCATTTTCTATCTTATCTCCATTTGGCATTGAGTTTAAGCATTCAATAATTTCTTCAGTTGGTGAAAGCCGGATTGGGAAATTTAACAAGGTTGTTAGGTTTTTAGTGAGTTCTACTCCACTGCGCGATTGTACATCCTCTAATATAATAGCTTTACAAAAACCTAATCTTTGCATAGACTGCCGTGTACTACTTAGATATCTAATATTCAAACCCATAACTCCTTTTGAATTTAATAAGAAAATGATTTTTCATAGCATTATCATAAATAATGTGCTAAGCTTCAATTCCTCCATGAGCACTGATTCTTGGTCTCACTTCCATTAAGAAGGCTCTTTGCATCTCAGTATCTGAGACTAATACCTGACCTATTGATAATGATAAAATCAATTCTTCAATTGTAATCTTTCGTTGTTCATCTTCAATTTCATCCGGTAATGGAGATTTTACATTATCTAATACATAACGTATATCTGAATATGAAACTAGTTTATGAATAATGAATGTTTCAACTTGTGATAACAAACTTTTTTTAATAGCATTTGGCTCCTGGGTTGTCATGATGAAAGATATTCCAAAATTTCGACCTTCTTTCACAATCTTGACTAAACTCTCTGAGGCAAAAGTCTTTTTGCTAGATGGAACAATATTTTGAGCTTCATCTATAACCATCCAACATTTAGGGATAGATTTTTCAAGTAATATTTTTCTTTTTTTTCGTTCTTCTTCTGTGAGTCTGGGATTGAGTAATAAATCTTTTGATAATTCTGAAGCAATACTGCGTTCTTTTAATATCCTTCTTGCCAAAACAGAAACTAAAACATTGCGCAGGTCATCTGGAAGTTTACCTAATAACAAAACTGATAAATAACCTGGTTTAAGAAAAATAGGCAATTTGGTGCCATCAACCGAGAATAGTGGATGTGCTTGGAATGCTCGTAAACGTTGTAGAATTGCTCTTCTTGTTTCGTCTTTAAAAATTCCTTTGTTTATATCCTCATCATTTTCTATACAAGTTACTATGTTTTCTAAGGAATAATGTTTATTACCTGGGTGGAACTCTCCAGCCAAATCTGTCCAACCAATTACGGTTACCTTATAGAAAATTTCATATAGATATTGCCCCATCACATCTCTCATAATATCAATACCTAATAAATTTCCCCAATCATCAACTTGTAAATCTGGAACATGAAGTTTAAATGTATTGTATGATCGATTAATTAATCTATTTTCATACCCAGCAGGAACCCATACATCTACCTGAAGTTGCTCAGGATTAATATCCCATCCCTGAAGTAATGTAGCTTGCCGATCTAATTCTTGATTATTTTCCCATTCTCTGTTTAGCGGAACTCCCATCCATTGGTAAATATCTAAAGTGTCAAATAATAATATCGCTCTATCGCCTGATGATCGAGAAATACTGGTCATCAAATCTGTGGTGCACATCCCCTCTAATAACGTCCCTAATGTAAATGATTTACCTTGACCTCTTTTACCGAAAATAGCGATTACCTTCTCCTTTGTTACATCTAGTTTTACTTTATACCGTCGACCATATTCAGATAAACGACCACATAGAATCCACTCATCGTGTTTTGATGATTTAGGACCAATGAGAATTGAATCACCAGTAGGATTAAGTTCTGGAAAAATACCAAATCGTTTCATTAAATCTTCTCCTAACTGATATCTTTTAGTTCTGTGTTCACAATGTCAACATCAGCAATAATATATTGGTCTAATTGCTTTGCTTTTTGATAAGCAACCGCTGAGACACGTGCAAGATTATTGATAATCATTCTAGGGTTTCTTTGTTGTTCGTCTTGAAAAAGAATCTCAACTATTCTATCTATTGCCTTTTGAGTAAAAGGAAGAAAATCCCATGTTGTATTTTCTATGTTGAACTTGTTCATTATTTCAATAGCTTTATCTCTGTCTTTAATATGACTAAGAAAATCAGCAATAAATCCTTTTAAATCTTCTTCTGAATTGATAATACGCCTTAAGTCAATAAATGCTTCATGAATATTTAAAGAAGAGACACCTAGGCGACTCAATAAATCAGGAGGATTAATTATAACATCGGGGATTGCTGATTGACCTGTACCAAAAAGTGCCATTACGAATCCAACATCCTCATTATCTGGCTCTGATATTTGTAACAATGTATCATGAATTTCGATATGCCTTTTATCTACTTCCCCCAGGGCTTGACCCTCATCCATAAGAAAACATAAACCAGCGTCAAAAGTCTTTCTAGTCAAAGCGCCAAGATTTAAGATTATGTCAACCATATCTCCAGCATGCTCAAGCCAAACATTAACTCCGCATTCTTGAAGTTCCTTTCCTGATGGCTTCTTTCCTCTTAGCCATTCCCAGGCGGACATAGTGGATCTGCCATCACGTAAGAAGTAAGCAGATAGTAAGTTAGCAAGTGATTGTTGCAAGTTTTCAGAACCAAATCTAAATTCCTCAACCATAACATTAGCTAGACCTCTGGTTCGATCTTCTGGCAGTCTGTCAAATTCGACAACCAATGATCTTAAGAATTTTTCTCCCATGGCATCAAGCATCTTGCTGTGAATGTAGCTCCAACCCCCAAGCCCAGGTGTAGATTCATCATAAGGAGCAATTCTAAAGAAAAATGGTATGGCTGGAAATTCATCTTGATAGGAGTCGAATAGGTATTTTAGGTGGAAAAGCGTGTGAGTTTTTCCTTGACCGAATCGACCTACAACACCACATTTTGGAACTCCTCTAATGAGAAAATCACTTCTTATCCTAGTAAGCAACTCGTCACTTACTTCCTCATTACCAAAATACCATTCAGCATCTCCTTCTGGTTCTAATCTAAATCGAGGTCGATTTAATCCACAATATTCTTGTAAATCCATATTTTTGGGTCCCATTTGTGTTACTCCTCTCGTTTATATTAACTGTTGTGCGTCTAACTTATAAATATAGTACCACTACGATTTGGCAAATCATCCGTACCTAATAATTCAAGCTGTTCGACAATTTCTCTTCCATGACCTTTTCCTTCGATTAATACCCCAACCTCATAAGCACGAGTAGCTTTCCCTGACAAATTTGCTGACCCCACTAAAGCAAAACCAAATGGAGAACATCGGCATATATAAACTTTAGCGTGAAGCTCATTATTAACAAAGAGATTTATATTTTCATTATTACTAAAAAGATGAAATGCTTTTGCGTTAAGTGGTTCTTTTTTGGGGTCCCGCATTATAATTGTTGACTTTACTTTTTCCTTTTTTATTTTACTCAAAATGTCATCTAGAGAAACACGTTCATTTTCAAGGGTTGTAATCCATGGAGAAATTATTATCAATGAGTTTATTTGTGTTGCTAACAAGAAACGCTCAAAGAAAATTTCGTGACCACCAGATAAAACAACTTTTGCATATTTTTCTTCCCATCTAACATCTGAGTTTCCCATAATTTTCGGCTATTAGTAATTCTACATTGAAAAAGTTATTGTTTTATTTCATTAAGTGCTAGTTTTGGGTTTTGTTGTGCATAATCCATAACTTCAATTATATTCTTAACAAAAGATCTTACTGGTAGAACTCCACCCCTCAATATTATTGCTACGACTTCCATAAGCTTAGAGTTGCGCACACGTGAAATATTTTCCCAATTATATGCACATAAATGTATGTCGCGTATTTTTATTGCCAATTTTTCAAGGTGTTCAGGTTCAAGTTCTTTTACTTCTATGTAATTTCTCTTATCAACATGTACATTCATCATAAAATCTTTCTGGATAAAAAGTTCTGGTGGAGTTGAATATATGAAATAGGAATGGGGGAAGCTTTTAGACGATTGCATTAAAATATTTAAATTTCGGATTGCTGTCAATTTATTTGTATTACTCTCAAATGAAATTGTCCGATCAGCCTCATCGAAAAAAATCGCTATTCCATGTTGCCCAATATATTTTAACATTTGAGAGAAATTACCCAACATAGATAAAGCATTATGATCAGAAATATTTTCCTTTATACCTAATTCTCTTAGTTCATTTTTTGTTAATTTTTCTCCTAGCATCCATTCAAGGACTTTAATACATTTATATGGATTTTCACTTAATTTGTTACTGTAATACACAGATAGTGCTGCACAAAAATTCTTATCAAGATTCGATAGTTGTCGTATGGCATTATCACGGTCAAAATTACTAATTACTCGTATTTGTTCTGCCCAATTACTTAGGATTGATTCTAAGGCTGAGCCATTTGAAAATCCAGTTATTTGAAGATTCTGAACTATCTTTCTATATACTAATCCTAAATCATAAAGAGGGCATTCCCTAATACTTAATTCGATTAAGGAAGAGGTGAATGATTTTTGATGAGCATATTCTTGTAAAACACGTAATAAATGGGTCTTTCCAGCTCCAAATTTCCCTTTTAAAAATAAGAAGCGTGATCCTTTGTTTGCAACCCTATCAAAATCTTGTGACACTTTTTCTATCAAGGATTTCCTGCCTACAGTTAGATATAATGCTCCCCTTTTTGGAGGTACACCCAAACGTAAAGATTCTATGATTTTCTTGGCTTCTTTGGAAGTATAAGGTGAGTCTTCAGCAATTTGTAAAATATCACGCAATTCACTTAAGGTTTGTTTTGATTTACTATCTTCATTAAGAGAAAAGCCTTTCATAAAATTGCTACCTTTTTATTAATTTAACAACAGAGATAAATCAAGCTCAGAAATTATTTTATTAAGAGTAATAATATCCTGATTTTGTTGCACTATATCTAGTAACTCAATTAGTGTTCTAAGGAATGGTCTAATGGGGCCATCTGGAGATGATGATTTGTACTTATTTACATATGTTTTTAATAAATCTTGTGAAAACACCTTGGTAGCTGACCATTTCCAAGATATTCCATGAATATAAATTATATTTTGCCCAAGTAAATAAAGATCATGTTCTGTAAGAGGACCAAGATTCATAATTATCGATCTATTATTAATCATTGCTTGAGGTAAAGACATTACTGTCCTAATCCTATCCCAAAGAGCAGGATATGAAGGAGCTCCCTTTGATGGGTCATTCATAAACTTGGGAGTAGTAGCAAATAGTATATACAAACCTTTATTATCATCTGTATTATCTATTAACTTCCGCAAGTTTTCATTTGCAGCTTCCCGTTTTTTAGAGATAGTTAAAGAGGTTATTGCTTCAGCTTCGTCTAATAGTAAAACAAGCCCATGATATCCCATAGACGTTAGTAAACTAAGAAACGAAGATAAGATATCTGATACATTAGTAATTAAGATTTTATTTCTTATCCCTAATTCTTTTAATACATAACTTGGAAGACTATCACCTTGCATCCATGCGATAATATCTTGTCTACGCCTAAGAGCTTCAGGGGTATTAATTGAGGCTAAATGCAAATAAGATCGTAAAGCATTTCGTAAATCAAGAGATGGTGAAATTCTACTTAGTTCAGATGAAATTTCGTTAGCTTCATAACATGGAAACGTACTAGCCCATTTGTTAAGTATGTGATTAACACCAGCATCCTCGTAAGTAATTATTTGCCGAATAATTTTACTGAAAATGACCTCAAATTTATCAAAAGGTGCCTCTCTTGATTGAAGCTCCACATAAGACACAACAAAATCTTGTTTTATGGCTTGATTAGAAACGAGGGTTAGAAAATGAGTTTTTCCTCCTCCATATGGAGCAACCAAGAAACGGGTTTTTGAGCCTCCCTCAGCGATGAATTCAAGGTCCTCCTTAACAGAGGATAACCATTCTTTACGACCCACTGCTAATAATTCCGCATATTCTTTTGGGACTCCTCCTCTTTTTAATGCTTCTAATATTTTCCGGGCTTCATTGTTCGAAATTGATCTAATTGATTCAGATATATTTGATTTCATTTATTAAGTATCCTTTTTGATCTAAACTTGAATGTATGTAGTGTTCATCTTAAAATAATATTAGAATCCTAATTTATTATTCTGGTATTTTAACTGAACAATTTTTTCATGTGTTTATTGTCAATTTACTAAGAAAACCAATTCTTTGAAACGCTTGCCTAGCTAATCAATTTATGAAATAGTGTAGTATTTCTCTTTGCGAGGATTATATTATTAATTGATCTTCTATCATGTATTGGCGAAATTACCCTCCGAATTATTATAATTTAAGTCTGTCATCTTGTTTTGCTTCATTAACATTATAAATTATTTTAACCATTTATAATAATTTCCATATTTCCCGGGTAGTGAATAAAGGTATTGTCTTGTCAAGTTGTGTAAATTTTGTTTTGTGCTTCCAGGTCAACTAACATTTCTTCAAGAATAAATTCATGATTATTTATGCTCTTTGCATTCTAATCTTTTATCAGAGTAACTCAAGACACTTATTTGTAAAACTACATACATTTTCTTAAAAACCAACATATCCACAAATCATCCCTTTATAAGTTATCTAAATCTTGGTCGTATTGAATATTAATCGCAGTAAATTTCACATTTATCATTGTTTTTTCATAAGAATGCTGTTATTCCTAATCCCTTGACACTCTCAACCATACCCAGAAATATTTGGCTCCTATTCAGCGTCGTTCGCCTATTCACAGCAGTGGGACCAACCATTAGAAACGGATTAAATAGCATGTATAATGGGATAACAGGACCTCTACCAGGTAAAATTACGTATGACCTCACGACCCTTTCGAGACCTCACCCGGCGAGAACGCCTGCCCGTTGCCAGGAGCTGGTGAAAATCGCCCTGCGCGCCTACGGTATGGAAGATGCTCAATTGACCTTCCTGCAGTACCTCGCCAATGTGATCTACCGCGTGGACCTGCCGGGCGGGTCAGCCCAGGGAGATGAGAAGGGACCTTATGTGCCTAACCGCTTCCTTCTGCGGCTGCACGCCTGGGATAACGTGCCGTATATCAACTCCGAGATGATCTGGTTGGAAGCGCTGGCAAACGAAGGCGGCCTGGCCGTACAAAAGCCCATCCGCGCCCTGAACGGCGAATTCTCCGTCCAGGTTAGCTCCCCCAAGATACCGCAGGGGCGCTGCGCGACGCTTTTGGGCTGGCTGGATGGGCGCAAGCTGGATAGAAGCATCCGGCCGATGCACCTGAAATCTTTAGGGCGGTTGGTGGCGCAGCTGCACACCTTTTCCGCTAATTGGCAGCCGCCTGAGGCATTCTCCCGTCCCGCCTGGGATTGGGAGGCACAGCTGGGCGGGAGCATGTTTGATGTCACCATTGAGGAACTGGTTGCGACGATGCCGGGGCGGTTCCAAGGGCCTTTTGAGACCATCTCACAAGAGGCGAAAGATGCCATGGCAAATCTTGGGAAAGGTTCGGATGCCTTTGGGTTGATCCATGCGGATCTGTATCCTGAGAACGTCTTATTCAAAGCCGGGCAGGCTTACCCGATTGATTTTGAGGACTGCGGTTATGGCTACTGGATCTGGGATATCGCGGTGGCGCTGTGTACCTGGGCGTGGAAGCCAGGTTGGGAAAGGATGCGGGATGCGTTTTATAAGGGGTACCAGGAAATTCGAACGCTGCCGTCTGAGCAGTGGGAGATGCTGGATCTGTTCATTGCAATCCAATATGCAACGATGGTGATCTGGGCGTCGGTATTTTTGAAGAACGATCCGATGCGCGCGGATGAGCATATCCCGTGGCGGGATGAAAGTGGAGAGAGGTTGTTGGCATACTATGATTGAAGAATATCTTATAAGTATATAGCTTATCCCATTCCGCTTCGCTTCAGGGACTTCGTAGGGGATAGGGCGTCAAATTCGCCTGAATTTGACATACGACTGAGGCGATTTGAAACCGCTTCAGTCTATAGCTGGTAGCAATAATAATTGATCCAAGGTGAAAGACAAAAGCTAATCCCGTTCCGCTTTGTTTCAGCACCCTGGGCGTGTTTCACTTCGTTTCAGGGGTTCCGCTTCGCTTCAGGGATTTTATAGCCAGTAGCTAGTAGCTGGTAGTTTTTTT
>Ga0209121_10005151_pt1 | contig 11946 bp, 10 predicted proteins | sample Cruoilmetagenom3_FD_187292 | JGI IMG/M metagenome (GOLD analysis project Ga0209121, IMG submission 187292) | Oil polluted marine microbial communities from Coal Oil Point, Santa Barbara, California, USA - Sample 3 (SPAdes) (version 2) | ecosystem: Environmental > Aquatic > Marine > Oil seeps ...
TTTTCCAAGCAAACTCTTTCTTGCAGCTTGAACAGTTGAGCCTTCGGTTCCTGCACTAATGATAGAAAAATGATTCTTGACAATAACCATCCCCTTTCCTAATTGTGGGTAAGGAACTTCTTGAATAACCATGTCGCCTGAACCAAGCTTTTGTGTGAGTTGTTGCATATATATTTATAATATAATTCGATTAAGTAATGGGGTTTTCTTGATAAGATATTTATATATAATTATTGGCAAATATACACCTGATAAAAAAAGAAATAATAACAAAAAGTAAGATACTTTTATTTTCAGGTATTTATTAATTATAATAAATAAAATACCCATAACTAAAGTATTCATTAGATAAATATAAAAAGAGTGCCTTCCTACCATTGAAAAATGGTCTTTGAATTTAGTTTTAGTCAACAATATCGCTAAAAAATGAATAGTAGGAATTGAAGCAAGTCCCATTATTTGCTTATTTAAATTTGGATTGGGGTAAAAACAAATTAGCATTCCAAATAAAAGCAAAAAGATAAAACCAAATTTAGAAACAATAGTATAATATAACTTTAAATATTTATTAGCAAAAATGCCTAATGTTATAAATAAAAAATAGAATGAAAAAAGATTAAGATTAAATAAATGTGTTACTTCTATAAACTGAAATATTATTGAAATAAAAACTAATATCAGTATGTTTTGATTAGCCATCCATTCTAGAAAGGGCAATACTAAATAAAACAAAAATAGAACATAAATATACCATAGAAAGCCAGCTGGAGCTTTAGAAGGACAAACAAAAGTATAAATCAAGTCTTCCTTAAATTGATTTTTTGAAAAGCCATCAACTAAAGTCTCTAATACCAGAAAAATGATTGCAAACATTAAGTAAGCAGGTATAAATTTTCTAACTTTTTTTTTAATATAGTTTAGATAGTTTTTTCTATTACCTAGCGGTTTATAAGTATAAGACATTAGTAGCCCAGAAAAAAACATAAATAATGGCATGTGAAAAGAGTAAATAATCTTCTTTAATTTTAAATACTCTTCTAATGAATTACCATCAAACTTTAAATGCCCTAAAACAACAACTATAATAGCTAAACCGATAGCAATATCTAAATCTAATAACCTTTTCATTTAGACAGTAATTTTTTGTTTTATATCTGTAAACAAAAATAAAACTATCATTCCCCAGAGAAGTATATTATAATAATAATAAACACCAGGAACTAATCCTAGGCAATCAACAAAATACATTCCTAAAAGCATAAAAGCATAAACTCTTAAAAACTTATTTATCTTGAAAACCATACGTACACTTCTAAATATATAAACAATTAAAACTAATAAACCTATAATACCACTTACCATAACCACCCGTAAAAACTCATTATGTGTTGGCCTTGATATACCATCTCCAAACCATTGAAAGAAGAGGGGCTGTTCATTTGCCCAAAAATTCCAATGATCTTCCCAAACATAACCTCTACCTGCTAAAGTATATCTAGAATCTGTTACTTTCCCTTCCTGATAACCAATCTCTTTACTAAACATCTGTTCTATATTATCAAAAAAGACATCTCCAAACACAACAAATACAATTGAAATCCCTATTGCCATAGCAAAAAGTTGCTTGACTCTAGATTTAGAAAAAAGCAAGAGAAGCACAGACCAAAGACCAATTAATCCAACTGCAGCCTTACTAAACACCAAATAAATTGAAAAAAAAGCACCTAACATTAATGTATAAACAAGTACAGTAATCATCTTTTTTCGCACTTTAAATATTGACAAATACAGCAAACATGAAAATAGAGTCATAAATCCATAAAACCTAACAGTAAATGCATCATGATAAAACCCAACATACCTAGTGATCCCTACTGTTTCTCTTTCATAAAAAATAATACCTGTTCTAAACTGGAATAAGCTGACTAGAATGGGAAACACACCACCAATCATTAAAGCTGTTAAAAATAATTTTAGTTTTTTATGGCTATCAACTAAAGCAGGTATAAGAAAGAAGCTTAAATAAATATTAAAATTTATCACAAAAAGCTCTAAAGTTCTAATTGGTTCTAATGGTAGCGCAAACAGTAAACCCAATGACATAGCTATCAATAATATTTTAGCATTGTCTCTTACAAGTTTAGGAAACTTTTTTCTGTGTTTAAGAACCGGAAAAAAAATTACTGGGATTAAAACACCTCCAAATGAAGCAAAAGATAATGGGCCAATTCTAATATTCCAAAAAGCATCAAGCAAAGATTTTACACCTACAAGAATAAGTAATGCAGCAAACATTCCTTTTTGAATCCTGAAAAATAATATTAAAATAATTATTACTATTGGAATAAATATCATCTACATATCTTTATTAATCATTACATTCATTAGTTAAACATATGGGTTCACTTTCTTACAAGAGAATCGAATAGTTTAACATACTCATTACTTACATTTTCTAATGCAAAATCACCTCTTAAAATCTCATTATTTTTTGCCATTTGTGACCTTAAACTACTGTCTGAAAGTAATTTCAGTATCGAATTTTTCAAATCTTCTTTTTCTCCAGGTTTTATAAGAAATCCATTTTCGCCATTATCTATAATATCAACTAAACCTCCCACTTGGGTTGTAATTATGGGCTTACCTGTTGCAATTGCTTCTAAAACGGCAGTAGAAAAGCCTTCAGAATACGAAGGAAGAACAAAGAGGTTACATTTCTTTAACCACTCTATTTTTTCTACTTCTCCTAATTTACCTAAATAAGAATAATTATTATCATAACTACCTTTAACATAATCTTGATATACTTGTTCTGGATCTTCAAAAACTAAAGACTCTCCTGTTAAATTATTAAATAGAATATTTCGTTCTACACTCTTCTTCGTTCCAGCAAAACAGAATTTCACATTTGGGAATCTCTCTGAAACTTCAGGTATAATTTTTAAAATATCACAATATCCTTTTGCGAAGCTCAAATGACCTAAAAACAGAATAATATTTGGATCGTAATTATCAAAAGAAACTTTATATTTAGAAACATTAATCATATTATAAACAAAACCAATTTTATTATCGTCCTTAACAATTGAACTATATTGTTCTGCTAATGTATAGGATTGGCCCAAATTAAAATCTGTTTGATTAAGAGTGAATTTAATAAGTTTTTTCACCAACTTGCTAGCCAAATCGTAATTTTTCCTAAAATGTCCAGCTCTCATATGTATAACAACTTTACTCCCAAATAATTTAGAAATAATTATAACCCAAATATCTTTCCCAATCCAACCTAACATAGTTGCTGTGACGTAGAAGTATACAATTTTTGGTTTATGAGAGACTAATGCTTTTATTAAACGATAGTTTAATTGAAAAAAAGCAAAAATCATTTTCACTCCTACCTTACCCTTGTCTGCATTCGATTTTCTGAAATTAGTATTATATTTAATAATTTCGTATTTATCATTAACAGGTGATTCTATAAACGTTTTAGCAGAGTTTTCAGGACCAGCAAATGGTGGTGGAAAAGGCGCAATAAATAGTATTTTGCTTTTTTTAGGCATCTTTTAAACTTTCTATAAATTGATTCGACCATCTTTGTACAGACAAATATTCGCCATCTAACTTCGCCTTATTACAAAGTTTCTTTAAAACGTTATTGTCAGTGAGTATTTTTTTAAATATATTAATATTAAACTCAAGATTATTTTTAAGAACATAGCCATTCAATCCCTGTTGAATATAACTAATTTCGGGTGCATGACTAGGCCCTTCTATAGTTATGTATGGCCTACCATAGGCAAACGCATGATTAATTGACAATCCTGAATGACCAGGAACAAACACTAATGACGACTCCTTCATTATAGGTGCTATCTTAGCTTCGTCAACTATTGCTCCATGCCATGTTATACTCTTATCACTTATGACTATATCTCTAACCAATTCATTTTCTGGCCCATCACCTATTATATCTAAAGTTAAATTAGACATATTTAGCTTAAGCTGATTGTAATAAATGATTAAATCTTCAATACGTTTAGAAGCTATTAACCTGCCAATAAAAAGTATTTTAGGCTTGTTTTCCGGTGGCAATTGATAACTATAGTATTTATCAATTTCTGTATTGTCAACCGTATTATTTGCCCAAAACGCTTTTTGCTGTTTAATTAAGTTGCTTTTAACCGCCCATTTACAGCTTGATTCTGTATAGAAAATAACACGATCTAACTTTTTATAATAAAACTTTGTGATTAATTTATCTAATATAGTAATCTTACCATTTTTAGATTTAAGTGTTGGATGATTATAAGAAAACAAGCGAACTGAAGTGTTTTTCTTTCTTAATTTTAATGCAAATAGAAACAAAAGTAGGTTCTTTTTTTCGGCAGGAATTAAAACCCAGTCAAATTGATTAAAAATGGTTGCAAGTTGTTCTTTAACAATTTTAGAATTACCAAATGTTTTTTTTGGTACATTAACTTTTACATGTTGAAAACCCCAATCTTGTATTAATTCTAAATCACCCATTTGGTTTCGACCAGTGCCAGACAATATAGTTAAGTCAACATCAGATTCGTTTGCTAAATGATTTAAAAAACGTGCTTTATAATGATTTAAATTTGGTGCTAGCCATAGAGTTTTCAATTTTTTCTTCATGACTTCATTCTAAAACATCAATATTAAATTCGCTTAACATACCTTTGTTGTCCTCAAGAAATTGCTTACGAAACTTTTCTCTGTTTGAATCGTTTAACTTCCATAATTCATTATCAATTCGTTCACCACTTGACACCTTTCTAATAATAGAATACTTAAATCCTTGTGGTATGTTTTTCACTAAAGCTTTTAGTAATTTAATCTTTCTTAAATTCTGATAAACATTTGTATTAGTAACACGTGCATCACCATATTTTACATTTATATCCTTAAAGTCATAAAGTTCTATTTCTAAAAAACGACAAACACCATGTAATGTTTCTAGCGGATTTTTGTTTAAATCTATAGTTCTAATAACTTGAATTTGTTCTTTTTCAAAAAATGGTAAAAATTTTTCTATTTGATAATAGTACATAGAAGATTGAATCAGATCTTCTGGCAAATGCTTGTTTATTCCTTCCATGTTTCCAGAATCGTTTATATATTGCCTATAATTAGATTCCAATCTTTTAATTGGGTCTCTTAATATATAAAGCAACTTGGCTTTTGGATAACATTTATAAATTTTTTCAGGAATTTCCTCATGAATATGACTCTTGTAATAGCCAGGTGTTGCCTCTAAATATAGTTTGTTTTCAGTTTCTATAACAGGCCATAACGTATTATAAAAATCCAACCCTTTTTCGAAGTTTTTTGAAAAAAAATGAGTCTCTGTTCTTTTTGTAGCAATAATATTAGGATGTTGAGACATAAACTTAAACAAACTGGTTGTCCCAGACTTCATCGCTCCAATGATTATTACTAAATTACTTCCGTCCTTTTTTATCATGTTCTTTGGCTCTATTTATTATATTCTTTCCATATAATATAAGGGATTAATCTTTCAGCATCAACAATTTTATATGGCATTGTTTCATCCAACAATTTATATTCTTCTGATTTTTTGACCACGCTAATATAATCTGCAACAAATACTTTCCCTTGTTTTGACCTTTTTATATATGAATAAGAATTCTGCAATCCTATTTTAGATAAATTCCAATAACCATCATCAATTTTTATTTTAGCAGCTTCCCTTAAAACAACTTTAGTTGTATTTCCTCGCAACTTTTGATCAGTTGGAATTTGCAAAGCTAGTGTAACTAAATCATCAGACCAAAATTGTGGGTTAGAAACAATATTGTGTTTCAATTGTAATTCATAAGGTGTATGAAAGAAAAAAGTAGGTGTATAATACACACTGAATATTGAGAAAAACAGCCATTTATCGATAGAGTCAGATAGTTTTTTTAATTCTTTTGGTAAAGCTAAGTCGTTTAGTAGCTTTTCGAAATGAATATCATAAACAGAACTATCTGATAATTTACGTTCTCCATAAAATGGGAAATCATTATTAAATTTAAGAAAATAGAACCTCAATTTACTTGCCGTAGGATGTAGAACCAATTTTAAGATGCTTGCAAAAATTTTATGCCCATTGACACTTTTAATTGATGTGTATAATTTCAGTATTTTCTGCAACTGCAAATATTTATTCATCCCCAAAAATAAGCGGTCAGCTCCATCGCCATCAAACATAATATCAACACCATCTTGACTCGCTTCTTTATAAATAAAATTTAATATGGAATTATTGAATCCAACTGGAAAACTTGAATGTTTACTGACTTCAAGATAATTAGTTATAATATCTTCTGGTTTTAATATAATTTTTTTTGTAGTAAAATTTAACTTTTTTGATAAATAATCAACACGTTCAAACTCATTGTAATCATCTTTAAATCCAATAGTGTATGCGTTAAATGATTTTCCACATTCATTAATTTTTTGAGCTAAATAGCCTGAATCCACACCTCCACTTAAAGCAATTCCAATGTTTTGATTAGATTCTAACACGTTTCGTGTGGATTGTAAAAGGTAGGTGTCAATTGAATTGACATGACTTTCTAAAGGTTTTGAAGAGGCAATATAATTTGTGACATCAAAAACATTAAAATAGGTTTCAATGTTTATTTTACCATTATTAAATTTTAATACTTGTCCACCACTCAGCGATTTAACACCATTTATCAATGTGTGATTAAATGAAGTAAACCCAAAATTATAATAAAACAATAAGCCTTCAACATTAAATTTAGTTGATTGCCTTCCTGCTACCTGCAACAACAATTCCATTGAAGTAGCAAAATACAAGGTTTCATTTTCATAGAGGTAGAGCAAAGGCATTTTAGAATAATGATCGGTATAAATTTGTAATCCGGAATCTATAAATGTTACATAAATAAATTTATGGTCAGCTTTATAATAATCAAATTCATTTAACTGAAAATCCATCCCTAGAGACAATCCACCTGTCCAAATAAATTGGTTATCAGAAACATGAAATTTCTGTAAGCCACAACTACTATTACCCGAAACAAACAGCTTTAAATTATTGCTATCAAAAATCATTTCGGTACCAGAAATAGCCGTTTGAGTATCAAATGATTCTGTGCCTATGACACCTCCAAAGCCAGGTATTTTGTCAACGCTATTATTCATAACTTATTGGCTGTCAAATTTTAAATACTCTTTCAAATAGTTTTCTGCCATTACATTTAAAGTATAATTGTTTTGATAAAGCATATTTAAGGCTGCTTCGGTTTCCTTTTTATCCTTTGGATGATTCTTCCAATACAAAACAGATTCTGCTAAACCATCTACATTATCAACTATCAACTCTTGAAAATTTTCTTGTAAAATTTCAGTTGGACCTCCTGAATCATTTAATGCTAAAACAAGTGTCTCGCTCATCATCGATTCTAAAACCACTAATCCGAATGGTTCCATATCAGTTGTCATTAAATAAATATCAGACGAAGCTATAACATTATAAGCATCTTTCTTGTAACCCAAAAAGAATACCGTTTTATTAAATAAATCTCCTGCCAAAGCCTTTAAAGACTCTAGCTCAATACCATCTCCAATAACCTGTAATTTAATTGTTGGATACCTCCTTAGTTTATGCATTAAGTCTATTGCCAAATGTACACGCTTTTTAGGAATTAAGCGTGCTGCAATAGTTAAAACAAATGCATCCTCCTGTATTAATTGAGGCTGATAATATGTTAAACCATTATACACAACAACTTGGCTTTTATTTTTTAAGGATAAATCCTTTTGTATCCAATTTGATATAAAAATAATTGTGCTAGCAAACTTCTCTAAATAGAATCTTCCGAAAATACGTTTTTGAATAAAATGCTTAAATGTCCCCTTAATATTTGCTTTTTGCAAAGTACCGTGTTCCGTATAGACAATTTGCTTTCCAGAAAATAAAGCGACTAATTGAAACAAGGTATATGGCCCGTGAAAATGAATAATATGATAACTTTGAAAAATTTCATAAATACGCTTCATTCTTGAAAAGACATTGTTATTATCTACATCAATAATATTAACATTATTAGGCAAAGTTTTTTTAAGTAAATCGACCTTACGTGTGGCTAGCACATCATTTTGAACAATTCCTCGGTTGTTAAGGCAAGATGTTAATTCGAGAACTAACTTCTGAATCCCTCCGTAAGATTGCAAATTTACTACATGAATTATCTCTTGCTTCAAAATATTATTTTGTAATCAATTAATTTTCGATTATTTTATAAACAGCTTCTAGTTTTTCTTTAGAAAAATAATCTTCATCTGCTTTATTTTGATTAAAAATTTTTATTTCATCTAGATCTTCTGAAAAATCATAATAATCAAGTTTACAAAATTCGACAATATTATTTAATGTGGCTAAAGGATTAGCTACAAACTCTTCATATTTTATCTCATCGTATTCTGGTATTAGCTTATCAACTTCAAAACGAGCAACACTATCTATTTTACATAGTTGAAAAGCAGTAATTAGAACCGGATCATTTTCATATGTTTTTGCTTCCTTCAACTCATCTTCATTATATGCACCTAACCACCAAAGCTTATCATATCCCCTACTTTTCCAAAATGGCACCTTAACAAAGGAGCTAATTGTTGGCACCTTATTCCTTTTAAGGTTTACAATAATGGCGTCTGGGAATATTTTAAGCAAAAAAGATATTCTAGGCGCTCCGTTGACATTCATAACGAGACGTTCTTTATTTTGATATTTAACCATTTTATGAAAATAGTTTCTAATAAAATCTACTCGTTTTTGACTAATTTGTGTATTAAGCAAAAAATCTCTAGAAAAATCGATATCGTCTCCCGTTAAATAGTTCCACATTCCAAAATTCTCACCTGGAATAAAATGGTATTTATTTAATAACCTTGCTTTATTAAGCTGCTTTTTTTGCCCAAAAATTCGCCAGTATTTATTATCAAAAAGATTTCTTGCTAAATTAATTAAAGGGTATTTAACATATTTTTGTTGATAATTTGACGGATACGCCAAACTGTGGTGTCTACAAATAAGCTCATAAATAACAGTAGTTCCGGTTCTTCCCGATCCGATAAAAATTATAGGCCTTTGCAATGTTTTATATACTTTCAATACTTTTATATTTATTTAATAATGATTAGCTAACATCTATAGATTTTAAAAAACTATCCGTCATTTTATCAATAGTATGATTATCAATGGCATACCTCTTTACATTTTCAGACATGGTTTCATAACTGCCAAAATCTTCAAATAGTGAGTTTATGAAGTTTCTTGCATCATCTACATTATCTGTAACATACCCTAAATTGTTTTTCTGAATCACCTCATTAGGATCGGCACCAAAAACTACAGTTGGAACACCTCGCAACCAAGCTTGGATATAGGTATTTGAAAACCCTTCCAAAACAGAAGTGTTAACTAACAACGAAGCATTATCAAAACAATTTAATGACTCTTCAAAAGAAACTTGTCCTGTTACGTGTAAAGCTTCTGGTTTATCTTCTAAAACCTCTTTAACATAAGCACTATCACTATGCCCTCCTATCATAATAAACTTAATATTTTCATTTTGCAAAGCAATAGTCAATTCAACAAACAACTTTGGTCTTTTATTTTTTCCGAAATTACCACACCAAATAATAGTTCTTTCATTAAATCTGGTTTTAGAATTTGAAATTGCTTCTGGTTTTTGATGTCCAGAAATCATTCGTTCAGATTTTATATTAAATTCTTGTTCAAGGATATGGTACTGTTCATTATTTTGAGTAAAAGCTATGTCAATGTTTCTCATACCTCTATTACGAAGCTTATCCATAATTTTAGCATTAAGGAAAAAACTATAGTATTTAATAAATCCTATTGAGCGTAATTCGTTACTTTTTTTAAACTTTCTAACATGATAATTTTTATAAGGTGATATATTGTCTGTACAAATCCAAACAAATTTACAGCTGTTGTCTGTACAATAGTTACCAATCACATAACTAACGTTTGATGATAGCCGCTGCACAACAACGTGCGGCTGTATACTTTTTAGTTTTGTTAAATACTTATTTTGGTCAACCCAATGAAATCTCCCTGATGATTTCAACCAATGGACTTGTACTTCGTTAAGTATTTCAATAGAATTTATTTTATTTAGATTAACCGTTTGACACACGTATGAAACCTGAAACCCTCTTCTAGCTAAAGCTTGCGATAGATAATTTGCCTGTACTTCTGCACCACCACCACGTTCAGAAATATGCCATGGCATAACAAACACCATTATGCATTTATTGTTCATAATGCTTAATTTTTCCGAATAATAAATAGTTTATTAATCTTATGCAAAATTTTCATTATTAAATCCCTTTCGAAATAAAAAATCGAAAACGAAAATATTACAACAGAAAATGAAAGTTTTAAAACTAATATTGTAAAATTTGATTCATTAATAAAATTCAGAAAATAATTACAAATAAAAATAACAACTCCAATGAAAAGGCCTTTATGTATCGATTTTATAAATAAAAATTTAGATTCAAGAACTAAATCAAACCAAATCGATAAATATAGTAGACTAGAGAACGCACCTATCAAATAACCAACAATTAAACCTGGAACTCCAAAATCTTTCATAGCTAGGTACATGATAGGCAGAGATATTACTAATTCAATAAAAGCCGAGATCAAAACTACTCTAGAATTACCCTTGGAAACAATAGCAGTTCTAATCATGTGTGATAAACCTCTAAAAACACCAACAATACTTAATACCATCAAAAACATCCCTGCTTCTTCCCATTTCTTACCATATAACACCGGTATAAAATTGATACTTGAAACTGATAAAACCAACATAAATGGAATAAAAAATATTGAAGTATAACTTAAAGCTTTTTTATAGTTATTTCTAAATTTCACAGTTTGCAATTGTATTTTAGAGAATCCTGAGGTTAAAACATTAGTTAAAACATTTTGAATTTTATTTGCTGGAACAATAGCTAAATTATAAGCTATATTGAAAACCCCCATTACTTCTTTACCTAAAAATTTCCCAGTCATAAGACCAATTAGATTTTCTGCAAAAAAATAAAAAATATTTCTTCCTAATAAATTGAAACCAAACTTCATTATTGTATTTAACCCCTTAAAATTTGGTTTTTCAGGAATCCATTTCCCATAATAGGAGGATAGTATTCCATAAACCGCACTGTATATAAGCAATCTATACACAAGTGACCATAAACCAAATCCTAAAAATGCTAAAACTATTGCTGTCAAATTAGAAATAATCATTGAGACAATTTGAGCTATAGAAAAACTTTTAAAGCTCATTTTTTTTTGTAAAAGAATATTTGGAAATTGAAGTGACTGTAATAAAATTAGAAAGGATAGAACCTTAATAACATCAACTAATTCTGGTTCATTAAAAAAATCTGATGCAAAATCAGAACCTAAATACACCAAAATGGTTAAAAAAACATTAATAGTCAATTGAATAAAAAACACAGCAGAAATCTGACCATTGGTAATAGTTTGGCTTTGAATAACTGCTGTCCCAAAACTCACATTTGTTACAGATTTAACAAATCTATTAACTAACAGTGCCATAGCGACCAATCCAAAATCTCCTTTTGTTAACAATCTAGCTAAAACAATGGTAAATACTATTTGCAGAATTTGTTGTAAAACGTCAGAAGTACCGCGCCAAGCAAGTCCATTTAAAACTTGGTTTTTTAATGATTTCTTCATTGTTTTTAAGCAAAAATTTTATAAAATCCATCCACTTAACTAAAAGTAAGACAAAGATATCTTAAAATTAAAGCTAATAACAAATGATAGCTAGTATTTTTTTAAACATTAGCTATTTAATAAATTTTAATAATTTAAAGAAGTCTTTC
>Ga0209121_10005152_pt1 | contig 11942 bp, 9 predicted proteins | sample Cruoilmetagenom3_FD_187292 | JGI IMG/M metagenome (GOLD analysis project Ga0209121, IMG submission 187292) | Oil polluted marine microbial communities from Coal Oil Point, Santa Barbara, California, USA - Sample 3 (SPAdes) (version 2) | ecosystem: Environmental > Aquatic > Marine > Oil seeps ...
GTGTAAGTCCTCGTGAGAGGTAATAATCCACTGCTTCAGTCGTTGGTGCCCGTAAGAGAAGGTTCCCCTTGTCAATAACTAGCGTCTCTTCCGTCAGACGCAAGATTGCAGACATGTTATGGCTGACAAAAAGAACTGTTCTCCCTTGTTTTGCTACATCGCTCATTTTTCCAAGACATTTCCTTTGGAATTCTGCATCCCCCACTGCAAGGACTTCATCAACAACCAGGATTTCGGGTTCCAAGTGTGCGGCGACCGCGAACGCCAATCGCAGATACATTCCGCTGGAATATCGTTTTACTGGTGTGTCAATAAACTTTTCTATTTCCGCAAACGAAATAATTCCATCAAACTTATTTTCAATATCATTTTTTTTCATCCCCAATATTGCACCGTTCAAATAAATATTTTCTCTACCGGTTAATTCAGGATGAAATCCCGTGCCAACTTCTAATAGAGAACCAACGCGGCCGTGTATTTCTACCGATCCTTCAGTAGGTTCAGTAACATGAGATAGCACCTTTAATAAAGTGCTTTTTCCAGCACCATTCCGTCCAATAATACCCAGGACTTCACCTTTCTTGACTTCAAATGATACATCCTTCAACGCCCAAATATATTCAGGGAGCACTTCTGAGGTCTGTGGCTGCTGTTTTCTTATAGAAAATCGTTCTGAAATAGTTTCGCGCAACGTGCGGTAAGCGTTAATTGAGCTCCCGATCGTATATTTCTTTCCAAGATGATTTACTTTTATAGCTATTTGTCCCATTATTCTTTTTGCTCCATACCTTAAACCATGTCGGCAAAAAGCCGCTCCATTCGCCTGAAATAGAACATACCACTAATGAGTAAAACTACAGCGACAATACTGGAAATGAGCGTCATAATTCCCGGGGGTTGACCTGTACCCAACAATGCCCACCGAAAACCCTCAACAACGCCAGTCATTGGGTTCAAGGCATAGATTGCCTGCCATTTAGATGGAACCATACTCGATGGATAAGCAATCGGAGTTAGATACATCCAAAATTGAGTTAGGAACGGAAGGACATAATTAATATCTCTAAAGAGAACATTCAAAGCAGAGAGCCACAATCCAACCCCTACCGCTGTGACCAAAGCCAGCAGTAGAAAAATCGGAAGCACCCAGACATTTACTGTTGGAAATATATTATAGAAGACCATCATTCCCAGCAAGACAATAAAAGCAATCAAGAAATCAACCACACCAGCCATCACCGATGACAGTGGTAATATCATTCGCGGAAAATATATTTTAGTGATCATATGCCTGTTAGCAACCAATGACCTGCTGGCATCCTGAAGGGCTTTCGAGAATAATGTCCAGGGAATTAATGCTGTATAAGAGAAAATGGGATATGGAACACCATCAGAGGGGACTTTCGCGAGGTTGCCGAAGAAAATACTAAAAACAATCATAGTTAAAAACGGCTGCAGAATTGCCCAACTTGCCCCTAATAATGTTTGTTTATAGCGAACCTTCAAATCTCGCCATGTCATAAAGAAAATCAATTCACGATATAACCACAGGTCCCGCAAATTCAATGCCGCCCATCCATACGATGGTTTAATTATTAATTTTCTATCTTTTTCTTTTTTGTCCATAATTAGGAAATTTTTACTCGGTTCTCTTGAAACCATTTGATCATATTGTCCAATCCTTCTTCAAAAGGCATTTGGGCTTTAAAACCAAAGCGCTCAAAAGCACGCGAAGTATCTAATTTACGGCGTGGTTGACCGTTCGGTTTAGTTGTATCCCACACTAATTTCCCGGTAAAACCTGTTTTCTTTGCGATCATTTCTATTAAATCTTTAATGCTAATCTCAGATCCTGCCCCTAAGTTCACGGGTTCAGAATCATTGTATTTTTCCGCCGCGAGCAGAATTCCCTCAGCAGAATCTTCAACATATAAAAATTCTCGGGTGGGTGAACCATCGCCCCAAACAATTATCTCCTTATCACCAGCTTCCTTGGCTTCAATGCATTTTCTAATAAGTGCTGGAATCACATGAGACGACTTCGGATTAAAATTATCACCAGGACCATACATATTTACTGGTAGAAGGAATAATGCGTTATAACCATATTGTTGACGATATGATTGCGCTTGAACTAAAAGCATTTTTTTTGCTAAACCATAAGGTGCATTTGTTTCCTCGGGATAACCATTCCATAAATTCTCTTCTTTGAAAGGTACAGGCGTGAATTTTGGGTATGCGCAGATTGTGCCTATCGCAACAAATTTTTCTACTCCAGTTTCCCATGCCCTGTGCATCAATTGAACACCCATGATTAAATTGTCATAGAAAAACTCTGCTGGATGCTCTTGATTCGCTCCTATCCCGCCAACTTTTGCGGCTAAATGGATAATCAAATCTGCTTTAGCATCTACCAGCATGCGATTGATGTCCTTCAACTCAACCAGGTTATAATCCTCGATATGTGGAACAAAAACATCCTTTACCCCACGCTCATGTAATTTACGCACAATCACTTTTCCCAGAAACCCCGCACCGCCGGTGACACAAACTCGCTTTGATTGCCAGAAATTTTCTTCGTTCATTTGATATTGTTATCCTCTCTTTCTATAAAAATTTTGAGCCCAACCACCTTTAATTTTGGATAATGGTCATTTTTGTCAATTGATAACCCATACTCCAGGCATGTAAGTTTTAATATTTCAGCAATGTCTCCTTCCCCTTCTATTTGCACCCGATTCCATCCTTCAGTCTGTAAATCAACAATTGCTTCAATCGAGCGATTCCGTACAAGACGGTACATCTCCATAGAAGATTGGATAAAATCTACAAGTAACTTTGCTCTAAGTGAAATCCCTTCCGACGTAATGATATATCGTAATTTTTTTCTCTCTGCTCGCTTAACCTTGACATACCCTTTTTCAATCAAGCGTTTCAGATGCCAGTTGATCGTTCCCACAGCAACACCCAAGCGTTCTGCTAGAGATGCTTGAGTAGTGTCCGGTTCTTTTTCGATATGTTCCAATATCGTTAGATCGGCTTTAGAAGGTTCAAAATGCTTATCCATATAATCAATATTCAATTGTTGAATTATAAACCCGACCTTACTTTGGGTCAAGAGAATATTGTTTTTCGTTAAAATGCTATACTTTAGATTGTTGCTATCACCCTATTTAAAATGGAAAATTACAATAAAAAACGCATAGTCCACTGGAATAAAGTGGCAAATAAATTGAGGGTTTGGCGGGGTTTGGGAAAATATTATAATTCCCGCGTAAGTGAAGTTTATCGGTTTAATATACCTTCCGGACAATCTATTCTTGATATCGGTACAGGAACTGGAAAATTACTCTCATTTTTACAACCAGAAAAAGGATTAGGGATTGATCTTTCCGATGGAATGATTAATCTTGCAAAAGAGTTGCATCCTAATTTGGATTTCATTCAAATGGATGTAGTTGAACTCAAGCTCAAAGAGAAATATGATTTTGTAATTATGTCAGATACCATCAATGATCTTTGGGATGTCCAATCCGCACTCGAGAACATTTCTAAAGTTCTTCAAAATGATGGGCGATTAATTATAAATTTTTATAATCGTTTATGGGAAATCCCTCTAAAGATAGCAGAAAAATTAAATCTCGCCAAACCTAATATGGTACAGAATTGGTTAACGGTGGAAGATGCCAATAACCTACTAGACCTCGCCGGGTTTGAAACTATTAAATCATGGGAAGAGGTCCTAATCCCATTCTCGATACCAATAATCACCCCAATTTTAAATAAATTCTTAGTCAGGTTCTGGCCATTTAAACATTTTGCCATGACCTATTTCATAGTTGCCCGTTTGAAACCCAAGATTCAAAACAAATTAAAAAATCCTTCGATTTCCATCATTGTCCCTGCAAGAAATGAAGCCGGCAACATTGAATCCATTTTTAGGAGAATCCCCGATAAATTTAAAGATTATGAGTTGATCTTTGTCGAAGGGCATTCAACTGATAATACCTTTGAAGAAATCAATAAGCAGATAAAGCTTCATCCTGAAATCAGATCATCTTGTTTTAAACAACAGGGTAAAGGAAAAGGGGACGCAGTGAGACTGGGATTCTCGAAATCGAATGGGGATATCCTCATGATTTTAGATGCAGATCTTACCATGCCCCCAGAAAACCTGCCCAGATTCTATGATGCCCTCGTTAATGGAATTGGTGATTTCATAAATGGTGTTCGCCTGGTATACCCGATAGAAAAAGATGCCATGCGTTTCTTTAACTTCATCGGAAATAAGTTCTTTAGTGTGGTTTTCACTTTTTTACTTGGTCAACCCATCAAAGATTCATTATGTGGAACGAAAATCCTTTGGAAAAGTGATTATGAAAAGATAGGTTCTAACCGTGATTACTTTGGGGATTTTGACCCTTTCGGCGACTTTGATCTCTTGTTTGGGGCAGCAAAATTAAACTTAAAGATTGTAGACATGCCTATTAGGTATAGTGAAAGAGTCTATGGTGAAACAAATATTCAGCGGTGGAAGCATGGCTTGTTACTACTGAGAATGGTAATATTTGCCGCAAACCGATTAAAGTTTATCTAATTTTTTTCAAGTACGGTTATTCCACACATACTCCCATTTTTCTTCATTGAACAACCCTTGTTTCATCCTTTTCTAATATGAGGAGAAAAATGCCTGTATGATTAGATTTTTCTTAACTCCCCCACTCAACAAATATATAAAAGGCATCAATAGGTGGATTTCTATTATCTTTAACGCTGGATACTTTTCCTCAAATATCTTCCGATCCCGTTTAAAATTATCCAAAGTAAAGCTTGATTCGCACCCAAAAGTAAACCGCTTGAAATAAAATTTCATCCATCAGTATAAATGTCAATCACCTCATGAAGTAAATTTGAATATACCCATAATGATCAGTGATTTATCCACGGCCTGATCATAATTATCCGTTCGACTTTAGGAAGTATTCTGATTGCTTAATTAAATAAGAGGTTCACATTTGAAATATGGTGAAATACATTGATCAATACGAGACAATCATTATTATTTGTGAGAAAAAGCAGATCAAGTCCATCCATTACAACACCAATAAATGGTAAGAATATCACATCAGAAGTGATCGTGCCCGGGATGGATTCCTGGATAAATCCCACCCAAGATCCCATCTCTACAACGATTTCATTATATGAAGTAGATATCGTTTTTCAAGGTAATACCAATCCTCGAATATTTTTTATATATAAAACCCTTTTTAAGTAATACTTTGTTACTTGAGATGGTAATTGACAGATCATCAAGATTAAATTTGTTTAAATCGCAATGGCAGTATAAATTTAATATATTTATTTTTTAATAAACCGTATATCATTTTCAATGATACGGGTGAGCCCTTCTTCTAAACCAACTTTCGGCTGATACTTTAATTTCTTTGTTGCCAACGCTAGATCAGCGCACATTCTCGCTGGCCCGCTATCGTGTGATTTATTCACTACAATTTCAGGTTTAGTTCCAGTTAATTTAATCACCATTCTTATGATTTCATTAACAGACGTTTCTCTACCACTTCCTACGTTGATGATAAGTCGGTTGATCTTATCTGTAAAAGAAGCTGCAATCATAGCATTAACTACATCTTCAATAAACACATAATCCCTTGTTTGTTCACCGTTTCCATGCACAACAATCGTGCCATTATCCATTGCCTGCCGTAAGCAGTAAGGTATAACAGGAGCGTGGGATGGAGGTAAAGGCTGCCCGGGACCATAGGCATTGAATACTCGCAAACAGACTGTTTCAATTCCCCAAAGATCCCCGATAGTGCGCACATAATATTCCGCGGATAGTTTTGAAACCGCATATGGAGAATGAGGATTCGGCCGGCACCTTTCCTTCATCGGTTGATTCCTTTGATTCCCGTAAATAGTCCCTGACGAGATCAGAATCACACGCTTTACTCCCACATCTCTCATAGCTTCCATCAGCGTTACAGTTCCGCCAACATTTACCAGGTTGTACTCCCTGGGATAAAGCACAGATTCCGGGACGATCACGCGGGCTGCTAGGTGATATACACAATCTACATCCTGCAGCAGTGACCACAACTTTGGCCGATCATTTACATCACCGCGGACTAAGTGCACTTCTGGCGTCAGCCGCTGAGGATCCCCTGTTGAAAGGTCATCCAACCCAACCACACGATGCCCGTCTGCAACCAAACTATTAGCAAGAGGGGCCCCTAAAAATCCAGCCGCGCCGGTAATTAAAAATCGCATAGTGATCACCAAATGGGAAAGATGAAATTCAAGGCATTATAGCATAATGAAAATTCCTTAATTGATCCAAAAATAATCAGTTACAATTAAACACATTATTTCATCTCTGAGGCAAATATGCAGATACAGTTTCGGTGGTTAATTATTGCCACTTTATTCATTAAATTATTCTTCATTAATATTTCAATCATTTACGCACAGGATGAATACGAACCTTTTGACCCCCAATATGAAGAAACCTTTGAAGGAATGCCAATTTGTGCACCAGGCGTCTATCTAATCCCACCTGCTGACTGCCTGCCTATGGGGCCATCCCAAACATTGACGGATTGGGCAAGGAATGGATTAACCCTTCCTCTAAAACCTCTACCAGCTTTTCATCCTGATGCAAGTTATCTTGAACTTAACCAAAATTACGCAAAATTAAATTTACCTCCGGGTGTTCAAGCTGCTTATTATCCAAATATCGAATCAGCAGTTCAGGGCTGGGGAGCATTAAGCACTCTTCCAATTGGTAAGACTTTATATGTTTCCTATGAAAACGTTTCATATTATGAAGATAATCCGTATGTACAGAACAAACGTGGCGAATGGCTCCGCGCTTCACCAACCAGTTACTCTGCCTTTCAGGGATTACTGCTTAATCGATCTCCGGATAATGATTTTGGTTGGATTGTTGACCTTGCTACCCCACGTCGTGAACCAAGCTATAACTCTTCGATTGTGAATGAGCAATTAATCCGCGAAACTGTTGTGCAGGTATATAACCAGGTTGAAGCTGAGGGAACCACATGGTATATGATCGGGTTGGGTAAGTGGGTAGAACGACGTGTAATCAGGGTTGTTTCACCACGGTTATCCCCTCCAGAAGGAATTGAGAATGGGCGTTGGATTGAAATCAATCTATATGAGCAAACCTTGACTGTCTATGAAGATAACAGATTGAAATTTGCTACACTCATTGGTTCAGGATTTGACCCATACTATACCCAACCAGGACTATTCCAGATTCGTGAAAAAAAAGAACTCGAAACAATGACAGGGGCATTCGAGACCGGGAAAGCAGACTATTACTTCTTGGAAGATGTTCCCTGGACAATGTATTACGATGGTCCGCGTGCAATGCATGGTGCATATTGGCGGGTATTATTCGGATATGAACTCTCTCATGGGTGTGTGAATATGTCTATTGGTGACGCACATTGGTTGTATGATTGGGCAGTTGTTGGCGATTCGGTATATGTGTGGGATCCAAGTGGAAAAACGCCCACCGATCCAGCTTTTTATCAAGAAGGAGTTGCATTCTAATTGAAAAAGAAGTGTGTGTTCACCCACACTTCTTTACTTTTTATTGAATTTTCCTAGGAACCCAAACCCGCTATTATAAACCGTATATTTCACCAAACTTGCTGTTTAGATATTTAACAAATGGTTCTGGAGTGATTTTTGAACCTGTGATCTTCCGGATAAGTTCTTGAGGTTCATATTTTGCTCCATGGACATGGACATTTTCACGCAGCCATGCCAGGATTACATCAAACTCAGCATTCTCGATCTTCCCCTCAATATCTTTTATTTCTTCAGACATTTTTTCCCACAATTGCGCGGAAACAAGGTTGCCCAAAGCATAAGTTGGGAAATAACCAAACCCGCCAAAAGACCAATGCACATCCTGTAAAATTCCCTCTGCATCATTGGGTGGAAGAATCCCTAAATATTCTTCAAATTTTTGATTCCATGCATTCGGGGCATCTTTCACCTCCAAACTGCCTTCCATTAAAGCAATTTCCAATTCCATCCTAAGCATTATATGCAAGTTATAAGTTGCCTCATCAGCTTCCACCCGAATCAAGGAGGGTTCAACCGCATTAATGCCACGATAGAATTTTTCCAAGCTGACATTCCCTAGTTGGCTGGGGAATATCTCCTGTAATCGAGGATAAAAATAGTTCCAAAACTGCATAGATCTGCCAATTAGGTTTTCCCACATGCGAGATTGTGATTCATGCACGGCCATTGAAGCCCCATCCGCCAAAGGAGAACGATTAAGATTCTGAGCGATACCCATTTCGTAGAGTGCATGTCCGCATTCATGGAATGTACCAAACATAGCAGTCGGTAAATAATTTTCTTTTACCCGTGTTGTAATCCGAACATCATTGATTCCAAAGCTTGTAGTGAATGGATGGGCAGATTTATCCTGACGCCCATGTTTCCAATCATAACCAAATTTTGTGATTACTTCCTCTCCGAAATCCCATTGTTTTTTTTCTGGATAATCTAAGAAGAGGAAAGATCGGTCAACCTTTTCTTTTTCCCTGATTGCCTTAATAAGTTTGACCTGCTTTGGACGAAGAGTATTAAATATCTCCTGGACTTCATTAGTTTTCATTCCGGGTTCAAAATCATCCAATAGTGGATCATATACATGGTCCCAGGGTTTAAAGAAATCAGCATATTCTCGTCTGAGCTCAACAAGGCGTTCAAGATTGGGCTGGAACATGGCAAAGTCAGAAGTTCCTTTTGCCTTTTCCCAAATAGATTGAGCCACAGTCGATTCGCGTGCAAATTCTGTCACATACTCAGTAGGTACTTTGGTTTGCTTGTCAAAATTTCGCTTTGCCACCTTAACCAACCGTGCATCATCAGCATCTGGATCCAACTGTTTTGCATATTCAGTTAAATCATCAAGCAATTGTCCCAGCTCATCTGAGGTAGATTTTAAATGTTTAATCTTCTCTATTGTTGCTATTTGCTCTCCACGATCAGCTGCTGCACCCTCAGGCATATTGACTAATTGGTCCCATTCTAAAACAGCACTGGCTGCGTGCAGATCCGCGAGTTCACCCAATTTCTCCTTCAATAATTTCATCTTTTCTTCCATGATGCTCTCCATAGGTACTTATGCAACCTTCCAATGTAATTCCTCTCCCTTTAAAGCCGCCAATACTTCTGTGGAAATATCAATGGATGCTTGCTTCTGAGCATTTGCTGTTTGGCCGCCAATGTGTGGTGTGGCGATTACCTTAGGATGATTAATTAATTCCTGGTTTGTTGGTGGTTCGCTCACATAGACATCCAGCGCAGCGCCAGCTACTTTACCCGAGTTCAATCCATCCAATAAAGCTTTCTCATCAATAATTCCTCCCCGGGCAGCGCAAATTATGAAGACACCATCCTTCATTTTTGATATTGCTTCATTATTAATAAGATTCCTAGTTGTTTCCGTTAATGGAGTATGAATTGTAATGAAATCTGATTTTTTGATCACTTCATCAAACGTCATGAACTTTCCTCCACTCATATGAGCCCTTGTTGCATTAATCCGCATGCCAGCAGAAGCAGCCATCTTCCCCACTGTAGAACCAATTCGCCCATAACCAATAATACCGAGGGACTTCTTATCCAATTCAACTCCCACGAGTTCTTTCTTGAGCCATTTCTTTTTTTTCATTCCCGCATCCGCCCTGGGAATTTCTCTGGCTAATGAAAATATAAATCCCATCGTCAATTCTGCTACTGATGTAGTTGTTGCCCCAGGAGCATTAACAACCGATATTTTATTTCCTTTTGCAGCTTGTAAATCAATATTATCTACCCCGACACCACAGCGGCCTATAACCTTTAAATTTTTTGCTTTCTTAATAACCTTTTCTGTTATCTTTGTCCGCCCTCTAACTATAACTGCATCGTAATCGCTAATCTCTGATAATAATTCTTCGGCAGTTATACCTTTTCGGTCATCAACTTCAGCTACAGGATTAAGTATTTCCTTACCCGCTGTCTGTAACCCATCTGTAAGCAATATTCGCCAAGAACTCATTTCAAGTACCTCCTTAACAAGGGAATGTAACTATTCTAAATGAATTATGCGTTTTTATTGAGTGATTAATTGTCCTAATTTTCGCGGCGTTTGACACATGATTTCAATAAACGATTTGAAAATAACAATTTTCAAGATTTTCTATTCATATCGGAGCGCTTCAACTGGTTCTAAATTTGCGGCACGGTTCGCCGGATAGATCCCGAAAAACAAACCCACTGCTGTGGAAAAGATGGTAGCTAAAAGAATTGCATTCAATCCTACCGATGGAGTGAGTGGTGTGCCGCTCGCTGCTGCAATTCTGCCAACAACTGCTGAGATGATCCATCCAAAAATAATTCCAATAACACCACCAAATAAGCTCAATAAGATAGATTCTATAAGAAATTGAATCAGGATATCTACTTTCCTGGCACCAACTGCTTTCCTAAGTCCTATCTCTTTTGTCCGTTCTGTAACAGAGACGAGCATAATATTCATAATGCCGATGCCGCCAACCAGGAGAGAAATCGCAGCAATACCACCCAGGAAAATTGTGAATACATTCGTAATGGTTCCAGCGACGGATAAAAAATCCTCTTGTGTAAAAATTGTGAAATCATCAGCACCCAATTCAGTTCGGTGTCTGGTACGTAAAATTTGAGCAATTTCCTCGTAGACTATCGGAACCGAGTTCGCATCTATTGCCTGAACAAATACCACATCCACATGATCTCTTTCCCTATTTAATAGCCGAATCCTCGCCGTGGTGATCGGTACCAGAACAATATTATCCTGGCTTCCAAATGACCCTCCCCCTTTTGCTTCAAGAATACCTATTACGCGGAACGGCTGCCCGTCTATCCGGATTGTTTCACCAGTAATAAATTCACTTCTATTAAATAATTTATCCGCAACTTCCGGACCAAGCAGGGCAACCGATGCACTTCCATTTACATTATCATCCGTAATGAAACTGCCTTCAATCAACTTATAATTACGAACAGATTCATATTTCGGAGTAACACCATTCAATTCAACTGATGTGGTTTTCCCTTCATAAGCAACCTCTATATTCCCAGTGACAATTGGTGCAACAACCTCGATATGCGGTGCTTGAAATACATCAGAAAATGCCGAAACATCACCCACGGTTAATGGCTGTTCGTTCCGAAGATCTTGCTGTAAATTTCCCTGAAACACAAACAAAAGGTTTGTACCGATTCCGCTGATCGAACCAATAATCGTATCCTGGGCGCCTGTACCAACTGCCAGCATCGCGATCACGGCTGCCACACCAATAACAATTCCAAGGATAGTTAATGCAGCCCGAAGTTTGTTGGCTGTTAAGCTCTCCATCGCTTCTCTAATAGATTGAGTGATATTCATTTCTTTTTCTTTCCTTTCACTAACCCATCATAAAGCTCTATTACTCTTTTTGTTTGTTTTGCGATCTTCGGGTCGTGTGTGACAACAATTAAAGTTGTTCCAAATTCCTTATTTAGATTAAGCAGAAGATCCATTATCTCTCTCCCAGACTTGGAGTCAAGATTGCCAGTCGGCTCATCTGCCAAAATTATTGACGGATTATTAATGATAGCGCGTGCCATCGCTACTCTTTGCTGTTCACCTCCTGAGAGTTCTGTTGGTTTATGGTTCAACCGATCTCCTAAACCGACTGATTCTAATGCCTGGATAGCTTTTTCCTGCCTTCCCTCAGCAATTCCTGCATAGCGAAGAGGTAACTCAACATTAATTAACGCAGTTGAACGTGATAGTAGATTAAAATTCTGAAAAACAAACCCGACTTTTTTATTCCGGACACTCGCCAGTTGATCATCAGTCATATTGG
>Ga0209121_10005153_pt1 | contig 11939 bp, 11 predicted proteins | sample Cruoilmetagenom3_FD_187292 | JGI IMG/M metagenome (GOLD analysis project Ga0209121, IMG submission 187292) | Oil polluted marine microbial communities from Coal Oil Point, Santa Barbara, California, USA - Sample 3 (SPAdes) (version 2) | ecosystem: Environmental > Aquatic > Marine > Oil seeps ...
CTATAGTGCGCGGCTAGTATTTAAAGTACCTTGAGGCTGTAAATGTCGTTCAATCTATCCCTATTGCCGCCTGATGAAAAAAACAAAATCGAACTGGATAAACAAGCGTCGTTTTTGGTTTGGAAGCTCAGAGAGGCCAAATCTGGTCCTGAAGCAATAGAAGAACAGTTGTCCAAGATTAACGATGCTGATGAAAAAGCGTTTTTTCAGCAATCGGTCGAAAAGTACAAACGAGTAATGGGTGTCGCTTAACGCGAATCGTGACAACGGTATAAAACTATGTGGCGAATGAGGTAACCTCCCCATTCCTTTGCTAAGCGAAATTGAAAAGGTTTCGCTTTTTGCTAAAATCCTTCGCATTAAATTTGAATTTAGAGAGACATCCCGATGGGAAGAAGTTTTGAAGTGCGCAAAGCCTCTATGGCGAAAACTGCAGGCGCGAAAATTAAAGTTTATTCCAAATACGGTAAAGAAATTTACATGTGCGCGAAAAACGGCGGTAGTGACCCAGACATGAACTTGTCTCTTCGCCACCTGATCGCGAAAGCGAAAAAAGATCAGGTACCAGCGCACGTTATCGACAAAGCACTAGACAAAGCGAGTGGCGGCGGTGGTGAAGATTACCAACCAGCGCGCTACGAAGGCTTCGGCCCTGGCGGCACAAGCGTGATCGTAGACTGTCTAACAGACAACGGCAACCGTACTTTCCAAGATGTACGCCAATGCTTTGTTAAAGTTGGTGCGAAAATTGGTGTTGAGGGCTCAGTTTCTCACATGTTTGATCACCAAGCGGTATTCCAGTTCAAAGGCGACGATGATGAAATCATCCTAGAAACGCTAATGATGGAAGACGTAGACGTGACTGACGTTGAGCTAGAAGACGGTGTTATCACTGTATTCGCTCCAACGACTGAGTTCTTCAAAACGAAGACTGCACTAAACACTGCGTTCCCAGAGCTAACTCTAGACGTTGAGGAAATCACTTTCGTTCCTCAAACGACTACGCCAGTTGCTGAAGAAGATTCTGAGAAGTTCCAGAAGTTCTTAGACATGCTTGACGACTGTGATGACGTTCAGCAGGTTTACCACAACGCTGAGCTGTAATCTTTACAGTAACAACAGTTATTAAAAAACCGAGCCTAGTGCTCGGTTTTTTTATGCCGTTTATTCAGAGATAGAAGAACTTAAAAGTGTGACTCTGGGTGTTGGCTGTTTTCTTTGTTTTTGCTTGCAGGCCGAGATTGATCGTTGTTTTCATTTCCCGTATTTGTTCGAAACTACCGGACGAATTTCCCTTGATCATCGTTCCATATTGGCGACATGATCGACCTAGTTGAGTAACCCATTTAGTTCATCATTTCCGGTGAAGTTGAAGTTTCAGGTAATGGGGTCGGCATCGTTTTAGCTTTTGGCTTGCAAATCCATGCTGCGAATTTTCGAATCAATGGCAGTACGGTTAGGTTGAGCGTTAATGCGCAAGGCCAAGCAATAAAGAAGCTTTGCAGCCAAATCGACGGCCATTCGTGGCTGAATCCCATTTTATAACCTGAGATAACTCCAGACATAATCGTTGCCATGGTCAGGGAAGACAAAAGGGCGGTGACCCAAAATTGTTTATTGTTCATGGTATGTTTCTCCCGTGATTTTCTGTTGTTGATGAGATAAGGTTACATATATCCATTAATGAGAAAAATAGGCACGTATAGAAGTATGAATTCCATATTTGGAAACATTGATGATCTGTTTTTATTCTGCGCAGTGGTTGAAGAGGGTTCTTTGCTTTCAGCATCGAAACGTCTGCAATTGCCTGTGTCGACCATGTCGCGTCGGTTAACCGCCTTGGAAGAGCGCTTGAGCATCCGCCTTCTGGAAAAGAAAGGACGAGAGCTGGTGGCCACCAAAGACGGTGAGGCGGCCTTTGCAGCGCTGAGCAGTGGTATGGAATCTTTGCATCAAGGGTTTAGTTGCCTGCTTGAAGAGCGCGATGCGATTCAAGGCAAGATAAAGCTCGCGGTGCCTCATAACTTCTATAGTGGTTTTCTTCGGCCAACGGTTGAGCAATACCTCACTCAGTATCCGAACGTGCAGCTCAATCTCATTTTGAGTCAGCAGCAAGTAGTGCCTGAAACCGATCGTGACTTGTTGATCACGTTTAAAATTTCCGACATGGACGGCATGATTGCTCGACCACTGTTTAAGGCCAAGCATGGCTTTTTTGCGAGCCAAGAATATTTAGATTCTCGTGAAGAGATTAAAAATCCAGACGATCTCGAGCATCAAGAGTGGATTAATGTCGATGATGTGTTTGATATACCGCTCTACAAATCCGATCGCTTAGAGCAGATGGTGACGATTAAACCCAAGTTCATCGTTAATGATATTTATGCCGTTGCGGCCGCAGCGCAAAAGGGGCTGGGTATCGCCTCACTGCCTTTTCGCCATGTTTCTCCAGAAATGAATCTGATTCAAGTGCTCCCTGAGTATCATCGGGGTGATCGCCAAGCGTATTTAGTGTACAAAGAAAGAAAATATCAGCCGAAGGCTTTGACCTTGCTTATCGAAACCTTGATTGAGAGCGTTCAGTCATTCCATCACGATGAGCTGAGTTAAATAAAAAGGAGTAAGAAATGAAAGTAAGTTTTATCGGGCTAGGCGTAATGGGGTTCCCAATGGCAGGCCACCTAGTCAAAGCCGGTTTTGAAGTGACGGTATTTAACCGCACTCACAGCAAAGCATTAGACTGGGCTGATAAACACCAAGGTAAAGCTGCTGAGAGCGTAGCTGAATGTGTAGCCGAAGCTGACGTAGTATTGGTTTGTGTCGGCAACGACGACGACGTGCGCAGCATGACGACCAGTGAAACAGGCGCTCTGGCCGCAATGAAGCCAAACGCGATTCTTGTTGATCACACCACAACGTCTGCGGTTCTGTCTGAAGAGCTTGAAGTGGCAGCGAAGAAAGCGGGTGTTCGCTTTATGGATGCACCAGTGTCTGGTGGCCAAGCGGGCGCAGAAAACGGCGTATTAACCATCATGTGTGGTGGCGAACAAGAGCTATTCAACGACCTTCAACCTGTATTTGAAGCTTACGGTAAGTCGTCAGTTCTAATGGGCAAAGTCGGCCAAGGCCAACGCGCGAAAATGGTCAATCAGATTTGCATTGCAGGTGTATTGAACGGCCTATCTGAGGGCTTGGTACTTGCAGAGAAATCAGGTTTGGATATCCCAACTCTGGTCGATTGCCTTAAAAACGGCGCAGCTGGCTCATGGCAGATGGAAAACCGCGCGACCACAATGGCGCAAGACAAATTCGATTTCGGTTTCGCAATTGACTGGATGATCAAAGACTTAGGTTTCTGCCTAGATGAAGCAGAGCGTCAAGGTATCCAATTGCCATTGACGGAAAAGACCAACAACGCATACAAGGCATTGTCTGCTGAAGGACAAGGCCGCATGGATACGTCAGTATTGATGAAAGCTGTCGTTGAAGAGACGAAGAAGTAGAAGAAACAAAGAAATTGTCCCAGCGAATAAGCAGTAAAGCTTCGTTTAGATAATTAAAAATAGCCGCTGATTAGCGGCTATTTTTGTTTGTGTGAACTTAGGAATGCAGTGAAAGCGTTGGTTCTGAAACTCACCATCGAACAAAACCTTGTCACAAATCTCATATCTTAAGGTGAGCTCGGAGCATTTCCGAGAATGTAAAAACTTTTCCCCCTACAAAGTCATGTCTAATTTTACTCATCCCCCTAAAAATTGTTCCCGACGCCTTCTGATGGATGGAGTCCATCGCTAGAGATTGGTTTGGCCTGTATTGTTCGTTAATAATTACCGCATAAACCAAAACACAGATTTACTTTCTACCTAATTAAGGCTTCAAATCATGACAAAACCATCAAAACTCTTTACCAGTATCGCTTCTGCTTTGGCATTGACCGCTAGTGTTTCAGTATGGGCTGATGAGCAAGATTTTAGTTCGATGCAAATGCAAGGCGTCGAAAAAGTGGATATTCAAGTTGATATAGAAGGTGCTGCGCAACGCTTATCGCAAGCGGTTCAGTTTCAAACTATCTCTAACCAAGATCGCAGTGATTTTGACGAGCAGGCTTTTCGTGACTATCACCAATTTCTTGAAGAATCGTACCCATTAGTGCACAAAACACTCAAGCGAGAAGAAGTCGGTGACCCGCGCCCTTTCAGCTTGATTTACACGTGGGAAGGTAAAGATCCATCACTTGCTCCCGCTATTTTTATGGCGCACCAAGATGTAGTACCAATTGCAGAAGAGTCTCGTGATGAGTGGAAAGAAGAGCCGTTTTCAGGCGCGATTAAGGACGGTTATATCTGGGGTCGTGGCTCATTAGATGACAAAAACCAACTTCAGGCGCTGTTAGAAGCTACTGAGATGAAGCTAAAAGAAGGTTTCCAGCCTGAACGTACCATTTTGTTTGTATTCGGCCACGACGAAGAAGTGGGTGGGCCAGAAGGTGCCAAGCACGCGGCTGATATCATTGAGCAACGTTATGAGAAAATTGCGTTTGTTATGGATGAATCTGCTCCTCTTGTCCCAGGTATATTTCCTGGCATCCGTGAAAACACGGCATTAATCGGCATTGCTCAAAAAGGGTTCGTTAGTCTAGAGATTGCTATCAATGGTGTTGGTGGTCACTCATCACAACCGGGAGAAGAATCGAATATTGTCGCGTTAGCAAAAGCAGTTGAGAAAGTTGAAGCAGCGCAATTCCCTTACAAAATTCATGATGCGGTGAGATACCAATATCGATACATGGGGCCGGAACTCCCAGAAGCGCAGCAACCACTGTACAAAGCCGTAGCCTATGGCGAAAACGACACGGTGACGGACTTAGAGAAAAAATTTATTGATGTGATGTCTAAAAATGAGGTTACTCGCGCCATGCTTCATACTACAACGGCGGTTACTATGTTTAATGCTGGTATTAAAGACAACGTATTACCGCCAGCAGCTACCGCAGTTGTAAACTTTAGACCGATGCCGGGTGACACTCCTGAGGTGATTATCGAACATGTGAAGAAAGCGATCGGCGATGAAAGAATGACCATTCGTGATATCTCAGCATCAACGCCTGCAACCAATGTTGCGGATCCTAGTGGTCCAGGTTATGCCATGTTAGAGAAAACGATTCGCCAAACTTGGGGTAATGATCTGATTGTTTCACCGTTCTTTGTTATTGGTGGTTCAGACTCTAAACACTTCCAAGCGCGAGATTTTGCCCCTGATGTATATACAATGACGGCGATACAATTAGAAAGCGTAAAAGAATTCGAAGGCTTCCACGGCGTGAACGAACGTATCTTAGTTGAAGAATACGGTCGCTCTATTGGGTTCTTCTACCAACTAATGGATAACCTCGAAAGTTTGTAATTTAAATATTATTGACTCATATAAAACGAGACGATGGCTAAGATTTTCTTAGCCATTTTTTCATTAGCCCTTGTTCTAATTAGAAAATATTGACATGAAAAATACATTATTAATGGTTATGGCTTGCTGTTTTAGTTTGTTCACACAAGCTGCTGAAACGATATCTTGGGAGTCATTAAGACCTGTGCAGAATCAGTATCAGGTTCTTTCTCCTGGGAATAAGGCGCTACTTTCTGAGATTTACGCCTACGAGGCTGTTCAAAAAACTCGTCAGTTAAGTCCAATGGAAAAAGATGGATACAATCAACGTGTGGTATTGGCTGAACAATTTGGCTTAAACGTACGTGAGCTGCTTGTACAAAGAACACAACAAACGAACGATATTGTTCCCGACCTTAGTATTAACGATATGAAATTAGCCGGATTTTTAGTACCGCTCGAAATGGAAGGTTTAATAGGAAAGCAGTTTATATTGGTGCCTACCGCAGGGGCTTGCATTCACACACCTCCCCCACCTGTAAACCAAACGATTTTAGTCGAATTTCCAGAAGGCCATGAATTACAAAGTTTATACACACCAGTATGGGTGACAGGGAATATTAAAACAGGGGCGGTTGATACGTCGGTTGCACTTTCTGATGGCAATCAAGATATTCAAACTGGATACGTCATTGATGCGTCGGATATTGAGCTGTACCACTAAATCTGTTCAACGAATTTAGAATATAAAATGGTGACTAACGGGGGAATCGTTAGGTTCAATCGGCTCACTATGTACTGTCTAACTCACTTATCTTCATGCTCCCCACTTCGATCTTTGATGGGGGCAATCCATCGGAGGCGATGAGGTGTTATTCCGTTTTCCTTATACCGTATCTGTATTAACAAAGGCGACTGACTCGCAGCTTTTGCATGCAGTCCGCCCTACAGCACTTATATACCAATAGGAAAACCAATATGAAAAGCTTAATCGCTATATCCATAGTAACGGCTCTGTCGGCAGGCTCAGCGTGTGCTAATGAGATCGTTAATGAATCATCCACAAATGTAGATGTTTACAACACTCATGACTTTTTTTTGAAAAAAGGCAATCGAGTTAAACTTCAGTTTCCTATCGAGCAATCCAAGTTTGCTTGGCAGAACCTAAGTCGTTTCTACCCTACCGCTCAAATAGAACGGGATGGGCCTGTCTATCAATTCCCATATCAAATTGACCAAAATATTGGCGAAATATCAGCGACTGTACACGGTGAAAGCAAGACTCTAAACGAACATCTCAATTCCTATCCTGTCGATGCTTTTCTTGTTGTTAAGAACGGAGAGGTTGTCTTTGAGCGTTACAACACGATGCGAAAAACAGACAAGCATAATTGGTTTTCAAACTCGAAAATTACAGTAGGTATCGAGCTGGCTAAATTGGTCAACGAGGGGCAAGTTAACCCAGGAGACCCTATTTCTAAATACATTCCTGAATTAAAGGGATCTGACTGGGACATGGTATCCGTTTCTGATACTGCAAATATGGCGACAGGCTTGAACGCAACAGAGCATGATGAGCCAGAGGCAGACTCACGTATAAACCCAGAACAACCTTGGTTTAAATGGGCGGTTTCCATTGGCGTGTTTGAAGGTCAAGGCAACCAAAGCCCACTTGAAGTACTTGCTGAAATGAAGCGAAGAGCACCGGGCGGAAAAACATTCGAATACAATTCAATTAATACGTTTGTTCTAGCTCGGCTTATTGAGAACGTTCGTAACTTACCCATGAATGAGATTGTCAGCCGTGATATGTGGCAGAAGATGGGGGCTAATAATGACGCTTATACTGTCGTTTCTCCACAAGGGGGATACCCTTTAATGTTTTTCTCAATGAATACCACAATTGAAGATATGACTAAATTCGGCATGTTACTTACTCCGTCCGCCATAAAGTTGGGTAATGGTGGAGTTAGCAAAGAAGTCATTACGTTAATTCAAGACTCTGGTAACTCAGAAGCTTACGGTGGTGGTTATGTTGGCAAGATGATGGAAAACTCTTTCTACAACGACACAAACATCAAGAATGGTTATCAATTTGATGCAATCTTTGAGGATGGCGACTTATTCAAGGCAGGTGTTGGCGGTCAAGGTGTGTATATTTCACCAGAAAAAGACTTAGTTATATCTTTCTTTTCAACCAGTAACGGTAAAAACCAAGAAGAAACTTATGCTCGTGAGATTGCGAAATATTTTAGCCGCTAATTATGCACGATGATTACCACCTAATGTGACCAATCATTGATAGATTTGAACATTGAATAAGTTTTATCTTTTTTGTAACGCCAGTCGCCTGACTGGCGTTTTTTGTTTGCTGAGTTTGGTTATTGATTCCTTGCGAGCGGGTGATTAAGCATCACGAAACCTTTAGGTTATTTATCTACAGCACTATCCATTATCGCTGTAGTAACACTGTTATGCGTTTTAGGCTCGTGGTTAAACACCGATGTCAGAGCCTAAATAAGTTTACGTCATCATATAGATACGACTTGTTTGAGCTTCTTCCCGTTACTCATTGCATTCAGACGATACATTCGCTCCTCTTACCCTATACTCATTGGCAATACACGCAGGGTTAGGATGCAGTGTAAGTTCAAGAGAGGCTTCGTTTGAATTCACTTATCTTGATGGGTTTAGGTATGCACTAGCAAACGTAAACAGTTAGATATCAATCAATAGAAGCATCGAATTCGCTCGCTGGAATAAGGTTTTGAGTGTTGAATCAATACGGGATGTAGATGTACTTGATAGAGATAGAGATAGAGATAGAGATAGAGATAGAGAGTCAGTTCAAGGTAAGGCCGAACTGAATAGTAAATCGTGGCTATTTTAATAGAGAAAAGTGAGAGGATGTAAGAGAAACAAAATTTAAAAAAGGCGAATCTCTCGATTCGCCTTTTAACGTATGATGGTTTTTGATCGTTTTAGAAGAATACTTTGTATTGGAACCAAACCACGGTGTCGTCAATGTCTAGTTTTTGATTGGTTGATTCCATGCTTCCATAAGTATTTTCAACCTTGACTTGTCCCCAACGTGTTTTGTCTGCCGAAAAAGGAGTTGCTGCCAGTAGGGTGGTTTTAACAGTACTCGTTTCAATATCACCATCCATGTACGTAAATTCTGGGTAGGCTGCAAAATAAGTACCATCGGCGCCTGGCTTCCAAACTGCATAAGCAGCAGCCATACCACCTACGATACTATTGTCTGTAACACCAAAGGCATTTGTTGTGCTATCTGAATATTCACCGCCCATTACTGCTGCACGGCCAAAAAAGGTCAGAGAGTCGATTGGAGTTCTGAAAATAGCGACACCACCTACTGCAGCAGTAGTAAAGCTTGCATTATCAATGATATCTAATGATGCGGCTACGCGAGGTGTAATAGCATTATTTATGTTGAACACATGGAAATATTGAGCTCGGCTGTCTTTATATTTACCTTCATTATCCATCGAACCTTCCAATGTGAACATAGACATCTGTCCGTTGTCATAAGCGTATGATAGTGCTCCTGATAGTTTTAGGTCACCTTTGTTATTGGTTGCAACATACATATTAGAGCTGGCACGAGTCATATCGGATGGATCGACTTTTTGAGTATCATCGCCAGCAAATGCAGAAATAGAAATGGTAGCAAGTAAAGCAGTAGACAAAGCGGTCATTTTTAGAGTGTTCATGGTACGTTCCTGAGTTATTTAAGTTAAGTTGCCGAAGCAATGACGCAACTTTACATAAGGTTTTTAGACTCATTAACTCTCTAGCGATGGGCTCGAACCATCGCTGCCATCCAAGCAGCGTCAGGAAAGGGGGTGAGCTCGGTTTCTCGTGGTGAAAAATATATCTATTCGCCTGTTTAAAGTGTATTTGGGAAGATATTTTGAATTGAAATTAGAGCGTGATGATAGAAATGTGTTATTTGATAAGAGAAACAGACGCTGTATTGGTTAATGTAGACTCTGGTGGTAAGATTTATTATCGAATATGAAGACTCGCAGGGCATGATATGAATTTTAGTCTTGAGCAACTAAATACTTTCGTTGCGGTATATGAACAGCAGGCTTTTAGTAAAGCTGCGATAAAATTAAATAAGCACCGAACAACGGTTGCACAAGTCATCACGAGTTTAGAAGACCAGTTAGCGATTACTCTATTCGATAGGTTGAGCCGCAGTGTTGAACCCACTGAAGATGCAGTTCTCCTTTATCATTACGCAAAGCAAATTCTAGAGCAGGCTAAAACTCTTGATCGATTTGCATTAAGTCTTTCATTTGGCGGGCTAGAGTCGGTGACGATAGCCTATGCGAGCTTTTTACCTCATCACGTTGTTTCTAAAATTCGTCGACAGCTTTATGAAGACTTCCCATCCATGCGCGTTAATTTTTTGGTCAGAACGAAACCAGAAATAAAAGCAGGGATCGAAGATGGAAGCATTCATTTTGGGATTGTGAATATATACGAAAGCAAAGTGATTAATAGTATTGATTTTACTTTTTTGGGGAATATGCCTTTTGTTCCATTTGCTCATGCAGGAAGTGAATTATCGGCTAAGCCCTCAAACGAAACGCTCTCAAAGATGAAATCTTTACGCCAGTTTGTACTCAAATCTATGGTCGATGATAAAATGACGGAGAAGGTTGTTGTTTCTTCAAAACATGAATATGTTGATCAATTAGCGGTCATTGTTAAGCTTGTCCAAGATGATTTTGGCTGGGCTCTTTTACCAAAGTCGATAATTGAATCTGAATATATGACTGAGAATTTGGTAGAGATAAAATGTGACGAGATCAAACAAGAAATAATGGTTCCCATATCCCTTTGGTGTCCACATTCAAAACAGATTGCTCAGGTAAAAAAATCGATCATCAAGGTCGCTGATTATTATATAAATAAATCAGCGTACTAAAAAACGGACACTGTATTGGGATGAGTTCATCAGGCTATAGAAGTATTGAGCTTGATGAGCTATCTATTATGAACTCGTTTAGGGCACTTTGAGTCATAAAGCGCCAAGAGTTAAATATTGGACTATCCAAGTTCTGGACATAAATGAGCCAGTAAATTTCCTAAGTTAGCAATTGACCAATCACTTTTTGTATGGGGGAAAAAACGGGGTTTTGGAAAGCTAGTATGATGAATAAAATCGCGTCACACCAGTAAAAAGGTTTGGTCTAAGAGGATTGAGTAAACCTAATTTAAATTAATGAAAATATTATTGAATTTGTCTAAGTCAACAATCTCATTATCTTCAATCCATAAAAAGAAATTACTCTGCCACCTCTGAGTTTTCTTTGCTGAATCGGAAAAAACTTTAGATTTTAACTCTCCACGGCTTGAAGTCCACGGCGGAAAAACTCTGAAAGCCATTTTCCCTTTAGCTTTGTTTGAGGTTACAACTCCCTTATTAACCAAAACAGTTAACGGGAAGATATAAATACCTCTCTTCGATATGTCGCAATCACTAACCTCAACAAAAAGATAATCTAAATCATGTTCTTCGTAAGGCATCGTTCTTCTCGGATCGGTACTATTTTCATCAGGTCTCTTCCATATTGATAGAAAATTACCTGGTCTATCTGGTGTAACATTTCCCTTTCTATAAAGTATTTTTTTTCCATCTATTGAGAACTCAAGAGCTTCATACTTACTATTTTGAGGATATCGATCTAACACGACGGGACTGGTTAACTCGCATCCTTTAGATATGAAGTTATGACGTATAAACACACTTACCTGATTAAGATACTTATACTGAGACAAAATGCTCCCCCTTCAAAAAATTCGATCCAACATAGTACACGTTAATGAGCCGTTATCTAATGAAGAAAGCCACACAAGTAAAAGAATCAGCACAAATGAAGGTTCTGGACACTTTCGAGTTAGGAATGAGAGTGAGCTTATGGCATTGCCGCCTTTCCAGTATTAGATTTTATTATTCAGTATGAACTCTTATTATTTGGTATGAGACTTTATTCCTCTCTGACAAATGCTTTTTATTACTGGGTTTCGTAACACGATCATAATAATTTGAGCCTGCTTACCTAGGATAGCTGAGAAAAAGTCTGAACCGAACGTCTACCTTTGCCAAGCATGTGTCGAAAATCTTCAATCTATTGCTAAGTGCGTTTTTTATCATGTGAAAAAACCAGGAGAAAGACCATGCAAAAACGACTCAGCTACATTGACATAGCGCCAAAGGCAATAAACATTCTGTATACTCAGGAAGCTTATTTCCATGAGCAATTTCGCCAGTCAGACACGATTAATATGACCATATGGGAACTGGTAAAGTTGCGTGTTTCGCAAATCAACCAGTGTGCTTTTTGTATCGACATGCACAGTAAAGATGCACTTAAACTGGGTGAAAGGCCTGAACGTATCTGGGGGCTTAGTGCGTGGAAAGACATGCAGTTCTACAGTGATGCAGAACACGTTGCGCTGGGTTGGGCTGAATTACTGACGGCTGGTCTGCCGGTAGATGATGAGACCTATCAGCTCACCTT